>JAEEGL012897997.1_pt1 | contig 18943 bp, 15 predicted proteins | sample 9134231 | NCBI WGS metagenome assembly JAEEGL01 (sample SAMN16246548, study PRJNA631951) | gut metagenome | biome: gut microbiome; feature: rumen; material: fiber-attached | host: Bos | place: Iran: Karaj | collected 2018-10 | reverse complement strand
GGGGAGACCTCTGCCGTAGGGTGCGGATCGCCGGGGGAGACCTCTGCCGTAGGGTGCGGATCGCCGGGGGCGATCTCTGCCGTAAGACAGAAGCACCGACCGAGGCGGCAGCCGAGACCCAGAAGCACCGACCGACGCGGCAGCGGAGAACCCTTAATGATTCATTATTCATTTTTCATTATTCATTTAATTTCAGTTTATCGGGCAGCAGCCCGATAAACTGAAATTTGAACATGTACCGTACAGAGCAAAAGGACCCCTTTCGGAGTCCTTCGTTTTTTTTGGTTTTGCTTATTCGGCGGGAGCTTCCTCAACGGCGTCGGCGACAGCGTCAACAGCCTCTTCCACAGCGGCGGGAGCCTCTTCGGCAACAGCGTCGGCAACCTCTTCCACGGCGGCGGGAGCCTCTTCGGCAACGGCGTCTACAGCCTCTTCCACGGCGGCGGGAGCCTCTTCAGCAACGGCGTCTACAGCGTCTTCCACAGCAGCGGGAGCAGCCTCGGCGGCAGCGGCGGCAGCCTCAGCGGCGTTGGCCTTGGCAAGAAGGTCGTCGATCGAATAAACGGCGGGGCCCTTCTCTACGGGAGCTTCTCTCTTCTCGAACTTTCTTTCGGGCGGAGGAAGCAGCGCCTTGATGGAAAGGCTGATGCGCTTCTTATCGAAGTCGATATCGGTGATCTTCACCTTCACTTCGTCGCCGATGGAGAGAGCGTCCTGCGGCTTCTCGATGCGCTCGTTGGCGATCTGAGAAATGTGGATCAGGCCTTCCATCTTCGGGAAGATCTCGGCGAACGCGCCGAACGCGGTCATGCGGACGATCTTAACGGTGATCTCGCTGCCCACGGGATAATCTCTTCTGAGGATCTCCCACGGATTATCCTCGATCTTCTTGTAGCCGAGAGAGATCTTCTTCTTCTCGGTGTCGAGACCCTTGATGTAAACGTCTACGGTGTCGCCCACGTTCACAACGTCGCTCGGGTGCTTGATGCGCTTCCAGGAAAGCTCGCTGCGGTGGATCATGCCGTCCACGCCGGGAGCAAGCTCTACGAATGCGCCGTAGTCGGTAAGGGACTTCACGGTGCCGGTGTAGTGCTGGCCTTCGGCAGCCTCGGCCCAGAACTTGTCTCTGGCTTCCTTGCGGGTCTCACGGAACGCGTCGCGGATAGAACCGACTGCCTTGTGGCCGCGGCGATCGGTATCGATGATTTTGAATTTCACGGTCTTGTTGAGCATATCCTCCAGACGGCCGTCTTTCGGCACGGTGGAATGCGAAGCGGGAATGAATACTCTTACACCGTTCAGGTAGATGATAAGGCCCTTGCTGATGACTTCACCAACAGTACCCTCAAGAATGGTTCCTTCCTTGTTTGCTTCAACGATCGCGTCCCAATGCTGAGAAATGTCGTACAGGCGCTTTGAAAGCAGAACGGTGCCTTCGGCGTCGTTCGTCTTCATGATGATCACATTGATCTCATCGCCAACTTTCAGTTCCTTCGTAGGATCAGCAGCGGGATCCGCGCTGTACTCGTCGATCGGGATATAGCCGGTCTGCTTTCTGCCGATATCAACTTCGATTTCGTTTGCCGAAACGCGGGTAACGATACCAACAGCCTTTTTACCGGTGGTCTGACGTGTGTTGAAGTCTTCTTCCAACTGCTCTGCGAAGGACATTTCTTCAGGGTTCACAGTAACTTCGGCCTGTTCCTCAGCCTCTGCCACAGTTCCGATGGTTTCATTCATCTCGGACATTGTTTTGACTACCTCCTTAATTATACTATCCGGGGTGGACGCCCCGGCAGTAACTCCGATCGATAAAACGCCGTTAAAATTTATTTCGGATAACTCCGCAGCGCTTTCGATAAGATACGTTTTACAGTGCTCGCTGCAAAGCGCGAACAGTTTTCGGGTGTTGGAACTGTTGCGCCCGCCGATCACGATCATCATATCATTCTCTCCCGAGAGCTTTTCGGCCTCGGCTTGTCTGAGAGCGGTAGCACTACATATCGTATCATAAATTTTTACGTTTGTACATAGGGAATTTGCAATTTTTTCACATTTTTTAAATTCTTTTGCGTCGAAAGTGGTCTGTGAAACCAGAGAAACCGGCGCATCGGCGGGGATATCGCCGGAAACGATCCGTTTTTCGAGGTCTTCGGCGCTTTTTACCACCGTTACGTTTTCACCCGCGTAGCTCATGATGCCCTGCACCTCGGGGTGGGCTTCGTCGCCCGCGATCACAACGGTATCGCCCGCCTCCCCGCGCTCTTTCACGATACCGTGGATGCGCTTTACGAAGGGGCAGGTCACGTCGCGGCAGTCGAGCCCGAGAGAAACGATTTTTTCGCTCACCTCTTTGGTTACGCCGTGGGTGCGGATAAACAGCGTGACGCCCGGGGGCGTGAGCTCCGGCGCCTCCACCGTTTCCACGCCCCGGGAACGCAGTTCCTCAATAAAGCCGGGGTTGTGGATCAGGGGCCCCAGCGTGCAGGCTCTGCCGCCGCCGTCAAGATGGGCGTTCAGCAGTTTTACCGCCCGGTCCACGCCGAAGCAGAAACCGGCGGTTTTGGCCAGACGGATCTCAGGCTTCGTCATGCGGCAGGATCTCCTTCACCATATTCACGATCTTTTCGATCACCCCGTCCAATGTGATCTCAGTGGAATCCAGGATCACCGCGTCCGGCGCAGGCTTCAGGGGGGCGATGGCACGGTGGCTGTCGTTATAATCGCGCTGTTTGATCTCTTCGAGCAGCGTTTCGTATTCCACCGGCGTGCCGCGCTCAACGAGCTCTTTATACCTGCGGTTGGCGCGCTCCTCGGCAGAGGCGGTGAGGTACACCTTGAGCTGCGCGTCCGGCAGCACCACGGTGCCGATATCGCGGCCGTCCATGATGCAGTCGTTTTTCGCGGCAAGGTTTTTCTGCAGATCGAACAAAAAGGCGCGCACCGCGGGTACGGCGGAAACGTCCGACGCCGCCATGGAAGCCTCGGGCAGACGGATGGTTTTGCTCACGTCTTCGCCGTTCAGGTACACCTTCTGCTCCCCTTCTTCAAACTTCAGGGCGATCTCAAGCTCGGGCAGCATCGAGGCAACGGCGGAAGCGTCCGCCGTGGGGATATTCCGCTGCAGGGCGGCAACGCCCACCGCGCGGTACAATGCGCCGGTATCCACGTAAATAAACCCGAGCGCCTTCGCGGCGCCCTTCGCCGCGCTGCTCTTTCCGGCCCCGCTGGGCCCGTCGATGGCAATGTTGAACATATTGTTACTTCCTTTCAGAGAATTTACTTCTGATGCGCCGGAGGTTTTACTGCCGTGCCAGCTCCTGAACACCGTGTGCCACACGTCCAGATGGGCTTCGCAATCAAGATAATGGGGAAAGATCTGGTTGCAGAGCTCCCCTTCCGGGATATCTTTGAACGCGTTTGCAACAGCATCCACGTAATACGGCACCGACTTGCAGAACGCCTCCCATTCGCCGAGCCAGGCGTCTTCATCCTGCAGGATACGGCTGCGGTTCTCGAGCCCCTGCAGAATTTGCTCTCTCTTATCATCCGGGGCGAGCATGACGCCGGTTTGGGTCACGACGACCGGTATATAGTTTACGTGCAGTTTACCGTTAAAAACAACTTGAGCGATCAGGCCGCTCTGCCAGTGGGGATGATCGGGCTCCTCCAAGAAATTGAAATTGCCCTGCCCGTAAAGGATCTCGGCGTTCCGATAGGTCTCCCTGCTGCCGATGCAGTGGCTGTGCTGGGTGAGCACCAGATCCGCACCGGCGCGCACCATTGCGCGGCAGGCCTTACGCAGCCGGGGCGAAGGATATTCGCACTGCTCTTTGCCGCCGTGGTACATCACGATCACGGCGTCCGAAAGCGCCTTGGCCTCGGCAATATCCTGCATCGTATCGAATTCGTCGAAGGGGTTCGCGCCGAACTGATCGCGCATGGCATAGCTGTATTCATGCTCGCACACCGCCACCACGGCGATGCGTGCGCCATCCTTTTCAAGGAACAGCGTTTTGCGGGAATCACGGTCGTTTTCACCGAAACCAAATGGAACCATACCGGCGTCAAGCACCGACTGAACAGTATCGCGCATGGCTTTGACGCCGTAATCCATAGTATGGTTATTGCTGAGCCCGATGTGGGTAAAGCCGCAGGAGGCGATCAGGCGCGCGTCTTCAGGGCGGCCCTTCTGCAGAGAACCGATCTTGCGGATCGGGGTATCGCAATTCGTGAGGGCGCACTCCAGATTTGCGACGGCGAAATCTCCAGTGCGGATAAGCTCGGGCACGTCGCCCATCAGCGCCGTGAGGTCTCCCCGGTCAAACGCGGGACGCGTGGTCCCGGTGGGGCAGAGATCGCCGCAAAAAAACAGTTTCAGCATATGGGATCCTCCGGTATAGTTAAGGAAATCATTCGTCTGCGCACACGCTTCTGCCCGCAGCCATGCCGGTGGCAAAGGCGATCTGCAGGTTGAAGCCGCCGGTGTAGGCGTCGGCGTCGATCACTTCCCCGGCGAAATAGAGGCCCTTGCAGAGCTTGCTCTGCATCGTTTTTGGATCGAGCTCTTTTACTTCCACGCCGCCGGAGGTCACGATGGCCTCGGCGATCGGGCGCGCGCCTATGATCGGAGCTTCAAGATGTTTCAGCAGATATACAAGGTCCTGCCGCTGCTCACGGGTGACTTTATTCACCTGCATCTCGGGGTCCGCGCCCCAGAGGGTGAGGATCACTGGCACCAGCGACGCGGGCAGCAGTTTCCGGAGCAGGCCCGCAGGCTGCTTCGCGGGGGCCTCAGCGATCTCACGCAATATGCGCGCGTCCAGCTTTTTATCGTCCAGAGCGGGCTTGAGATCGATACTGAGGGTATAGGGATTTTCGCCGATATCGCGCACGTGGGCGGAGGCGCTGAGGATCACGGGGCCGGACACGCCGAAATGCGTGAACAGCAGCTCGCCGAAATCGGTATATACCTCTCTGCGCATATCGGCGCGGGATACCGTGACCGCTGCGTTCTTTAACGTAAGGCCCTGCGCGTTGCGCCACAGGGGGGAATCCGTTTCGAGCCCGACCAGCGACGGGCGCAGAGGCGTTACCGTATGGCCCGCGGTTTTCGCGAAACGGTAACCGTCCCCGGTGGAGCCGGTGGCCGGGTAAGAGAGCCCGCCGGTGGCAACGACCACGGCATCGGCGTCCCATACCTGCCCGTCGGCGGTTTTCACGCCCGTAACGGCGCCGTTCTCGAACAGAAGCGCTTTTACCTCGGCGCCGGTAACGATCTTTGCGCCGGCTTCGCGGACGTAACGAACAAGTGCGTCTGTGATATCCTTCGCCCGGTCCGACACCGGGAATACCCGGTTGCCGCGCTCGATCTTCAACGGCACGCCGAGCCCCTCGAACAGGTCGATCACGTCGTTCGGCATGCAGCGGGAAAACGCGCCGTACAGGAACCTGCCGCCGCGGGGGATATTTTCCATCAGATCGCTTATAAGCGTAACGGCGTTGGTCACGTTGCAGCGGCCTTTGCCGGTGATATTGAGCTTTCTGCCGGGGAAATCGTTTTTTTCGAGCACCGTTACCCGCTTTCCCCTCTCGGCGGCCTCTGCCGCCGCCATAAGTCCCGCAGGCCCTGCGCCGATCACGATCACGTCGCTTATCATGCCGCCGCGCTCCTCTCTTTTGATACACTTCAGGTATTGTAACATATATTTTTTTTAAAGGCAAGAAAAAAGTATTTGATATCGGCGCGCAGATGTTGTATACTGTAAGTTGAATACTGAAAAAGGGGTGTGCCGCATGCCGAAAACCTACAGCGTGACCCTCGCTAAAATGATAAAAGACAACGGGCTCGAAATACTATACGTGCCCACGGATCCCACCGCCCTGTTCGTGACCTCGCGGGACGTGAACCGCCCCGGGCTGATGCTTGCCGGGCATGACCAATTCTTCGACCCGAAGCGCGTGCAGTTTCTGGGGCTCGGCGAATACGGCTACCTGAATTCGCTGACCGATGAGGAAAAAACCGGGAGCTTCGCGCGGCTGCTGAAGGAAAAGCCCTGCTGCGTGATCATCACCCGCGGGCTGGAGCCGATGAAGGAGCTTCTTGAGCAGGCGAAGATCTACGAGGTACCGATACTGCGCTCAAACGAATCCACCTCCGGCATCATGAGTACGCTGATCTCTTACCTCGGCGTGGAGCTGGCGGAGCGCATCACCCGCCACGGCGTGTTCGTAGAAGTGTACGGCGAAGGTATTCTGATCGTGGGCGATTCCGGCGTAGGTAAAAGCGAGACCGCGCTGGAACTGATCAACCGCGGGCACCGTCTCATTGCGGACGACGCGGTGGAGATCAGGCGCGTATCTTCCAAGAGCCTCGTGGGCAGCGCGCCGGACAATATAAGGCACTTTATAGAGCTCAGAGGCGTGGGCATTATCAACGCCCGCAACATCTTCGGTATCGGCGCGGTAAAGCTGACCGAACGCATCAACATGATCGTAAAGCTGGAGGCGTGGAACGAGAACAAGGTTTACGACCGCCTCGGGCTGGAAGACGAATATATGACGGTGCTGGGCATCAACGTGCCCGTGACCACCGTGCCCGTGAAACCCGGGCGCAACCTTGCCATCATTATTGAAACGGCGGCAAGGAACAACCGCCAGAAGCGCATGGGCTATTCGGCGGCGAAGGAACTGCTGCAGAAGCTCGGCATGGACTATGAAGAGGACGAACAGGCAGGGCCGAACATTCTGGAAGAGTGGCACTGATCGAGTTCGGAGTTATTTTCAGAGCGGAGATAATTCGGAATTCGGCACTCCAGACTCCTCACTTCTCACTCCTCACTTAAAACAATTTAAATTTTTTTCGGAGGTATAAATATGTACAGGATCGGTGTGGATCTCGGCGGCACGAACATTGCCGTGGGGATCATAAACGAAAAGAACGAGATCGTTGCGCGCGCGGAGCGCAAAACCAACGCGCCCCGTCCGGCGGAGGGTATTTTTGACGATATCGCCGCCGCCGTGAAGGACGCCATGCAGAAGCTCGGCATCACGAACGATCAGGTGAAAAGCATCGGCGTGGGCACCCCCGGTTCGGTGAACAAAGCGCTGGGGCTGATCGAATTCGCAAACAACCTGGGGTTTGATAACGTGCCCGCCTACAGCATGCTGCGGGAGCGCACCGGCATTCAGACCGTGTATTTTGATAACGACGCCAACTGCGCAGCGCTGGGCGAAGCCGTAGCGGGCTGCGGCCAGGGCGTGAAGGATTTCGTTATGATCACCCTCGGCACCGGCGTGGGCAGCGGCATCATCGCCAACGGCAAGCTGGTGACCGGCGTGAACTATGCCGCCGGTGAGATGGGCCACACCGTGATCGTATACGGCGGCGAGCCCTGCAACTGCGGCAGAAAGGGCTGCTGGGAGCGCTATTCCAGCGCTACCGCGCTGATCACCCAAACCAAGACCGCAATGCGCAAGAACCCCGATTCCGCCATGTGGGACGTGGTGAACGGCGATTTCAACCGCGTGAGCGGACGTACCGCTTTCCTTGCGGCGAAACAGGGCGACCCTGCCGCGCTGAAGGTGGTAAACACCTATGAAGCGTACCTTGCCTGCGGCATCGGCAACGTGATCAACATCTTCCAGCCCGATATCCTCTGCATCGGCGGCGGCATCGGCAATGAAAAAGAAAACCTGCTGGAACCCCTGCGCAAGATCGTTGCTACGGAGATCTATTCCATCCACGCCAAGAAGCAGACGAAGATCTTGGCCGCCACCCTCGGCAACGACGCGGGCATCATCGGCGCCGCGCTGCTGGACGAATGAACGGCATGACGGATCTTCAGACCGCGTTTGACGCGTTTATTACACCGTATCACGGCGACGTGCTCTTTGACGAGCCGCTCGCCGCCCACTGCAGTTTTAAGATCGGCGGCCCTGCAGAGATCTTTTTTACGCCGTACGATGAAGAAGCGCTGCTGGCGGCCCTCGGCTATGCGAAAGAAAACGGAATAAAACTGCATATTCTCGGCAACGGTTCCAACGTGCTGATCTCCGATCGGGGACTCGGCGGTATCACCGTTCGCCTGATGGGCGGCCTCACCGCCCTTGAGAAGCGCGAAGACGGCTCGGTTTTCTGCGGCGCGGGCGTATCATTGAAACGGTTGTGCACCTTCGCCCTTGAAAACGGTTTTACCGGGCTCGAATTTGCCTACGGCATCCCGGGCAGCGTGGGCGGCGCGGTATACATGAACGCCGGCGCTTACGGCGGCGAGATCAAAGACGTGCTGCAGAAGGTGCGCTGCATCGACCCGGCAACGCTTGAAACAAAGGAATACGACGCTTCTTCGCTTGATATTGCTTACCGCTCCACGCCCTTTATGAAGAATAAAGAGATCATTACCGGCGCGGTGTTCAGCCTGATCCCCGGCGACGCCCGGGCGAGCAAAGACAGAATGAATGAACTGATGGCAAAACGCAAAGCTTCGCAGCCGCTGGAATACCCCTCCGCGGGCAGCACCTTCAAACGGCCGCCGAACGGCTATGCTGCAGCAATGATCGACCAGAGCGGTTTAAAGGGCTACCGCGTGGGCGGGGCGATGGTGAGCGAGAAGCACGCCGGTTTTGTGATCAACCGCGAAAACGCCACGTTCCAAGACGTGCTGAGCGTGATCGAAGGCGTGAGGAACACCGTGGAACAGAAATTCGGGACCCGGCTTGAATTGGAAGTTGAGATCCTGGGAGAAGAATAAACCATGAGCTATGCGAGCCAGGTAAAATCGGAGCTTCTGCAGATCGAAAACGAAGCCTGCTGCGAGGTAAGCCTCGCGCGCGGGTTGCTGCTGTTCGGCAGAGAATGCTCCCCCGCTTCGATCTCCATTCTCACCGAAAACGGTGAGATCGCCGCCGCCTACGCACGGGCGGCGCGGCTCTTCTGCGGGCACACGCCCGATATCCACGTGAGTGAGAGCGGCAACTTCAAAGTGGTGATCGACAACCGCGGCGAGACCGACGCGATCCTCGGAGAGGTGCTGATGCGCGGGCTCAACCGGAAAAAGCAGCTCACCATCGGCACGATCAACAAGGAGTGCTGCCGCGCGGCGTTCATCCGCGGCGCGTTTCTTGCCAGCGGCACGGTGACGGACCCGGATAAGGAATACCATCTGGAATTCTCGTGCCCCTCGGCAAATCTCGCGCAGGAGCTGCAGGCGCTGATACACACCTTTGAGATTGAAATGAAGCTGACCCGCCGCGGCGGCGCAAACATACTATATCTGAAAAAAAGCGGAGATATTGAAGACCTGTTGATGCATATGGGCGCAAGCGAAAGCTCCATGATGCTGATGGGTTCCAAAATGTATAAGGACGTGCGCAACACCGTGAACCGCCGCGTCAATTTTGAAAACGCCAATATCGCCCGTTCCATCGCCGCCGCAGGAAAACAGCTCGACGCCATTGAAAAGATCGAGAAGCACGGCGGGCTGGCGCAGCTCACCCCAGAACTGCGGGAGCTGGCGGAACTGCGGCTGGAAAACCCCGACCTCTCTACCGGGGAGATCGGCAGTTTACTGAGCGAGCCGCTCACGCTTTCGGGCGTGAACCACCGCTTCAAGAAACTGATACAGATCGCGGAGGATATAAAGTGATGTATATCGGCGATACCTGTTTTACAAGCCTTGCCGGGCGCGGCGCGTGCGAACCGGCGGAAGAAAAATGCCTTGCCCTGCTCGACAGGCTCGGGATCCCCTATACGGGGCTCACCCACGACCCCGGCGATACCATAGAGATCTGCGAAGAGATCGAAAAGAAGCTGGGCGCGCCCATCGTAAAGAACCTGTTTCTGTGCAACCAGCAGAAAACGGCGTTCTATCTGCTGGTGATGCCCGGCAGCAAGGTGTTCAAAACCAAGTATCTCTCGAAACAGATCGGCTCCGCGCGGCTCTCGTTCGCGGATGCGGAGAGCATGGAACGCCTGCTTGGGGTGCGCCCCGGCTCGGTCAGCATTTTCGGTCTCGCAAACGATACGGAGCACACCGTAAAACTGATCTTTGACGAAGAGATACTGCCGCTGGGCACACTCGGTTTTCACCCCTGCCGCAACACCTCCACCTTAAAGGTAAAACTGGACGATATCACCGGCGTCTTTCTGCCGGAACTGGGCGTAACGCCCGTGATCGTTACGCTGCCGACGGAGTAAAACGCCGTTCGGATGTTTCCGAACAAAAACAATACAACTTGTACTTGTTTTCGCGTGCGTAATATGTTAGAATTTTTATTGTATAATATATTCACAGGAGGATTTGTAAATGGACACCCGTTTCGCGATTTCCGAATACCCTGATGCAGCAGCTGTGAATCAGCAGCTCAACGAACTGATCAAAAAACCCATCTATACCGTCACGCCCGAGGCGCTTGCCGCATACGAAGAGAATTACTTTGAGAAAAAGTGCGCGACGTCCAAAAAGATGATCGCCGAGGCCAAGAACATCATTCCCGGCGGCGTTCAGCACAACCTTGCGTTCAACTACCCCTTCCCGCTGGTGTTCACCAAGGCTTCAGGCTGCAAGCTTTACGATATCGACGGCAACGAGTATTACGATTTCCTGCAGGCGGGCGGCCCCACCGTGCTGGGCTCCAATCCTCCCGAAGTGAGAGAACAGGTGATCGACCTGCTCAACACCTGCGGCCCCTCCACCGGCCTGTTCCATGAATTCGAATATAAGCTGGCAAAGAAGATCTCGGACTGCGTTCCCACCGTGGATATGTTCCGCATGCTGCAGAGCGGCACCGAGGCCTGCATGCTGGCGGCGCGCATCGCCCGCCTTGCCACAAAGAACCGCAACATCGTGAAGATGGGCGGCGCGTACCACGGTTGGAGCGATCAGCTGGGCTACGGCATCCGCATCCCCGGCACCAAGTTCACCCAGGCAAACGGCGTGCCGATCCGCCTGATGAGAGACACGCAGGAGTTCTTCCCCGGCGATCTCGACGCGCTTGAAAGAGTGCTTCGCCTCAACATGTTCCGCGGCGGCACCGCTGCCGTTTACCTTGAGGCGCTGGGCCCGGAGAGCGGCTCCCGCCCCGTGGACAAAAACTTCTGCAAGGGCGTGGAACGCCTCTGCCGCAAGTACGGCGCGCTCCTCGTGTTCGACGAGGTGGTTACCGGCTTCCGCGTGGGCATGAGCGGCGCACAGGGCTATTTCGACTGCTCGCCCGACCTTACCGTATTCGGTAAAGTAATCGCCGGCGGCTACCCGGGCGCGGGCGGCGTCGGCGGAAAGAAGGAATACATGAAGTACCTCGGCGCGGGCCTCGACGGCGCTGTGAAGGTAAAGAAGGCTTTCTGCGGCGGTACGCTTTCGGCAAACCCCCTGAGCTGCGCGGCCGGTTATTTCACGCTGGAAGAGATGGACCGCACCAACGCCTGCGTCAAGGCCGGACAGATGGGCGACCGCATCACCAAGGGCCTGCAGGAGATCATTGCACGCCGCCACCTTCCGTTCGTGGCGTTCAACCAGGGCTCCATCTGCCATATGGAAACCGTGGGCACGCTGCAGTTCAGCATCAACTGGAAGAAGCCGTGGACCATCCCCTCGGTACTCAACGAAACCAACGTTCGCAAGACCGAAATGACCCACATGGGCGCCGCTTACATGGCGGAAGGTCTTGTGACCCTTGCCGGCAGCCGTTTGTACACCTCCGCCGCTTACACGGAGAAGGAGATCGACGACGCCCTTGCGCGTTTCGACCGCGTATTCGCAAACGTTGCCATCAAGGAAGAAGCCTGAATAAAAGAAAGGAACCGGCGGGGCGGCGTAATGTCGCCCCGCAGCGGAATTATATATGGATATTTTAACCGCAAAAGAAACCGTGGTAAAAGCGGGCAAAGAACTGGTAAAAGAAGGCCTGATCCAGCGCACCTGGGGCAACGTTTCGTGCCGTGTGAGCGACACGCAGTTTGTGATCACCCCCAGCGGACGGGACTATCTGAGCCTGACGCCGGATGAGATCGTAACTGTGAATATCGCGGATCTCTCTTATGAAGGCGAAATAAAGCCCAGCTCCGAAAAGGGCATCCACGCAAAATGCTACGAGCTGCGCCCGGACGTGAACTTTGTGATCCATACGCACCAGACCTTCGCTTCCCTGCTGGGGCTTTCGGGCATGGACGTGAATACCATACCCGAAGAAGACGCCGCCGTATTGGGCGACTGCGTCCCTTTGGCTGCCTACGGGCTCCCGGGCACCGGCAAGCTGAGAAAAGGCGTGACCGACGCGCTTCAGCGCGCGCCGCAGGCGAAATCGTGCCTGATGCTGCACCACGGCGCGCTGTGCGTGGGCACGGATATGGAAGACGCGTTCAACGTGGCAAATACGCTTGAAAAGGTTTGCAAGGAGCGCATTACAGAGCGCTTTTACCAGATCTCGGGCGAAACGGCTGAAAGCTTTTACAGCATTGCAAAATACATTGCAAACGGCTTCGAAAAAGGCGCGGCAAGCCCCGAAGTGAACGCCTACGATTCCGTGCGCGCGTTCGGCGCCATTGAGATGACGCCGGTCTGCGGCGGCGAGCCGATCATGGTGGATCTTGAAAGCGGCATGCCGCTGGATCCCGAAACCGGCGCGCCGGATACCGCCGTACTGCACACGGTGATCTACAAAAAACGCGGCGACGTGAACGCGATCGTCCATTCCAAAGAAGAGGCTACCCTTGCCGCTTCCGCCATGGGCCGCACCGTAAAACCGTTTCTGGACGACTTCGCGCAGATCGTGGGCTTTACCCTGCGCACCGCCGCATACGACCCCAACCGGCAGCTCAGAAGCGCGAACGCCGTGGTCAGAAAACTGCGTCGCCGCGACGCCGTTCTGCTCAAAGATAACGGCGCGATCTGCGTGGGCGCAGACGAAGATGAAGCCAACGCGGTAAAGCTGGTGGCCGAAAAGGGCTGCAAAGCCTTTACCGCCGCCGAAATGTACGGCAGGGGCAAGGAGTGCATCAACGGTCTTGAGAGCGCTCTGATGCGCGTGATTTACAAGAAAAAATACTCCAAAAAGAAATAAACCGTCAGGGGTATCACAGCACTATTTATACAACGGGAGGAAAGAATCATGACGGAAAGAATCAAATCGACACACAAGAACGCAACCAGATCCCGTCATCTGATCAAACAGGCGTACGGCGAGCTACTGAACGAGAAAGATCCGTCCAAAATCAGCGTTACCGATATCGTTGAAAGGGCGAATATCTCCCGCGGGACCTTTTACGCGCATTACCTTGACGTATACGACCTGAGCATGGCGATACAGAACAACGTGCTGGAAACGCTGGATTTTGCGATCAAACAGATCGGGCTGAAGAACATGATCGCAGATCCCACCGCCGCTGTAAAAATGGGGATGGCGTTTCTGGAAAAGAACAAGGATTATTACGCTCTGTTCGTAAACTCCAGCCGGGGAGATATGCTGATCTCCCGCGTGATCGGCTTTTTGGAGGACCACATCACGCCATTTATTGACGAGAACGTTACCGATCCCATGCAGCTGGAACAGGTCAAGCTGTTTCTGAGCTATACGGTGGGCGCGTTCAAAAGCGTGATCCTTTCGTGGTTCAGTGGAGAGCTCCACCTGACCGCCGAAGAATGCGCCGATCAGATGATGCGTATCTTTATGGCGTCAAGGCCGCCCGAGATCACAGCGCTGCTTGAAAAATCCGAATAACAAAGATGAAAGCTTCCGGGTTTCAGTATCCCGGAAGCTTTTTTATTTTATTACATTATATATAGGCGTTTATACCTCTGTGAAGTAGAACGTCTTGGAGAACCCGTCTTCATTCGGCATGGTCCAAAGGCAGAGCCCGGCGTTCATCAGCAGCGCGCCGGAATACACCTCGCCTGTTTCTTCCAGCCGGTAATTCTTTGCCGAATCGAGGCCCTTCAGGCGCAGGAACAGGTTGCGGCGTTCCTTTTTGAATTTGATGAGATACGTAGCCAGCGCCTGCGACTTGTTCTCGTCCACGAACATCCACGCGCAGTTGTAGGGATCCTCCCACGGGCAGACGAGGCGGTACAGGTCGCCGTAATGGATCAGATCGTAATACTTGTGGTAATCGGCGATCTGGTGGCGGATCTCTTCGCGGGCCGCGTCGCTGATCTTCTCGGGATCGAGCTCGTAGCCAAAGGAGCCCCAAAGCGCCACGTTGCGTTTGGTTTCATACGAAGCGCGGGGCGAAGCGGACACGTGCGCGCCCTGCACGCTGGCGGGATAGCACATGGAGGAACCGAACTGGATATCCACGCGGGAGAGCGCGTCGGTATTGTCGGAGCACCAGATCTGCGGGGAATAATAGAGCATACCGGGGTCGTACCGTCCGCCGCCGCCGGAGCAACTCTCGAGCAGCAGATGGGGGTACGCCTTTAAGGTGCGGTCCAGAAGCTCATAGGTGCCGAGAATATAGCGGTGGTAGAATTCCTTCTGGCGTTCCGGCGGCAGCAGCGCGGAGCCCGCCTCGGAGATGTTGCGGTTGAAATCCCACTTGAGATAGTCGATATCGTTGTTGGCAAGCACCTCGGCCATGATGTTGAACAGGTAATCGCGCACGTCCGCGCGGGTCATATCGAGCACGTACTGCTGCCTGCCCACGCTGTTTTTGCGCCCCGGCACGTGGATCGCCCAATCGGGATGGGCCCGGTAGAGATCGGAATCCGGCGAGATCATTTCGGGCTCGTACCAGATGCCGAACTTCAGCCCCAGCCCCTTGATGCGGGAAACCAGATCGCCGATGCTGCCCTTGAGTTTGGCTTCGTTCACGTGCCAGTCGCCGAGGGAAGAGGTATCGTCGTTGCGCAGACCGAACCAGCCGTCGTCCATAACAAACATCTCGATGCCGGTCTCCTTCGCCCATTTGGCGATGGCGAACAGCTTATCACCGTCAAAGTCCATGCCGGTGCCCTCCCAGTTGTTCACCAGCAGGGGGCGCTGTTTGTGCTTCCAGTCGCCGCGCACAAGGTTATTGTTATAGAGCCGGTGGAAGGCGCGGCTCATGCCGCCGAGGCCTTCGCTTGAGAACACCAGCACCGCTTCGGGCGTATAGAACGATTCGCCGGGGGCGAGGTTCCAGCCGAAATCATCGTAGTTGATGCCCATGGTAACACGGGCGGAATTGTTGTAATCCACCTCGATCTCAGCCTTGAAATTGCTGCTGTAAACGAGGTTGAAGCCGTAAGCGTCGCCCCAGTCTTCATTGCCGCCCTTCGAGATCAGGGCGATAAACGGGTTCTGCCCCGCGCCGGAGGAACCCCTGCGGCTGGAGATGCCCTGCGTGCCGTGCGCCAGCGGACGGCGCATAAATTCACGCTCCTGCATATGGCGGCCGTAGAGAGATATAAGGTCGTAATCGCAGCCGTTCATATCCATGCAGAAGCTCATGGCGCGTTCGATCACAAAGGGCTTATCGGAAGTATTCTTTATGATCATGGAGCGGGTGATCGCGGCCTGCTTCTCGAACACGGTATAGAGCAGTACGGCCTCAGCGCCGGTATACGCATCGCGCATTGTGATCTCGAGCGTTTCGCACTCGTCGTTTGTATTGGCGTACAGTGCGGGCAGACCCGGCAGAGCGGGCTTGCCGGGCACGATCTTATGAGATACATATCTGAAATCGGTGCAGGCGTTGCCGTCCGCATTGCGGATCTGCACCGAAGCGATCCTGAGATCCGCGCCGCCGTTGCAGCCGATCTCAAGGGGGCAGGTATCGGGCGAGAAGGTATAGGGCGGCTGGGTATCGGGCTGCGGGGAGAAAGACGCGTAAACGTGACGCTCGGCGAAATCTGTAAGATTATCGTCGGGAATGTAGGCGCCGAAATAGAGATGTGCCAGGCAGTTCTCTTTATATACCTGCAGGACGTAGCTCACACCTTTGGAATCGAGCTTGAAGATCTTTTTTTGTTCGTTAAAATGAATGCTCATAAAATACGCTCCCTGTAAGATTCATTCAAAAAAAGCCAATCGGCAACGGGAATACTCCCCTGCCGACCGGCGAATGTGTTTATTTAGGCGTTTGCGGGCGCCGCCTGCGCGGCTGCGGCCGCTTTTTTCTTTTCGATGGTGGAAGGACGCTCGTCATAGGGCAGAAGCAATTCGGAAACGTCGGTATACTTCACCCGGATATCCTTTTTCTTGTAGATCACGTTCACGGCGATGATCGCGATATATACGCACATCACCGCGATATAAGCAAAGGGCAATACGGTTCCCTTGAAGATATCGGGGATCACCGCGCTCAGTTCCTTTACCATAAGATTGAACGCGATAAAGGAAACGGTGGCGAACACCATGCCGAGAACGGCAAACGCGATGTTGCGCTTGAGGCCTCTGGGCGCGGACGAAAGCGTGAGCAGGAAGAAGCCCACCAGCGCAACCGCCGCCATCAGCAGCATGGCGACCAGCGCGACCGCGAAGTATACAAATGCTTTTCCCAGAAGTTCGGAACCGAACAGCGCCGAGAGCGCGTCCGTATCGAGCCCGTTATTGGAAAAGAACGAGATAACGGAAACCAGATTCACGTTCGCACTGCGGACGGAAAACGGCAGCACGTATTCGAACTTTCCCATCGGGAGCAGCAGCGCCACGATGGGCAGCAGCCCCAGAGCAAGGCGGACGATGCAAAGCGGATGGCCGATCAGAGAGAACTTGAGCCGGTCGAACCGCGGTTTACGCTTCGCGTACTGGAGTTCGGCCAGGTCGGCCTCCTTGCGCAAACGTTCCTCGATGCCGTAGTACACCACGTTCACGCCGCACTTGGGACACTCGGGACGCCAATCGGTAACTTTCAGTTTGTAATTACATTTCGGACAGTAAGCTGCCATAACGCTTCACTCCCCCGTTATTAATATTTCAGCCGTCAAGCATCGTGCCGTCGATATCCACCCCGAACGGACCGCACAGCGCCATGATCTGATCTTTGGTGATCGCGTGGATCGCGCCGCCGCAGGACATCACTTTGATGCGGATTTCAGCCGCCTTTTCGATGGTATCCATCAGACCGAAGGTGGAATCAAGATCTTCACCGCAGCAGAAGATACCGTGATGCGCCCAGATGACGGCGTCGAACTGACGGATCTTCTCGCCGGTGGCAAGCGCGATATCGGTGCTGCCGCAGACCATCCACGGCACTACGCCGATGCCGGCGGGGAACACGATGGGGCACTCGGTGATCATTTCCCAGATTGCATGGGTAAACGCCTTATCCTCCAGCGGAAGCAGGAACGTGAGCGCCACGGTGTTCGCCGGGTGCGCGTGCATGATCACGCGGTAACGGCCGTTTGTTTTTTCTTTTTTGATCGAGTGGTTGAGCAGATGGGTAGGCAGCTCGCTTGTGGGCACGCCGCCGTTATCAAGCCCCCAGAGGATCTGATAATTCTCGCCCTTGTTATCGAGCTTTACGATGCAGATGTTATTTTCGGGCTCTCTTAAAATGTTTTTATAATACTTGCCGCTGCCGGTCACGATAAAATACTCGCCGGCGATATTCGAAAGCGTAAGGCCGATGCTCTTCCATTCGCTTTTCGGCTGCAAAAACGGCTCCAATGCCGCGGCCTCTTCGGGCTTCAGGCGGTAGCTCATATTGCCGCCGTTGCGCTCGTTCCAGCCCTTGAGCCAGCTTTGGTGGCAGGCGTCGATGAATTCCTTAACGACCTTCAGATCCAACACGTTTTCCATAATGCCGGTTTACCTCGCGTTTTTCAGCGCGATGGCGCGCTCCGCCTTCGCGGCGATGTTTTCGGCATTCAGGCCGAAGATCTCAAGCAGCTCCAGCGCGGGGCCGGACTTGCCGAAGGTATCTTCCACACCCACGCGCAGCACGGGCACGGGGCAGCATTCCGCCGTGACCTCCGCCACAGCCGAGCCGAGGCCGCCGATTACATTGTGCTCTTCGGCGGTAACGATGCAGCCGGTGGTTTTCGCAGCGTCAAGGATGATATCGCGGTCGATGGGCTTGATGGTGGCCATGTTGATCAGCGCGGCGCTGATACCGCGGCTCTTCAGGAGCTCCACGGCGGCGATGGCGCGTTCCACCAGCAGACCGGTGGCAATGATCGTTACGTCCGTTCCCTTGTTGAGATATACGCCCTTGCCGATCTCGAACTTATAATTCTCGTCGAACACACGCGGTACCGCAAGGCGGCCGAAGCGCATGTACACGGGGCCGGTGCTCTCGGCGGCGGCAAGCACCGCAAGGCGGGCCTCGATATCGTCGGCGGGGTTCAGGATGGTCATGCCGGGGATCGTGCGCATCAGGCCGATATCTTCGCAGCACTGATGGCTGGCGCCGTCTTCACCCACGGAGATGCCCGCGTGGGTGGCGCCGATCTTTACGTTGATGCCGGGGTACCCCAGCGTATTGCGGATCTGCTCAAAGGCTCTGCCCGCAGCGAACATGGCAAAGGAGCTTGCAAACACGGTATAGCCGGAAGCCGCAAGGCCCGCTGCCACGCCGATCATATTCGCTTCGGCAATGCCGCAGTCGATGAAACGGTCCGGGAACGCCTTTTTGAACATGCCGGTTTTGGTGGCGGCGGCAAGATCGGCGTCCAGCACGATCAGCTTATCGTTTTTTTCGCCCAGTTCCTGCAGCGCTTTGCCGTAGGCGTCTCTGGTGGCGGTTTTGATGATGTCTGCCATAGCGGTATCCTCCTTTACGCGTTCAGCGCGCCGAGCGCGGCGTTCAGTTCATCCATAGCGATACGGTACTGCTCTTCTTTGGGAGCGGCGCCGTGCCAGTTCACTGCATTCTCCATATAGGAAACGCCCTTGCCCTTTACGGTTTTCATGATAACGGCTGTGGGCTTGTCGGCGCAGGCTTTGGCGGCCTGTACGGCGGCCTCGATCTGGTCGTAATCATGCCCGTCGATCTCGATCACGTTGAAACCGAAGGCGGCGAATT
>JAEEGL016818920.1_pt1 | contig 18944 bp, 14 predicted proteins | sample 9134231 | NCBI WGS metagenome assembly JAEEGL01 (sample SAMN16246548, study PRJNA631951) | gut metagenome | biome: gut microbiome; feature: rumen; material: fiber-attached | host: Bos | place: Iran: Karaj | collected 2018-10 | reverse complement strand
GGTTGTGGTCAATGTGGTCAATCACAACGTCAACCATAATGTCAATTCAAACCGGAGCGCTGATTCCTATGAATCCAAAGGCAGGTGGACTGCATTTTTCCTCTGCCTCTTTCTTGGAGGGCTGGGGGTTCACCGGTTCTACGTCGGGAAAAACGGAACCGGGATTCTCTGGCTGCTGAGCGGAGGCCTGTTCGGGGTTGGCTGGGCCATCGATCTGCTTCTGATCCTGGTCGGGGCGTTCCGCGACAAGGCAGGACACAGGCTGCGTTAGAAAACGCTGCGAAACGCGGAAAACAGGAGCATTCCGCTGCGCAACAATCAGATCCGGAAATTCAGCGGGGCTGTCTGTCTGCTGCCTGGTCAGCAAGACGGGGACATCCCCGCTCTGCATACAGGGACACTGGGACGGCCGGCAGGCCGGATACCGGAACGGACGACGGAAAGGAGCACATGGACCATGAAGCTGATCCATCTGTCGGATCTCCATCTGGGGAAACGCTTGAATGAGTTTTCTCTCCTGGAAGATCAGAGATTTATACTCGGAGAGATTCTCCGGATTACGGATACCGAGGAACCGGATGCGGTACTGATCGCGGGGGATATCTATGATAAAGCGGTTCCGCCGACAGAAGCTGTAGAACTGTTTGATCATTTTCTGTATTGCCTGGCAGAGCGGAAACGGCAGGTTTTTGTTCTGAGCGGGAACCATGATTCTCCGGAGCGCCTGGCATTCGGCGGCCGCCTTATGGATGCAAGCGGAATCCATCTGGCCCCGGCTTATGCCGGGACGGTGAAACCGGTGGTTCTGACGGATGAATATGGCCCCGTACATTTCTTCATGCTTCCGTTCGTCAAGCCTGCAACGGTGCGCCGCTGTTTCCCGGACGCAGAGATTGAATCCTATACAGACGCGGTACGGACAGCCATCGACGCTATGAATGCAGATCCGTCACAGCGAAATGTTCTGATTGCGCACCAGTTTGTGACCGGGGCAGAGCGGTCGGAATCCGAGGAGCTTTCGGTTGGCGGGGCGGACAATGTGGATGCGTCCGTGTTTGCATGCTTTGACTATGTTGCTCTCGGGCATATCCACGGCCCGCAGGATATCGGGTCTGACCGGATCCGCTATTGCGGGACGCCCCTGAAATACTCCTTTTCCGAAGCGCGTCATCAAAAATCGGTCACGGTGGTCACACTTGGGGAAAAGGGAAACCGGAACGTACGTACCGTGCCGCTGATTCCGGTTCGGGACATGGCGGAGCTGAAGGGAAACTATGACGCCCTGACCCAGAAGAACTTCTATGACGGAACAGACTATCCGGAAGCCTTTGTGCATATTACGCTGACCGACGAGGAAGATATCCCGGGCGCTGTTTCGAAATTGCGGGTCATCTATCACAACCTGATGAAATTGGACTACGACAACCAGCGGACCCGGAACAACACGACATTCAAAGAAGCGGCAGACGTGGAGCGGAAATCACCGCTGGAACTGTTCGGAGAGCTTTACCGCATGCAGAACGGGACGGAACTGAGCGCAGAGCAAACAGAGTATCTTTCCCGGCTGATGGAGGAAATCTGGGGGGAGGAAGCATGAGACCGATCAGACTGGTAATGTCCGCATTCGGACCGTATGCGGAAAAAACGGAGCTGGATCTGGACCGGCTCGGGAGGAATGGTCTGTACCTGATTACGGGAGATACAGGAGCCGGGAAGACAACGATTTTTGACGCGATAACCTTCGCTCTTTACGGGGAAGCAAGCGGCAGCAGCCGGAGTGCGGATATGCTCCGGTCAAAATATGCATCGCCCGAGATCCCGACCAGGGTGGAACTGACGTTCGACTATGCAGGAAAACGATATACGGTCTGCAGAAACCCTTCCTATGTCCGGCCGAAAACCCGGGGCGGAGGTGTAACCGAAGAGAAGGCAGCTGCAGAACTTCACTATCCGGACGGTCGCCTGACGGTCCGGCTGAAGGATGTCAACAGTGAGATCGTCGCGATCCTTGGTGTTGACCGGAACCAGTTCGCTCAGATCGCCATGATTGCGCAGGGAGATTTCCTGAAACTCCTGCTTTCCACCACCGAGAACAGGATAGCGATCCTGCAGAAGCTGTTCCGGACGGGAGCCTACGCAGCGCTTCAGAAACGGCTGTGGGAAGAAGCGTCCGCCCTCAGGCGCGAGAATGAACAGGCGGATGCCAGCATCCAGCAGTATATCGGGCAGATTGCCTGCGATGAGAGCGACGCCCTGAGCCTTGAAACGGAAAAGGCGAAGGAGAACCGGATGACGATGGAGGAGAAGATCCATTTGCTGGACCGGCTGATCCGGCAGGATGCGGAACGTGGGGCAGAACTGAAGGATTTCATCGCCCGCATGGAAGAAACGGAAAAGGAGATTGATACGATCCTCCAGAAAGCGGAGCGGCAGAAAAAGGCGGAAGAGACGCTGCACGGATTCCGGCAGCAGCTGGAAACCGAGCAGGCTGCCATGAAGGCATGTGAAGCCGCTGTAAAGGAGCAGGAGCGCCGCAGGCCGGAAGCAAAACGATTGAACGACCGTGTCGCGGCGCTGAATGCGGAACTTCCGGAATATGGGGAACTTGCCGAAAAAGAAAACCAGCTCGCAGAACTGGATAACGGGATCCGGGAGGCGGAAGAGGCAAGCTCCCGGGCGGATGCGCGTAGGGATGCGCTGTCCGATGAGATTAAAGCCCTGAAGGCTGAGCAGAAAACGCTGTCTTCCGCAGACGCTGACAAAGCAGGCTTTCAGGGGGAACTGGAGCGCCTGCAGGCCGACCGGGAGAATACGGGGAACCTGAGGAGGGAAATGGAGGAGATCGACCGGATGGAAAACGATCTCCACCGCATCCAGGCGGTTTATCTGGAAAAGGCGAAAAAAGCGCGGGAACAAAGGGAAAAGTATGAATCCGGACACGCAGCCTACCTCAATGAGCAGGCAGGAATCCTGGCTGAAGCATTGGAGGAAGGGAAACCGTGCCCGGTCTGCGGGGCGAAGCATCATCCCCATCCGGCGGTAAAATCCCCGGATGCTCCCACCCGGGAAGCACTGGAAACCCTGAAAAAGGATGCTGAGGCAGCGGAGTCAGACGCAGTAGGCTCAAGCGAAAAAGCGGCTTCCTTCCAGGCGCGGCTTGCAGAGAAACGGTCTGCCGCCGTGCAGTCCGCCGGGGCGCTTTTTGAGGTATCCGGATATGACGGGATCGCGGAACTTCTTAAGAAAAAGGAAGAGGAACTGGTCCGGAGAGAAACAGAACTCCGGGAAAAGATATCTGCGGCGGAAGGAAAGATTCGGAGATGGAAGGAAATTGACTGTTCTGTTCCGGAGAAGGAACAGGAACTGGAAAAGACGCAGAACGAAAAAACGGAGGCCCTGCGCCTTGCGGCTGAGAAAACCTCGGAAAGGAAGGGCATCCAGGACAGGCTCCAGGAACTGAAGAAAAAACTGGCTTTTGTTTCCCGAGCGGAGGCTGAGAAACAGATCTTCCAGATGACGCAGGAAGCAGAGAAGATTGAACAGGCAGCCAAGCAGGCCGTCGAAGACTTCCATGCTGCAGGCAGACGGATCGCTGCGCTTCAGGCATCCATTGCAGAAACGGAGAAAACTCTTTCTGATCGGGCAGAAATCGATCCGGAAGCGGAGAAGAGAAAACAGCGGGAAGTGAAGGAAAAGAAAGACGCTGCACAGGGAGAACTGAATCAAGCCATTACCAGGGAAACGATCAATACGGGAATCCTGAAAAATATTTCGGACCGGGCATCCGAAAAAACAGAGATAGAAACCAGACTGAAATGGGTGAAGGCACTGTCGGATACCGCGAACGGCACCGTTTCCGGCAAGGAAAAGATCATGCTCGAGACCTACATTCAGACCGCCTATTTCGACCGGATCCTTGCCCGCGCGAATATCAGGTTTATGATCATGTCTGGAGGTCAGTATGAACTGATCCGGAGGAAAACCGCGGACAACAACAGAAGCCAGAGCGGGCTGGACCTTGATGTGATTGACCATTACAACGGGAGCACACGCAGCGTCAATTCCCTTTCCGGCGGGGAATCCTTCAAAGCGGCGCTTTCCCTTGCGCTCGGCCTGTCCGATGAGATCCAGTCCTATGCCGGCGGAATCCGGCTGGATACCATGTTTGTGGACGAGGGGTTCGGATCACTGGATGAAGAATCTCTCCAGCAGGCACTTCAGGCATTGTCAGACCTGGCGGAAGGAAATCGGCTGGTGGGGATCATCTCCCATGTTTCAGAACTGAAGGAACGGATTGAACGGCAGATTGTTGTCCGGAAAAACCGGTTCGGCGGAAGCAGCGTGGAAATTTGTGCGGACTGAAAGAGAACCGGACGCCGCAGGGGGGATCCTGCCGAAAAAGGAAATACCGGAAGACACGGAGGATGCCGGATCGGGTTCGGGCGATTCCGGATCCGTTCGCGGCAGTCATGGACAGAGAGGCCGGCTCCCGTTAGTGCTTCAGTTTTTTCAGTATGACCGGGATCGGGTCATTGTGGAGACGCTTCGGGAAGAGCATGCGGGAAACGGCTTCATGCATGGAGCAGGGAGTATTTCTGACAGCCTTCTTCCATAATCCGGTTCCAGCCATTCTCCAGCGGACAGGGCCTGCGGGCTGCTTTGCTTTTTCCTCAGCGGTTTTCCTTGGAGCCCCTTTTTTTCTTCAGCGGATCCGCCGTTTCCGGACAAAGACGCGCTGAGAGGCGATCGATCTGCCGCTGCTCCTGAACGTTCCGGCAGCAGAGATAGGGGTCGGTCCGGTTTTTTTCTTTAAGAAAAAAGAACTCGTCCGGATCGATGCGCTCCACATCGAGGATCGCATCCCTGCGATGATGCTTGACCCGGGGGAAACAGCGCACCTGCGCGGCCGCTTCTTTTCCGGAACCGGCCATGACCGGGAAACAGATCGGGATATAATAATTCCTGCCGACATGTCCGCATTTTGCGGTTACTGCATAATAGTTCATTGGGTACCTCCTTGATGGATAAAATAGTGAGAAGAACCCTTCCCAGACGAGAAAGGAGCTTCGTAAAACCGGAATGCTATCCGGAAGGGGGCATGCGAAAATCGCGGCGAAGGTTTGAAAAAACCAGGGAAGGGCGGAAAGACCGGGGAAAACTCCCTGCATGCAATCGGTCCGGGAAAGGCGTTTTGAAACCGCTGCGACAATGGATCAAATGATTTGATTCATTCCTGATTTCCGTAGTCCATGCTGCCCGGGGCGCAAAACCAGATGAGGATGCGGTCAAAAATGCCTGCTGCTATATGAAACGGGAAATAGAATATGAAGCCATGGAACAGATATCGGAATGCCCCGGCGGAATGGATCAAACAATAGCGATATATGTGTCTGGATCTTGGATCTCGGAAAGATAGAGAAAGGGAGAATTGCTGTTGCGGTTTTCCCCGGTGTTTTTTAAACTGAAAGATACGGCAGGATCCTATGAAAGCAGGGTACCTCTGCCGTATAGCGGCGCATCAGATTCTTGCGCAGACGGAAAAGAAAAAGGGAAGGAAATCGGAAGAATGGAAAGAATCGGAAAGAAGGAGTCAGATCCGGATCCTTTGATTGAAAAAGCCAGAACCCTGGCTGAGCAGAAACACGCCGTGCAGACAGACAAGGCAGGGCTTCCCTATATCGGGCACCCCGAACGGGTGGCTTCCCGGATGAAGAAGCGGGACGAGATCATTGTAGGATGGCTGCATGATACGGTTGAGGATACCGACCTGAGCCTATTGGAGATTGCGGAAACGTTCGGCGCGAGAATCGCGGACGCAGTGGATGCAATATCAAGACGGCCGGATGAAAAATGGGCTGTCTATCTCCGCCGGGTAAAGGCGAACCCGATTGCACGGAAAGTGAAGATTTCCGACCTGATTGACAACAGCAATCTGTGCAGGATTCCGGAACCCGGAATGGGGGATGTGGCCCGGCAGGAGAAATACAACAAGGCGCTCCGTTTCCTGATGGAGCCATGACCGGATATCTGGAGGGACGACCAGAATGAAAACCTTACAGGTGGTGGCGGCAATCATTCGGGATGGCAGGCGCATTTTTGCGACACAACGCGGTTACGGGCCCTATCAGGGCGGATGGGAATTTCCCGGAGGAAAAGTTGAACCGGGAGAAACGCCGGAGCAGGCCCTGAGACGGGAAATCCGTGAGGAACTGGATACGGAAATCGAAGTGGGGGACCATTTCAGAACGATTGAATACGATTATCCGGAGTTTCATCTGAGCATGCGGTGCTTCTGGGCAGAAGTACGCTCCGGCAGCCTGACCCTGCGTGAGCACGCGGCAGCGCGCTGGCTTGGACCGGAGGAGATCGGAAACGTAGACTGGCTGCCGGCAGACAGGACGATCCTTGAACCGCTCATAAAACAGCTTCAGGCTGGAACTGTGCGGCCCGGTGACCGTTTTGCGGGACAGGGAGGAATGCAGCAGGAATGAGCGGAAAAGAAAACGGATGTTTGAATTCCGCAGGGGGGCATAATACCGGTACAGCCTGGTGATTTTTACAGTTGGAGGTAATCGGAATGGATATCATTCATGAACTGACCAATAAGGTATTTCCGGATATCGTCCGGTGGCGGAGGCAGATCCATGCAAATCCTGAACTGACCGGGGAGGAGGAGCAGACTGCCGCCTATGTGGCGGAGACTCTGCGGGGGATCGGCCTGGAGCCAAAAACCGGGATCGGCGGGCACGGGGTTACGGTTCTCATTTCCGGGAACCGGCCGGGAAAGTGCATCGGGCTTAGGGCGGACATGGATGCGCTGCCCATCCAGGAGGAGACCGGGCTGCCGTTTGCTTCCTGCCGGAGCGGCGTGATGCATGCCTGCGGACATGACTGCCACACTGCGATGCTGCTGGGGGCTGCGGAGGTTTTCCAGCGGCTGGAAGGGAACTTTCCGGGAAGCGTCAAACTTGTATTCCAGCCTGCGGAAGAAGATCCTGCAAGAAGCGGCGCAAAGGCAATGATCGAGGACGGGGTGCTTGAGAATCCGCATGTGGACGCGATGATCGGGCAGCATATGGAACCAGCGCTTCCAACCGGGTCATTCCTTGCATTTACCGGGGCGTCTACGGCGGGATCGGACCGGTTCTTTATTGAGATTCGGGGAAAGAATGCCCATGGGTCCGCACCGGATGCCGGAACGGATGCGATTGTAATCGCAGCGCAGGTGATATCTGCACTGCAGTGCATCATATCCAGGGAAGTCTCCCCTTTGAAGAATTCCGTCCTTACAGTCGGGAAGATTCAGGGAGGAGAGCGGTACAACGTGATTGCGTCATCGGTTGCGATGGAAGGAACCTGCAGAAATACCGACCCGGCTGTCCGGGACGGAATGGCTGAACGTATGGAGCGCGTGATCCGGGGAGTGACGGAATCCATGGGCGGAAGCTATTCGTTCCGGTACTTCAGAGGATATTCCCCTGTGATCAATGATCCATCCATGACGGAGCTGCTGTTTTCTGTAGTGCGGAATGAAATGGAAGGTACTGAAGCGGTACGTCCGCCGGCTGCGAAGATGGTTGGAGAGGACTTCTCCCATTATTCCGAAAAGATTCCGTCGGTGCTCTGGTGGCTGGGCTGCCGGAGACCTGACATTCCGGCACCCTGCGCAGGACTGCACAGCGGGAAGTTTGATCCGGATGAACGTGCGCTTGCAGCCGGCGCGGAATGCATGGTCAGGACAGCGCTAAAATATCTCTGCGCGGATTCCGAAACCTGAAGTGGGAACGGAGATCTGCAGAACCCGCTGCGGAGAGGGAAACAGCTTGGAAGAAAAGATGCAACAGCTCCGGATTCTGATGATCGGCAACAGCCATACTTATTATAACGATATGCCTCTGATGGTAATTCGCCGTGCGGAGGATGCCGGATACCGGTGCGAAGTAACCATGATCGCGCATGGGGGATGGACTCTTGCCCAGCATGCTTCCGAGCCGGATGTCCGCTTCAACATCCTGTACGGGCACTATGATTACGTTGTCCTGCAGGAGTATGCACAGCCGTTTGTACCGGAAGAGCAGTATCTGGCTGCTGCATCGTACCTGGCCGGGATGATTCGCAGCACCGGCAGTATCCCGGTCCTATACGGGACCTGGGCCAGAAAGGATGAGCCAGAAAAGCAGGCGGGGATGAACGAGATCCACCGGAAGGTCGGAAAGACGGTAGGGGCGTTGCTTGCCCCGGTCGGCGAAAACTGGCTGGAGTATCAGAAAAGCCGGCCGGATCTGGAACTGTATGCGGAAGACGGCGGTCATGCATCCGCAGCGGGATCCGAGTTCGCTGCGAAACAGATCTGGGACACGATCCAGCGCAGCCTGCGCGCAGGCAGGGAGGAATAGAAATCGGGCTCTGCCGGGGACAGGAGAGAACAGTACGGGCCGTCTCAGCTTCATGCTGAGGCGGCCCGTTTGAAAATGAATCGGCTGCCGATCAGAAAAGGCCGGTGATTTTTCCGGATGCGTCCACGTCGATCTTTTCTGCGGCAGGAACCTTCGGAAGCCCCGGCATGGTCATGATATCGCCGGTTAATGCGACCAGGAATCCTGCACCGGCGGATACCTTCAGGTTTCTGACCGTGATCTGGAATCCGCTCGGAGCGCCGAGCAGGGATGGGTCATCCGAGAAGGAATACTGGGTCTTCGCACAGCAGACCGGCAGTTTCCCGAAACCGAGGGCTTCCAGTTCGGCGGCCTGTTTCCGGGCGTTCGCGGTCAGAACCACCCCGTCGGCATGATAGACCTTCCGGGAGATGGCATTGAGTTTTTCCTCGATGGAAAGATCCGTATCATAGGCGAAGGAGAACTGGTTCTCTTCTTCACAGAGACGTACAACCTCCTCTGCAAGCGCAAGACCTCCTTCTCCGCCCTTGGCCCAGACTTCGGAGATTTCCGCCTGCACGCCAAGCTCCCTGCAGCGGCGCCTGACCAGTTCCAGTTCAGCCTCTGTGTCAGTCGGGAATGCATTGACAGCAACTACGCAGGGGAGGCGGAAGACATTCCGGATATTGGAAACATGCTGCAGAAGGTTGGGAAGCCCCGCCTCAAGCGCGGCAAGGTTTTCTTCCCCGAGCTTTCCCTTTTCAACTCCCCCATGGTGCTTCAGAGCGCGAACGGTTGCCACGACGACAACGGCGGAAGGCCGGAGCCCCGCAATGCGGCATTTGATGTCCAGGAACTTTTCTGCTCCGAGATCTGCACCGAAGCCGGCTTCCGTTACCGCATATTCCCCCAGACGCATGGCCAGCTTTGTTGCCATGACACTGTTGCACCCGTGCGCAATATTGGCAAACGGGCCGCAGTGAACGAATGCGGGTGTACCTTCAAGCGTCTGGACCAGATTCGGTTTAAGCGCATCCTTCAGAAGTGCTGTCATCGCGCCCTGAGCCTTGAGATCGGCTGCAGTGACCGGCCTGCCGTCATAGGTATAGGCGACCACGATCCTCGCCAGACGCGCTTTGAGATCGGTCAGATCGGATGCGAGGCACATGACAGCCATGATCTCGCTTGCGACGGTAATGTCGAACCCGTCTTCGCGGGGGACCCCCTGCATCCGTCCGCCGAGTCCGTCCACGATGTTTCGGAGCTGCCGGTCGTTCATATCGACAGCACGTTTCCAGACGATCCGCTTGACATCAATTCCGAGGGCATTTCCCTGCTGAATATGGTTGTCGAGCATCGCTGCCAGAAGATTGTTCGCGGCTCCGATGGCATGGAAGTCACCGGTAAAATGAAGATTGATATCCTCCATCGGAACAACCTGCGCATATCCTCCTCCGGCAGCGCCGCCTTTGATGCCGAATACGGGGCCGAGCGAAGGCTCCCGGAGGGCTACCATGACTTTCCTGCCCATTTTTGACAGAGCATCCGCGAGGCCTACCGTAGTGGTGGTTTTTCCTTCCCCGGCCGGTGTCGGCGTAATCGCAGTCACCAGAATCAGTTTTCCGTTGCGTTCCGGGAGTTTTTCAAGAAGGGTCCAGTTGACTTTTGCTTTATAGTTTCCGTACAGTTCGATATCTTCCGCAGGAATGCCGGCTTTTTCCGCAATCTCCGTGATGTGGCGCATCGGGCAGCTCTGGGCGATTTCAATATCCGATCTGATTTCCATTTTCCGTACTCTCCTTATTTGAAATAGCGGACAGCCGCTTCAAACATATGCATATCGTAATCACCCGGGACATTTCGGTAAAGTCCGGGCCCGATCCGTTCAGCATGTCCCATTTTACCAAATACTCTTCCGTCCGGTGAGGTAATCCCTTCGACGGCGCATATGGATCCGTTGGGATTAAAACGGATATCCATGGACGCCTTTCCGTCAGGATCGACGTACTGGGTTGCAATCTGGCCGTTTTCCTCAAGCGTCCGGACTAGGACGGGATCTGCGAGAAAACGGCCTTCCCCGTGTGAAATCGGGACGGAATAAACTTCCCCGGGGCGGGTCATGGACAGGAACGGGGAGAGGTTTGAACTGACCCGGACCTGTACAATCCGGGACTGATGCCGGCCGATGGTGTTGTAGGTCAGGGTTGGCATGGAAGCATCAGGATCCAGAATTTTCCCGTACGGGACAAGCCCCAGTTTGATCAGCGCCTGGAACCCGTTGCAGATTCCGCAGATCAGGCCCCCGCGACAGTCAAGAAGATCTGCGATTTCATCTTTTACTGCTTCCCCGCGAAGGAAAGCCGTAATGAATTTGCCGCTTCCGTCCGGCTCATCCCCGCCGGAGAAACCGCCCGGGATGAAAAGCATCTGGGCAGAGCGCAGCTCTGTGGCAAAACGATCGATACTGCGGCGGATGCCCTGGCTTGAAAGATTGTTCAGGACAAGGACATGCGCCTCAGCACCGGCCTCTTCCACGGCCCGCACACTGTCATATTCGCAGTTCGTTCCCGGGAAAACAGGGATCAAAACGCGGGGAACCGCTGTGCGTACAGCGGGCGCAGGCCAGGAATGGAAGGAAGAGGTGCAGGTTTTCGGCGATGTGGAGACGCTTTCTGCCCGGGTTGGATAAACCGGCTCCAGCCTGCCTTCATATAGGGAAAGGAGTTCGGAAAGCGGAATGCTTTCCTCCCTGCAGGAAATGCTCTTTTCCTTACAGGTCATCCCGACTACCGTTCCGGTTTCCAGGGCTTCGGAAAGTTCCAGAAGGAAGGCGCCGCACAGGCGGTTGAAAGATTTTCCAACCGGGAAGCCGTCTGCAAAACGGAAACCGATTCCGTTTCCGAAACACTGTTTCATCACCGCAGCACCGATTCCTCCGGCTTCCGGGGTGCTGCAGCTGACCGCTTTTCCGCTGCGGATCAGCTTCGTTACGGTGTACCATACCGACCGGAGGGAATCCGGATCTGGCAGACCGTTGCTTCGGTACACCGGTTCCAGCAGAATGACCGGGTGTCCCGGGGCCTTCCATTCCGGAGAAACCAGGTCAGAGGATTTCTGCATGGTTACAGCAAATGAAACCAGGGTAGGCGGGACATCCAGATGCTCAAAGGTTCCGGACATGGAATCCTTTCCGCCAATTGCGGCAATCCCAAGATCCATCTGCGCATCGAAAGCGCCGAGAAGGGATGCGAACGGAAGTCCCCAGCGGCCGGGATCCTTTCCCGGCTTTGGGAAATATTCCTGGAAAGTCAGGTAGATATCCCGGTTTTCCGCGCCTGAGGCGATCAGTTTGGATACCGATTCCGCAACCGCTTCATATGCCCCGTGATAAGGACTCTGTTCCGAGCGGAACGGATCGAATCCCCACGCCATCAGCGAACAGTCATCCGTGTGTCCGGAAAGCAGCGGAATCCGGTGCGCCATCGCCTGGATCGGAGTCAGCTGGTTTCTGCCGCCGAACGGCATGAGAATTGTGCCTGCCCCGATTGTGGAGTCAAACCGTTCAGAGAGTCCTCGCCGGGAACAGCAGGAAAGGTCCTGCGCAACCTGCCGCATCCGTTCGGCAAATCCGCCGGCGCAGTTTTCCGCTCTATGGGACGGGGCCGGCGCCTGTACATGCATATGCTTTTCAGCACCGTTCGTATCCAGAAATGCGCGCGGAAGATCAACAATCCGCTCTCCGTTCCAGTGCATGACCAGACGGGGGGATTCCGTGACAGAAGCAACCGGAACGGCGTTCAGGTTTTCCGCCGAGGCCAGGGATAGAAAGGCTTTTGCATCTGCAGCACGGATGACGACTGCCATGCGTTCCTGGGATTCACTGATGGCGAGTTCCGTTCCGTCCAGACCTTCATATTTTCTGGGGACTGTGTTCAGATCGATATCCAGACCGGGAGCAAGCTCTCCGATGGCAACGCTGACACCGCCCGCGCCAAAATCATTGCACCGGCGAATCATGCGGCTGGCCTCCGGATTCCGGAACAGCCGCTGCAGTTTCCGCTCCTCCGGTGCGTTGCCCTTCTGAACCTCCGCACCGCATGTTTCCACGGAATGTACCGTATGGGATTTGCTGGAGCCGGTCGCGCCGCCGATGCCGTCCCGCCCGGTTCCGCCACCGAGAAGAATAACGAGGTCGCCCGGTTCCGGGGCTTCCCGTACGACGTTCTGTGCGGGTGCGGCTCCGATTACGGCCCCGATTTCCATGTGCTTTGCGGCATATCCCGGATGGTACAGTTCATCTACGATCCCGGTCGCAAGTCCGATCTGGTTTCCGTATGAAGAGTAGCCCTGGGCAGCGGAAGTGACCAGCTTTCTTTGCGGCAGTTTCCCGGGAAGCGTTTCGCCGGCGGGACGGGTTGGATCCGCTGCACCGGTCAGACGCATTGCGCCATATACATAGCTGCGCCCGGAAAGGGGATCTCGGATCGCACCGCCGATGCAGGTGGCTGCTCCGCCGAAGGGTTCAATTTCAGTCGGATGGTTATGCGTCTCGTTCTTGAACAGCAGAAGCCACGGCTCCTGCTTTCCGTCCCTTTCGATCGTGACCCTGACGGTGCAGGCGTTGATTTCTTCACTCTGATCCAGACCGTTCAGCTTCCCATCCCGCAGCAGTGCCTTGGCGGCAATCGTACCGAGATCCATCAGACAGACCGGTTTCCGGATTCCGAGCTTTTCCCGGGTTTCCAGATAGCGCCGGTAGGATTTTTCCAGTTCCGGATCCGCAAAAGATACGGAATCCAGGATCGTATGGAAGGTAGTATGCCTGCAGTGATCCGACCAGTAGGTATCAATGACCCTCAGTTCGGTCATGGTAGGATCGCGCTGCTCAGACTGGAAATGAGCCTGGCAGAAAGCAAGATCGTCCAGATCCATCGCAAGACCGTATTCGGCCAGCATGCTGCCGAGCTCTGCCCGGCTTTTGTTTCGGAATCCGGACAGGACGGGAACCGGTTCCGGATCCGGGTACTGCTCAGAAAGGGTCTTCGGGAGACCGAGAGAAGCTTCCCGCGCTTCCACGGGGTTGATGACATGCTTTCGGATTCGCAGGAATTCATCATCGCTCACGGAACCATAGATCCCGTAGACCTTTGCGGAACGCACGAGCGGACGCTCTCCCTGCGTGATCAGCTGGATGCACTGTGCGGCACTGTCGGCACGCTGGTCAAACTGCCCTGGAAGGTATTCCACGGCAAAGACGCGGGCGCCGGACAGATCCGGCTCCCTGCTGACGATGTCGACCTGGGGTTCGGAAAAAACGGCGGATACGGCATGGGAGAACAGCTCCGCATCCATTCCCTCAACATCATACCGGTTCAGAATCCGGATCCGCTCTGCTCCGGGAACCTGGAGAAAGCTCCGGATTTCATCCAGAAGCGCGCCGGCTTCCTGGGCCAGTTCCGGTTTTTTTTCCACAAAAATTCGTTCAACCATGCATTTCCTCCGCCGCGCGCAGCGCCCTGGCCCCGATATCGTGCCGGAAGGCACAGTTCTCAAACCGGATCTGTCCGGCTATGCGGTATGCCTCCCTGACGGCTTCCTGCAGCGTATCCGCGACCGCGGTGCAGCCCAGAACCCGGCCGCCTCCGGTGACCAACGTTCCGCCTTCCTTTCTGGCGCCGGCAAAATAGATGTTTCCGCGGCTCTCCTCCGGAATGGAAATCGGGTATCCGGTCCGGTAGGAACCGGGATATCCGCCGGATGCCAGAATGACGCAGCATGCGGAGCCGCTCCGGAAACGGACCGGTATCCGGTCCAGACTCCCTTCCGTTACAGCCTGCATAACGGTGAGAAGATCCGATTCCAGAAGCGGGAGAACAACCTGCGTCTCCGGATCCCCGAAGCGGCAGTTGTATTCAATTACTTTCGGACCGTCTGCAGTCAGCATCAGACCGAAATACAGGCATCCGGAAAAGGGACGTCCCTCTGCGGCCATCGCACGGATCGTCGGGAGGAAGATGGTCTGCATGCATGTTTCTGCAATCGAGTCCGTATAATACGGGTTCGGAGCAACGGTCCCCATACCGCCCGTATTGGGGCCGGTATCCCCGTCCCCGGCACGCTTGTGATCCATGGAGGAAACCATGGGGACGATGGTTTTCCCGTCGGTAAAGGCAAGAACCGAAACTTCCGGCCCTTCCAGGTACTCCTCGATTACGACGGTTTCTCCGCTGGCGCCGAACCTCCGGCCTTCCATCATGGAACGGACGGCTTCGCGGGCCTGTTCCGGGTTTTCGGCGATGATGACGCCCTTGCCAAGCGCCAGGCCATCCGCCTTGATGACCGCCGGATAGCGGGACAGGGTGTCCAGATAGGCCAGAGCATCGCCGCAGGCGTGGAACACCTCATACCGTGCCGTCGGGATTCCGTACCGCCGCATCAGGTCCTTGGCAAAGGCTTTGCTGCCCTCGATGATGGCGGCATTGGCGCGCGGACCGAAACAGGGAATGCCTTTTTCGGTCAGGGCATCCACGCATCCGAGCACCAGGGGATCATCCGGCGCGACGACGGCATAGTCGACCTGATGGGTTACGGCAAATTCGGTAATCTGACCGATTTCCTTTGCCCCGATCGGAACACAGACTGCATCCTGATCCATGCCGGCGTTGCCGGGCAGGGCGTAGATGACTTCCACTTCAGGATTTTCTCGCAGCTTCCGGATGATCGCATGCTCCCGGCCGCCGCCTCCCACCACAAGTATTTTCATGCCGAATCCTCCGGAGTTTAATGATGGAACAGGCGCATTCCGGTAAAGCACATAACCATGTTATACCGGTCCGCTGTTTCAATGACATGATCATCGCGAATGCTTCCGCCCGGTTCGGCAATGTATGCGGCACCGGATTTATAGGCGCGCTCCACATTGTCCCCGAAGGGGAAGAAAGCATCACTGCCAACCGTCACCCCGCGCTGCGTCCGGATCCATGCCTGCTTCTCCTCACGGGAAAGGGCTTCCGGACAGCGCACGAACACCTTCTGCCATTCCCCATCCCGGAGCACATCCTCGGGGGAATCGGAAAGGAACAGATCGATGGCATTGTCGCGCTCCGGCCTGCGGATATCCGGGAGGAAGGGCAGGGAGAGCACGGCGGGATGCTGCCTCAGGTACCAGGTATCCGCCTTTGAACCGGCAAGCCGCGTGCAGTGGATCCGGCTCTGCTGGCCGGCACCGACACCGATCGCCTGCCCGTCCTTGACAAAGCAGACAGAATTGGACTGCGTGTATTTCAGGGTGATCAGGGAAACGATCATGTCGATCTTTGCCTCGTGCGGAAGATCCCGGTTCCGGGTGACGATATTGGTCAGCTGTTCTTCCGAGATCCGGTAGTTGTTCCTTCCCTGTTCAAAGGTGATGCCGAATACGTCCTTGGTTTCTTTTTCAGCCGGTACATAGCCGGGATCCATTTCGACGATATTGTAGGCGCCTTTCTTCTTTTCCTTCAGGATAGCGAGCGCTTCCGGAGTGTATCCGGGGGCGATAATGCCGTCCGAGACCTCCCTGGCAAGATACAGCGCGGTTGCTTCATCGCACGGGTCAGACAAGGCAGCCCAGTCCCCGAAGGAACAGAGACGGTCCGCGCCTCTTGCGCGGATATAGGCGCAGGCGATCGGGGAAAGTTCCGCATCCGGATCCGCAAAATACAGTTTCCGGTCCGTTTCGGAAAGCGGGTGGCCGACGGCGGCCCCGGCGGGCGACACATGCTTGAAACTGGCTGCAGACGCCATGCCGGTTGCTTCCTTCAGTTCCCGGACCAGCTGCCAGGAATTGAACGCGTCGAGAAAGTTGATGTAGCCGGGCTTGCCGTTAAGTACCTTAATCGGAAGATCCTGCCCGTCCCGCATATAGATCCGGGAAGGCTTCTGATTCGGATTGCATCCGTATTTGAGTTCCAGTTCCTTCATTGCATTAATCCCCCAGATTCTGATTGAAGATCCGGACATTTCCGGATATGTAGGTGTAGAGTGAAACACGGTTGGCGGCGTTCAGCGCAGCCCAGACTGTTTCCGGTTCAGGCTGGTCTACTTCGACCGGCTCCCCGCAGAAGGAGGGAAGCGGATTGCCGTCCCCGGTATAGGTGCTGATAATATAGCCTATTCCTTCCGGAATGGACTCATAACAGAAGAACTCCCTTACGCAGGTTCCATTGCGGTGTTTGAGAATGGACAGCTCGGCATGGCCGTCCCGGTACAGCATTCCGGAAATGCGCGGGGTGAAGTTCGGGGCATCCGGTTCGTACCGGCGCGTCATCAGCGCTGCCCGGAAATCCCCCATGTCCCGGATCGTATCGGTCTGGTCGCCGTTGGTGACAATGATGCCGGATGGGACGATACGGACCGGGTGGTAGATGATCAGGCTCGGATCCGACATCCTGCCCGGATCAAAGGCTTCCGTGCGGATCCCGTCCTCTGTTTCCGCAAAGATCCGGTTGCGGCTGTTTTCGCTCCGCCCCATGATGAAATAGTAGACCCGGTCTCTGCCGATGCAGATGCCCCTTCCGGGATAGGGATTGCTGCTGAGCAGCTCCGCAAAGCTTTTCATGGTTGTTCTCCTTTTTCAATCCAATTTTTTGAAACCAGTTCCGCCGCTTCCGGCAGAAGGATCCATTCCGCCTGTTCCATGACGCGCCGCTGCAGAATTTCCGGGGTATCCCCTTCTTCCACGGATACGGCTTTCTGGAGGATAATCCTGCCCCCGTCCGGGATTTCATTGACAAAATGAACCGTCGCACCGGTGATTTTCACGCCGCGCGCAAGCGCAGCCTCGTGTACCCGCAGCCCGTAGAAATCCTTTCCGCAGAAGGAAGGGATGAGGGAAGGGTGGATATTCAGGATCCGTTCCGGATACCGCCCGGTAAAGTCCGCGGACAGGATCTGCAGAAACCCCGCGAGGATGATCAGCTCGATGCCTGATTCCTGCAGTGCCGCAAGCAGCTGTGCCTCGAACGCTTCCCGGGATCCGGCCTGCTTCCGGGATATGACCCGGGCGGGGACGCCCGCGCGCCCTGCGCGTTCCAGAGCATAGATCCCGGGCCGGTCTGCAATGACCAGGGAAATGGACCCGGAATGAAGGCGGCCGTCCCGCTGGGCATCAAGAAGGGCCTGCAGGTTGGTTCCGCCGCCGGAAACCAGTACTGCGATCCGGACAGGGGATCTGGCTGAACGCGTTTCCATCAGCAGAGCACCACCCTTTCCGGACGGATGCCGATTTCTCCGAGGACATAGGCGTCCGGACAGCCGGAGGCCTTCAGGACGGAGAGCGCGGTATCCGCATCTGCCGCCGGGACGGTCATCGTCATGCCGACGCCCATGTTGAAGGTGTTGAACATGTCCCGGGTACTGATTCCGCCGGCATGCTGGATCAGCCGGAAGATCTCGGGGACCCGGACGGCGGAGGATTCAATGACAGCCGAAAGGCCTTCCGGGATCGAACGGGGAATGTTCTCATAGAAGCCGCCGCCGGTGATGTGGCTGATCCCATGGACAGGGACCTGAGCCAGTACGGCAAGGACAGGCCTGACATAGATCCTTGTCGGCGTAAGGAGCAGGTCGCCGAGGGATATTCCGCAGCCGCCGGCGATCCTGGACAGATCCGCATTTTCCACGTCCAGGACCTTCCTTACGAGGGAAAAGCCGTTCGAGTGAAGACCGGAGGAGGGCAGCGCAAGCAGGACGTCTCCCCGCTGCACAAGCCCGGGATGCAGCATACGGTCCCGGTCCGCGATACCGACCGAAAAACCGGCCAGGTCATATTCTTCCGGTTGCATCAGCCCCGGATGCTCCGCGGTTTCCCCGCCGATCAGGGCGCAACCAGCCTGCTCGCACCCGTCCGCAACCCCGGATACAATGGACTCCACCAGGGAGGGATCATTTTTCCCGATGGCGATGTAATCGAGAAAGAACAGGGGCTTTGCTCCGCAGCAGATGATATCGTTGACGCACATGGCAACACAGTCAATTCCGACCGTATCGTGCCGGCCGAGCAGCTGCGCGATTCGGATCTTTGTTCCGACGCCGTCTGTTCCGGAGACAAAAACCGGATGCTCATATCCGGAAAGATCCGGCTCGAACAGCCCGCCGAATCCGCCGATCCCGGACAGAACGCCGGGAATCCTGGTGCGGAGGACATGTTTTTTGATCCGTTCCACGCCTTCATAGCCGGCTTCAATGTTGACTCCGGCATCGGCATATGCTTTTGAATAGGATTCCTTCATTGCTTGCCATCCTTTCCGGTCCAGCAGTAGGTGCAGATCTTGGCCCGGTCGATGCCGATGGCGCCGAGCAGACCGTCCAGGGACTGATATCCGAGCGAATCGAACCCGAGGGAGCTGCAGATCCGCTTGAGCAGGCAGGCGCCGCGCTCCGTCCGGCCGTCGGCATATTCATCCAGGTGGCGCTGTCCCTCCTCGCCCTCCAGTTCCTGAATGGTCCGGCGGGCAAGCAGGTTCATGTCTGAGTTGCTCCGGGAAAAATTCAGGAACCGGCATCCGTAGAGGATCGGGGGGCATGCCGAGC
>JAEEGL015129852.1_pt1 | contig 18944 bp, 5 predicted proteins | sample 9134231 | NCBI WGS metagenome assembly JAEEGL01 (sample SAMN16246548, study PRJNA631951) | gut metagenome | biome: gut microbiome; feature: rumen; material: fiber-attached | host: Bos | place: Iran: Karaj | collected 2018-10 | reverse complement strand
TACCCGTGCGCGGCGGACAGCCCTGGCGTCTTCAAGGCCAACGGCATCCTCTGCAAATCGACGATCAACCACTTCATGCTCAACCCCCAAGTGTCGCTTCCGCATGACGTCCGCTGGGTGATCGGCGCGGACGGCCTCAGGTACGAGGGCAGCTACAAGTTCTTCCTCAATGCAGACGGAAGCACCGGCGCTGAACTTGTCGCGGCGGACGACTTCGAGATCACGCAGGTCGGGCCGAGGCGTTCGCTCGCGATCGACACGACCGACTATGCCGACGCCACCGTTGGCCGCACTGTGACGCTCACCGGGCAGTTCTGGCGCGACAGGAAGGTGACCGTGAAGGGCATCGGCACGTTCGGCATTGCGTCCGGGGCGTCCGTTGCCGGGACGGTAGGCCTCGTCGTCACCAACACGGCGACGCTCCGGATGGCAGGCGGCACGTCGGTCGCGGGCACCGTCACGATGAACGACGGGACGACGCTCTCGCTGCCCGACGCCAAGACGGCCACGGTGTCCGTCGGCACGCTCGCGGTAGCCGGCGGCGCGGCGGTCGCGCTCGCGCTCGGCGACGAGGAATTCGGCGAGGGTACGTACACCGTCCTGACGGCGACCGGCTCCATTGCCGACCCCGCCGGCTTCACGGTCGTCGCGACCCTTGAGGACGGCCTTGCCGGAACGCTGTCGGTCAGCGAAAATTCGCTCGTCTACACCGTGGCCGAGGCCCCGACCCCGGCGTGGCCGGAGGGCTGGAGCGTGCCGACGGCGCCGAGCCAGGCGCTGGCGGACGCGTACGCGGCGTGGTCGGCGGTCGCGGGCAACGACCCGTTGCTCCAGAACGCGGAGGAGGCGTTCCTCCTCGGGCAGGACGTCGCGGACTACACGCCCCTCGCTGCGACGGCGATCGTCCGCAGCGCGAACGGCACGGTGTCGATCGACACGACGGTTGACCTCACGCAGGTTCGCGGGCGCCTGTACGTCGCGTGGGCGACGACGCCGGACGCGGCTGCGGCGGACTGGACCAAGCTCTCGGTCTTGCCTGACACAGAAGACAACTCGCTGGTGAGCGGCGTTGACGCCGCAGAGTCCGCGAAGTTCTTCAAGGTCGGCGTCGATTACCAGGTCGGCGAGTAGTCCGGCAGGGTGCGGACTCGCCCTCGCATTGCGTCGTGTTGGTTCGTGTGCCGCACGAACCACCGACTGCGGGGGCGCGCCGCAATTGCAGACCCCCGCCTTGTGCCCGTTTGACGGCGCAGGGCGGGGTTCTGCATTCCGTATTTGGGATTCTCAATTCCGTATTTGGGATTCTCAATTCCGTATTTGGGATTCTCACAATTGAAGATTCACATACGGGAATCTCAGAGAACTCAGAGTCATTTTGGGAGGGCCGGGCTTGTTCCGGCTGCCCTGCTCCTTGGTTTGAGAATGTTCCGCATATAATTCTCAAAACGAGATTGCAGTAGTTCAGAACAACACTGCCCGTGAAGCGGGCTTAGAATGGCGCTAAAAATTTTTTCAGATACCCCCTTGCGCGAGTGCCCCAAAAAATGATATACTATCAATCACTTTTCGGAACAACGGGGTTGTGGCGCAATTGGTTAGCGCACTGGACTGTCGATCCGGGGGTTGCGGGTTCGAGCCCCGTCGACCCCGCCAGTACGAAAAGGGGGGGCGAGACCGCCTCGCGAGTTTGCCTCGTGGTGTAATGGTAGCACCGCAGATTCTGATTCTGCTTGTTGGGGTTCGAGTCCCTGCGAGGCAACCATTGTGCGGGAAAGCCGCAGACATGGTTTTCAACATGGAAGAGATTGACTTCACCAGCGACGGGTTCGAGGACATCCTCGCAAAGGACCGGCGGTATTCCGCGCGGGCCTACGCATTGCTCATGGATGTCGTGAACTACCTGATCGAAGGCGGGCGGCACGCATCCGGCGAGGAGATACTCGACGAGTTCAGGGAGCGCACGCTCGACCAGTACGGCCCGATGTCCTACACGGTGCTTTCCGAATGGGGCGTTAGGCGCTGCGAGGACGTAGGCGAGATGATGTTCAACCTTGCCGACGCGCGCCGGGTCGGCCGCGAGGAGGGCGACAGCGCCGAGGCGTTCGTCGGGGGGTACGACTTCCGCGAGGCGTTCCTCGGTCCGTTCGAGCCATGAGCGCGAAGGGCGAGAGCTTCGGCGTCGCCCGCGTCACGCGCTTCTATGCGCCGCTCGTCCTACAGGCGTTCTCGCAGTCCGTCTCCTATCCGCTTGTCGGGAGCATAGTCGCGCACGGCGAGCTTGGCGTAAACGCCTTCACGGCCTTCGCGCAGGGCCAGGCGGTCATGTTCATGATCGGGCTCCTGGGCGGCGGGCTCATCACGACAGGGATGGTCCACGCGCGCGACTGGAGCGGATACCGCGCGTTCCGCCGCCTGAACCTCTGGATGATGGCGGCGCTCCTCGCGCTCCAGTGCGTCCCGGCGATCCACCCGTTCGACAAGTGGGTGTTCCGCAGCGCTCTGAACCTGCCGCCGGAGCTGGCTGAGATCGCGCGTTGGACGCTCGTGGGCGGAGTCGTGATGAACGGGGGCTTCTTCCTGCGCAACGTGCCGCTCGTGGTGCTCTCCAACAACCTGGAGAGCGGCAAGGCGACGTGCGCGACGCTTGTGCGCATCGCGCTCACCCTCGCGTGCTCTACATACTTCCCCAAGGCGGGCCTGGTGGGGCCGTGGTGGGGGCTCGGCGCGATGTCGGCGGGCGTTCTCGTCGAGTGGGTCCTAACCTGGTGGTTCGCGCGCCCCTACGTGCGCGCCCTCTCCGAGGAGCGAGGGGGGCTGCCGTGGCGGAGCGGGCTGGATGACCTGATGGCCGCGAAGAGGCGGTGGCTTCTCGTCGCGGGGCAGTTCCGGTTCATGCTGCCGCTTTCCCTCGGTTCCTTCGTGCTGGCCATCTCGCCGCTTGCGATGGCGGGCTTCGTCGGGCGCGCGGCGTTCAGCCCGGACGTGATGCTCGCCACGCACTACGTGACGATCGGCGTCGCGAACCCCCTTGGCTTCGCCGCGCTGCGCATGCAGGCGGTGTCCGTCGCATTCCCGCCGGAGTTCCCCGGCGACCGCCGCACGCTCTGGTATGCGCTCGGCGCGGGCGCGGTGTTCGGCGCGGCGCTGCTGGCGTTTTCGACGCCGGCGGTGGCGGACGCATACTTCGGCAGGTACCAGAACGTCGAGCCGCAGAACCTCGGCTACGCGCGCGCCGCCATCGCGAGCTACTGCCTGTGGCCGATCCTGCAGGCGGTGCGTGCGCGCGCGGAGGGGATCGCCGCAGTGCGCAGGCGTCCGTCCGCCGTGATGGCCGGGCAGATAGCGTACCTCGTCTCGCTTGTCGTTTCGCTCGCCGTCATGCTGCGCTTCGGCGTGCTGGGCTGGAAGATGGCCGTTTTCGGCATCTACGCGGCGACGCTCTGCACCATCGCCGCAGTCTATGTCCGCCTGCGGCAAAATATGGTATAATATGAGCCAATTGGGTTACAGGCCGCCATGCCGTCATGCACCGGCCGCCTGAACCTGAAGGAATGACACCGAAGAAGGAGTAAAAATATGAAGAAGCATCTGCTGGCCGCGGCCATCGCCGCGATGTCGCTTGCGGCTTTCGCCGACGGCGGGAACGCGGGCGGGAACCTGCGCTACACCATCCAGGTCAACAAGTTCGAGAACAAGGCCAACTGGACGGGCCGCTGGAACCTCGGCGACGCCTGGGGCACGATTCTCACCGACCAGCTCGTCCAGAGCGGCAAGTTCATCGTCCTGGGCGAGGCCGACATGCGCGGCGCGGCCATGGCGGAGCAGGACCTGGCGCAGACCGGGCGCGTCGCTGGCGGCAAGAAGGCGCCGAAGACCGGCCGCATGTCCCCGGCGCAGCTCCTCGTGAAGGGCGCGATCACGCACGTCCAGGAGACGAAGGGCTCCAGCGGCGGCATAGGCTTCAAGGGAATCCGCATCGGCGGCAGCGGCGGCTCTGCCGAAATCAACGTCACGGTCTATGTCGTCGATACGACGACCGGGCAGGTCAAGGCGTCCAAGAGCGTCGTCGGCAAGAGCGGCAAGAAGGGCCTCGCCCTCGGCTACCACGGCTCCGCGCTCGGCGGGCTCACCGGCGACCTCGACGGGTTCGAGAAGGACAACATGGGCCAGGCGACGACGGACGCGATCAACCAGGCGATGCAGTTCATCGTCTCGCAGCTCGAGTCCATTCCCTGGGAGGGCTCGGTCGCCCTTGCGAAGCCGGAGAAGCTCACCATCAACCGCGGCACCCGCGAGGGCGTCGCCGTCGGCATGAAGTTCGACATCGGCAAGGTCGAGGAGGTCGTTGACGAAGACACGGGAGAGGTCATCGACAAGGAGCTCAAGAAGATCGGCACCGTGACCGTCACCGAGGTGAAGGAGAAGGTCGCCTACACGACGCCGCTCGCCGGCGCGGAGAAGGGCATGGGCGTGTTCCCGGCCAAGGAACAGTAAGGCGGAGGTCTTGAAATGGCGGTCACCGAGACGACGACGATAGGCTGGGGTTCCCGCCTGGGAAGCTCCTTCAAGGGCATCCTGGTCGGGCTTCTCCTCTTTGTAGCGGGCTTCCCGCTCCTCTTCTGGAACGAGGGGCGCGCGGTCGCGGACACGAAGACGAACGAGGAGGGCGCAGCCAGCGTCGTCGAGGCGACGGCCGCCGAGATAGACCCCGCGCAGGAGGGAATGCTCGTCCACGTCGTCGGCGAGGCCACGACCAAGGACGTCCTCTCCGACGGCGAGTACGGCGTGAGCGCCACGGCGATCCGCCTCTCCCGCACGGTCGAGATGTACCAGTGGGTCGAGTCGTCCCACACGCACGACGAGAAGAAGCTCGGCGGCAAGATCGAGCGCACCACGACCTACACCTGCGAGAAGGCGTGGCGCACGAGCGCGGTCAGCTCCGACTCGTTCCACGGCGAGAACCGCGACAAGTACATAAACCCGCCCGCCCGCCGCGAACTCGGCACGAAGGTCCAGTACGCGAAGGACGTCAAGGTCGGCGCGCGCTCCCTCAACGAGTCGCAGATCCAGTCGGTCGGCGGCGAGAAGCCTCTCGCCGTCAAGTACCAGCGCGTCGGCAGCGCGGGGTTCTCCGACGGCGACGCGCCCGATCCCAAGGTCGGCGACATCCGCGTGACGTTCTCGTCCGTCGCGCCCCACGTCGTGACAATCGTCGCGGTGCAGTGCGGCCAGGGCTTCCGCCCCTACACCGCCAAGTCCACGAAGAAGCAGATCTCTGACCTCCGGGACGGCGATTTCACCGCCGAGGAGGTGTTCCTGGCCCGCGAGAAGGGGAACAGGATCCTCACGTGGATACTCCGCCTCGCCGGATTCCTCTGCATGTTCTTCGGCGTGAAGGCAGTGCTGGCCCCGCTCGTGGTGCTTGCGGACGTCGTGCCGTTCATCGGCTCGATCGCCAACTTCGGCACCGGGCTCGTGGCGTTCGTCGTCGCCGCGCCGTGCGCGCTCGTGACGATAGCGATAGCGTGGATATTCTACCGCCCGGTCATAGGTGTTACGCTCATCATCGCGGCGGTGGCAATCGTGTTCTTCGTCCTTCGCAAGCGCGCGGCCGCGAAGGCCGCCGCGCCGGCCGCCCCCACCGCCGCCTAGCGCGGCGGCGGGTTTCGCAAAGTGGCCGGCGACCAGCACCTGTGTCCCACATGGGGGGCAATTTGACAAAAAAAACGTCGTTTCTTGAAAAGCGCGCAGATGGCGGCGGTTGCAAGGTCGTCGGCTTGATTATTAACATGGTCGTAAAGCCAAGTCGCGATGTCACGCTTGCGATTGCCAACGTCATTTACGACAACCCGGACTTTGAATTGCGCATTTTCTACGGAAGTCCCGCTACGACCGTAGATAATCTTGTCGCCTTTGCGAAGTCCGGGCTCGCGGGCATGGTCATCTGCGGCTTCGGCCGCAAGACGGTGATTTCGTTTTTGCGCGCGATGCCGGAGCATCCGCCCGTCCTGATCGGGCTTTACTCCCCGCCTACCGAGCAGCAGCTGCGGGTCATCGGCAACGGCGGCGTGCTTGTGCTGGACAACGATCTGATCGGCAAGACGGCTGCGGAATTCTTCCTGCGCCACGGACTTCAGAACTTCGCCTTCGTCGGGACGAACATATACCGCGAGGGTCTGTCCGCCGAGATAAGGTGCAGGGCGTTCTGGAAGCGCCTGGCGGAAAGCGGGCACGTGGACATTGCGAACATCATGCTCGGGGAACGCCTGCCGAACGACGACTTCTGGATCCCGGAGCTCGAGAGCGTGGGCAAATGGCTGGAAAGGCGCACCTTTCCGTGCGGAATCTTCGTGAACGGCGAGATCGAGGCGTTTGCGCTGACGAAGATGTGCCGGAAGCTGGGCCTGGACGTCCCGAAGGACATGGAGATACTCTGCATCGACAATTCCTACGGCTTTTGCGAAGACGCCTCGCCCACGCTCTCCCGCATCCGCATCCGCCTTGACGCGGTGTCGAAGCAGGTCGCTGAGATGCTGGACGGCCTTGTAAACGGACGGCTGCCGCAGGAGAGACGGGTGGTGTTCATATCGGAGAGCGCGCTGGAACTGGTCGAGCGCGGGTCAACGGCGGGCGGCAGGGGCTACGGACAGATTGCGGGGAATGCAAAGGAGTTCATCCGCATCCACGCCTGCGAGGGGATAGACGTCCAAGACGTCGCGAAGCACCTCGGCGTCTCGCGCCGGAGCCTCGAACGGCGCGTCAAGGAGGCCACCGGGCAGAGCGTGGCAAGCCTGATCCGCTCGGTGCGCCTGTCGGAGGTGTGCCGCCTCCTGGAGACGACGGACATGTCGATCTCGGCCGTGACGGAAAAGGCCGGCTACCACCTTACCGCGAACCTGGGCATTTTTTTCAAGCGCGAGTTCGGCGTCACGATGCGCGAATACCGTGCCAGAAACCGCGTTCTGGAGCTTCGCCGCCCTATTTCGCCGCAGTGCGGCGTGTCGCAAAACTGACGCAAGTCTGACGCAAAAATAAAGGACGTGTAAAAGGATGATTTTGTATAATATGTGCGAATCAATAGCGTCAGGGGGTTACATGGAATTGCATCAGCAAGACAAAGAGGACGCGGAGCTCGCGCAGGCGCGAGGCTCTGGAAGCTCCGCCGCAGTCGCGGCGGAGTTGCAGGCGCATTGTGGAAAGGCGATTTAAAAACAAGAAAGAACAAACAAGGAAGGCAGGGTCAAATGAAAAAGACGGGCGATGCGGCGAGGTTCGTTGCCGCGCTTCTTCTGGCGTTCGGATGCGCGGGCGGCGCGCTGGGCGCGTTGACTGGTTCGGGCGCATCGGCCGATCCGTACAAGATCGCCGGCGAGGCCGACCTCGTCGAAATGAGAGACATGGTGAACGGCGGGAGCGCCGACGGCAAGTGCTGGCAGATGACGTCAGACGTCACGCTCTCCGGCACTTGGTCGCCGATCGGCACGACGGAGCATCCGTTCTCTGGGACGTTCGACGGCGGCGGGCACAAGGTCTCCGGCCTCGTGCTGGCAGGCCCGGTCTCGGGGACGCAGCTTGGCTTCTTCGGCGTCGTCTCCGGCACGGCGAATGCCAACTACACGGCTCTCGGCGACGTCTGGGTCGATGGCGCGTTTGTCGAAGCCAATGTCTCCGAGGCAAACTACACGGCGGTCGTGAAGAACCTTGTGCTGGAGAACGTCAGTGTCTCCAACTCCTCTTCAAGCGGTTCGACCCGCTACACGGGCGCGCTTGCCGGGCAGACCAAGAACGCCTACATCGCGAATGCCGAGGTTTCGGGGTCTGTTGAAGGCGTCAAGGGAGTAGGCGGCCTTGTCGGTTCTTTTGACGGTTCGGTCGCCAAGGGCTGCACAAATACCGCCACGGTCGTTGCCTCCGAGGAGTACTTCGCCGCGCAGATCGTCTCCGCGGACGGCGCGGCGACGAACAAGTACGCGACGTTGCAGGCGGCGATCGACGCGGCGCAGGCCGTCGGCGGCGAGGTGACGATCGGCCTGCTTGACGGCCTCAGCGGCGCGGCCGGGACGGTCACGATTCCTGAATCCGCCAACTTCAAGCTGACGATCGACGGCGCGACGGCCGGCGGCGGGCGCTATGCCGTCACGGACGCCACGTGGACGATCGACGGGAAGCGCACTTCCGGCGGCGGCATCAACAACGGTGCGGCCGTGACGCTGCAGAACATCGATTTCGCGAAGACGACCGACACGGCTGCGGCGGTCAGCGCGAAGGCCTATCCACACGACGTGACCATCCGCGACTGCAGCTTCGCCGGCACTTCCGAGAACAACAACTGGTGGGCGATCGTCGCGACCAACGACTCGGCCTACTACTGGACGCTGGCCGACCTCACGTTCGAGTACTGCAGGATGCTCAGCTGCAAGTCGTTCAACACCTACGGCAGGGACGCCTCCGAGTATCCGTACGGACTGCATGCGGACAACCTGACGGGGACCAACCTCAAGGTCGGCATCAACAACATCAAGACGGACAACGCGGTCCTGATCGAGAACTGCAGTGTCTCCGCCGAGAAATATGCGTTCCGCGACGCCCCCGAGGCCTACGCGGGCACGATCGAGCTCAAGAACAACACCTTCGCGTCGGCGTCCGAGGCGTCCGACGAGGGCGCTCTCGTGGTTCGCGGCGGCGCCGCCACGGCGAGCGTGGCCGTAGAAAGCGGCACCTACACCGGAGCGGTCGTCGTGCTGAACAACAAGGAGGACATCCTCGACATCACGGGCGGCGCGTTCACGAGCGACGTGAGCGCATACGTCCCGGAGGGCTACACCCCGACGACGACGCCGAACGAGCGCGGCTACTACACTGTGACGTCCGACTACGAGGCGCAGGTCGTGCGCGGCGGCGCCGTCGCGGAGCGCGGCTCCCTCGTCGCGATGGTCGCCGCCGCCCATGCGGGCGACACGGTCCAGCTCCTGCGCGACGTCGCGAACGCGGGGACGCTCGCGCTCCCGGCGAACGCGACGCTCGAGGCCCATCCCTCCGCATTCGCCCTCTCCGGCGACGTCTCCGTCACGCTCGACGCGGCGGGCGGCGCGGTGAAGGGCATCGACTTCTCGAACGTGAAGAAGGCGAGGAACGGCACGATCGCCGCCGTCGTCTCCGCGGCACCCGCCGCCGGCGCGGAGTTCACCGTCGCCGGGAACTCCTTCTCCGCGCCCGGCGCGGTCAAGCACGTCCTCATCGCGGCGGCGGAAACGACGGACTTCTCCGCCGCGGTCACGGGCAACGTGTTCTCGGCGGGCGGCAAGACGAAGCGCGCGTTCGCCGTGGTGAACGCCGCAGACCCCGCGAAGCTGGCGCTTGACGGCAACTTCGTCGCCGACGGGCTCGTGTTCGGCGCGTCCGCCTCCGGCGAGAACGTGAGCGAGCTCGCCTACCCGCAGCTCGTGGCGGTCGACGCGGCGACGGCGGAGAAGGGCGTGTCGGCGTTCATCGTCAAGAAGAACGCGGCGACGGACGGGCTCCCTGCCGTCTTCGGTTACGACACGCTTGCGGCGGCTGTCGCCGACGAGACCACGGCGTCCGGCGACACCGTGCTTCTCACGGCCGACGCATCGTTCGGCGAGGCAGTCGCGGCGACGGGCAAGTCCGTCACGATCGACGGCCAGGGCTTCGCGCTCGCCGCCTCGGACGCCTGGAAAGTGGAGGGCGCGGAGGACGCGCTCTACGGCACGCCCGGAAGCGTCATGCTCCAGAACGTCTCGCTCGTCCTCGCGGACGGCGACTACTCTACGGCCCGCCTCGGCGGCTGCGTGTCGCTGGGCGCGGGCGTCTCCATCGACGCCACGGCGGTGACGGCGGAGGGCGCGCTCTTCGGCGCGGGCATCACCGTGGCTGCGGGCGCAGCCCCGACCCTGAGGCTCGGCGACGGCGTGGTGGTCGGGCAGACGCTCATCTCCGGCCTGACGCTTGGCGAGGGCGCCACCGTGAACGTGGTGGACGGCCCGGCGGAACTCTTCTACGTCGTCGCGGACGCCTGCCTCAGGGCGAAGCAGCGCGAGGCCAGGGTCGAGGCGAACGGCGCAGTCGTCTGCTACCAGACGTTCCAGCAGGCCCTCGACGCGGTGCGCGCGGCCAACGCGGACGCGACGCTCACGCTCCTCGACGACGTGCAGCTCTCCGGCACGGAGACCGTCAGCCTCAACGTGGCCTACAGCTGCGTGATCGACGGCAACGGCCATTCCATCACGCCCGCCGCCGACGCGGCATACGTGTACAGCCGCTTCGACTTCGGCATGTCCGGCCAGGCGTACAGCGCCGCGAAGAGCTACACTGTCACGAACCTGACGATTTCGGGCTTCGGCGACTCCACGTACTTCATCCGGGCGGAGGGCTGCAGCGTGACGTTCTCGGACTGCACCGTCTCCAACAACACGCTCTCGGCCCAGGCGAACAGCCGCCTGCTGCTCGGCACGGCCTCCGACGTCACGCTCGACGGCTGCACGTTTGCGGACAACGCGACCGCATCGTACATGATCGACTACAACACGAACGGGTCCGCGAACGGAGAGCCCGGCAAGCTGCGCGTCGACAACTGCCTCTTCGCCAACAACACATGCGCGGGCACGGGCCTCATCTACACATACGGTTCCGCGAACGGCGGCGACCTGATCGCCAACTCCACGTTCACCGGCAACACCGTGACCTCGAACGACGCCGCCGTGGTCTACTTCTCCGGCGCGACGGACGTCGAGGGCTGCCTCTTCTCGAACAACACCGTGACCTGCACCGACTCGACGCAGAAGTGCGGAGTGCTCGCGCTCGGCAGCGGCGCAAAGGACAGCTCCATCACGGGCAACGTGTTCGTCGGAAACACGCTCGCCTCCTCCGGCGCCAAGGCGACTGTTTACGCCGGCGCGGAGAACGTCAACCTGGGCGGGAACTACTGGGGCGACGGCGAAGTGCCTGAGACGGGCGACGGCAAGGACATCTACCTCGCCAAGAGCGGCGTTTCCTACGAGTCCTACGCCACGTCCTACGCGCCGAACGCGGAAGGCTACGGCGCGACGGTCGTCACGCCCGCCATCGCCGAGGCGTACACCGCCGAGGGCGGCGAGCTTGTCGGCCAGTACTCCACTGTGAACGAGGCCGTCGCCGCAGTCGCCGCCGGCGGCGCGACGTACGTCAAGCTGCTCGACAGCGTGACGCTCACGAGGCCGCTGACGATGACCAACTCCTACACGCTGGACTTCAACGGCAGGACCGTCCGCTACAACACGACGGAGACGACCTACATCTACCGGTCCTCGACGATCACCTTCAAGGGCGGCACGCTCGACATCAGCGGCGCGCAGATGTCGAATTCCAGGCTGAACGTGTTCTACTTCGAGAACGGCCTTTCCGGCAGCGGCGCGGCCAACGGCGCGTACAACAACAACGTGACGTTCGACGGCATGACGCTGTACGGCGACGGATGGTACGCCTACAGCGTGTTCACCCTCTACGCGGGCGGGCCGAACACTCTCACGTTCACGAACTCGACAATCACCCTCAAGAACGAGGCGAACGGTTCAGGCGGCGTGTTCAAGGTGAGCGCCGGCACTGCCGACGGCCCGATCAACATCTTCGACTGCACGGTCGACTGCACGGACGTGACGCGCTTCTCGCTCTACGGCACGGTGAACGTCAAGGACTCCGCCGTCACGTTCACGGGCGGCGAGAACGCATTCCGCCAGGGCGCCTTCACGTTCGACAACTCGACCGTCACGGTCAGCGGCGCGAATGAGGGCGAGGGCAAGGGAATCGTCCCGCGCTTCAGCGACACGGTCGTGACGAACGGCTCCGTGCTGACGTTCGTCGGCAGCGACATCGGCAAGGACGTGCTCTTCGAGTACGCAAACAACATCGTCATCTACGACACGTCCAGTGTCACGGCGGCGTCCGTGAGCGGAGAGGCGGACGACCGCGCGATCGTCGCCCCCGCGAACTACGCGCTCGTGACGGCGGACAACGGCACGTCCGTCACCTACAGCATCACGCCTGCCGTCGCGCGGATTGACGACACCTATTTCGCCACGTTCGACGACGCTGTCGAGGCGTACCAGGACGGAGACACGATCTCGGTTCTCGGCTACGACGCCGAGACGATGACCCCGCCGCACAACTGGGTGTTCGTCACGGACGGCGAGAACGCGACGACGCTCGTCCGCGCGCTGGCGCAGACCGTCACGGTCAACGGCGAGGCGGCGATGACGAACCAGTTCGCCTCTCTGGAGGAGGCCATCGCGGCGTCCGCCACGGGCGACACGGTGGAGCTCCTCTCCAGCTACACGATGACGAACGCGCTCCGCTTCGCCCGCAAGAGCGTCACGCTCGACCTCGGCGGCAACACGCTGAAGGTGACGGCGAACCGGAACAATCTGGCATACGGCGGGGTGACGACAACCATCACGAACGGCGTGATTGACATCAGCGGCGTCGGAGCGTCCTCTACTACAGGCGCCTACATCTTTGACGCCGGCCATTCCATCGTCAGTGGCGAAGGCGCCAGCGCCGGCAACACTGTCAACATCGCCGACGTCACGCTCACGGGCACGGACTACTACGGATACTCGGTGTTTGGCCTCTACAACGACTGCGCGCTCAGCATCGAGAACTCGACGGTCGGCCTCACCAACTGCCTCTACACGGTTGGCGGGTTCGTGAAGTCGGACGCGGCGGGCTACAACGTGCCGATCTCGGTCAAGAACAGCACGATCGACCTCGTCAACACGCAGCGCATCGCGGTGTACGGCGACATCGCCATCGTCGATTCGACGGTCCGTGCGGTTGACGACCGCGCGCTTGCCGGCGACACGGCGGCGAAGCTCGACAACGGCTTCAACCAGAGCGGCCTCGCGATCACCAACTCGTCCGTCACGATCGGCGGCGGCACGGGATGCGGCATCACGCTCAAGGGCAAGGACGTCGATGTCGCGGACGGCTCCACGCTCGCCATCAGCGACATGGGCGACGGCGACATCATGTTCATGACGGACAACACCGTCATTGCGACGGACGACTCCCATGTGACGGCGGGCACGGTTGTGTTCAAGCCCGAGACGACAAAGCTCGCCAACGAACTTCTCGTCGCCGACGCCACCTCCACGGTGCCGACGTTCGAGGCGCAGGTCGGCCGCGTGCCTCATGCCACCTTCGCGGGCGCGCTCGCGGCCGTCCATGACGGCGAGACGATCACGCTGCTCTCCGACATCGCCGTGTCGTCCACGCTCCAGCTGGACAAGGAGGGGACGTATGTGATTGACGCCGCCGGCCACACGATCTCGATGGCCGAGGGCGCGACCTTCGACGGAACCGGCATCCTCGTCTTCGGCCCGGCGGGCGTCGGCTCCGGGTATGACGTCGCCGCCAACGTCGCGGCGAAGAACTACACGCTGAAGAACGCGGTGGTCGCCGGCTTCGACGCGGAGATCATCCGCTGCGAGGGCTGCTCGCTGGCGCTTGACGGCTGCACCTTCACGGGGAACGCCATCACGAAGGATCTGGCGCGCGGCAAGCACCTCCTGCGCCTGTCCCAGTGCGCAGTCAGCATGACGGGCTGCACGTTCTCCGGCAACACAACGGACGGCAACGGCATCTACTTCGAAAGCGGCAACGCAGCGGCGGCGACGCTGACGGTGTCGGACAGTCTCTTCGATGGCAACACCGTTTACGGAAACGGCCTCGTCCTGGTGGCGTCGGCCGCCGGCGCGGACGACGCGATCGCCGGCAACACCTTCGCCGACAACGTGATCAGCGGAACCGGCAACGTCGCGGTCCTGTACCTGTCCGCCCCCGTGGAGGACGTTTCGGGCAACCTGTTCAGCAACAACACCGTGACGACGACCAAGGCGTCCGCGAAGGAGGGCGTGGTCGTCCTCGGCAGCGGCGCGAGCGGCACGGCCGTGACGGACAACGCCTTCGTCGGGAACGCCCTCGGCACGACCGCGACCAACTACGCGACCGTCTGGGTGAACGACAACAAGGCCGCGTACACGTTCGACGTGGACGGCAACTACTGGGGCGACGGCGAAGTGCCCGAAATGGGCAGCGGCCATGACATCTACGCCATCGGCACCGGCACGATGACCGCCGACACCTACGCGACGGCCTACGCGCCGAACGACGAAGGAAACGGCGTGACCGTCACCGAGTCGAACGTCCAGGCGTATCCGGTCTGGGTCGGCGGACGCCAGGTGACCGTGGTGAACGCGCCCGACGTGTTCGGCAACGGCAAGGTGTCCTACGACGCCGCGACGGCGACCCTCACGCTGAACGACTACACGTACTCCGGCGCGGGCCATGGCGACGCGGCCATCTGGATCGATGACATGGGCGGCGTGGACTTCACGGTCCTCGTCTCCGGCACCAACTCGCTCGCCTCCACCGCCACGTACGGCCACGCCATCCGCTCCCAGGCCACCGTAGGCCCGCTGACGGTGAAGGGTGTCGGAACCGATCCGTATCTCGAAATGGCCGTGAACAGCGTCTACGACTCCGGCTACGCCGTATCCGTCAAGGGACCGAGCGCGACGTTCAAGGATCTGGACATGTCCGTCACGGGCTACCTCGGCTTCGTGGTGAACGGAAACAACGCGGCCGGCGACGCCCTGACGATCGACAACTGCGCCGTCGCCTTTGACGGCTCCGCGATCGACCAGGCCATCTGGGTGTGCAACAACTACGGTGACGGCAGCGTCTGCATCACGAACAACGCCGTTCTGACCGGCAAGGGCGCGATCCTCGCTTACGGGTACGGCACCAGCGGCGGCGATGCGAACGTGTCCATCTTCGACAGCCGAGTGGAGCTGACGGGCGCAGCTTCGGCGAACAGCGCCGGCAGGCACGCCATAGAGATGTTCTCGAAGTATGGCGACGGCATCCTTACGATCGACAACAGCGTTGTGACCGTCTCGGCCACGAACCCGCTCGGGGCCAATGGAAACGGCCCGGACGGCATCAATGTCGGTACGCAGATGTCGGCCAACGGCAAGGGCAAGGCCAAGATTGACATCCGGAACCACAGCGTGGTGATCGCCAATGGCAAGGCCAACGGCGTCAACCTCTTCACATGGGGCAGCGATTCGTCGGTCAACACGTGCGGCGCCGAAATCACCGTTGCGGACAGCACCCTGAAGGCCGCCGCGACTGATCTGGATGAGGGGACCTACGGCATCGTCGCCTACGCCTACAACAAGGGCGACACGTTGGTGACGTTCACGAACAGCGTCATTGAGGCGACTGGCGTCACGGCGTCGGGCATCCACCTTGGCGCGGGCAAGGATTACAACGACAAGATCGGCGACCTCACGCTCGCCGTCCAGGACAGCGATGTCACGACCTACGGCGTGTATGGCCTGATGATCTCGGCGGTGTCCAAGAACGGCAACAACACCGATTCGAAGGTTAAGGCGACCATCTCCGGCGGCATCTTCGACAGCACCGGCGCGGTCGTCGTCCAGTGCGACGACCCCGCCAACGCCGAACTGGTCATGATAGACAACGCGGAAGTGTCGATCGACTCGGATGTCGACGAGGCGGAATACTCGATCCTCCTTCCTGGCGGCACCCTGACCATCGATTCCGGCGCGTATGCGTTTGGCTATCCCGACGGCAAGGACGTCGCATCCTCCACGACCGTGGGCAACATCACGGGCGGCCTCTTCAACGTGGACATCAGCGACTGGTGCGCGCCCGCCTATACGGGCGTGGACAACACGGATCCGTTGACCAAGGACGTTTATCCCTACACGGTGGGCCTTGCCGTCGCCCGGATTGAGACGCCGGCGAAGTACACGAAGCTTGCGGCGAAGATCACCGAGGCGAGCGATGACGTCTATCTCGACATGTGGTCGTTCTGGGGCATGGAGGGCATGGTTGACGCCAATGGCAACGCCTGTCCGAAGTATGTCTCCATCACCGACGACACGATGTACCGCGACCTAGCGGTCGGGGACGACAACGCCGAGGCGTGGGTCTCCGCGAAGTACCTGTACGACAACTACTTCGCGTCTGGCAAGACGTACAACAACAAGCAGACGACCTACCTCTACGACGGCGTTGCCGCATCCGAGAAGATGTACGGGACGCTTGTCGGCGCGCTTGCTGACGTGAAGGCCGGCGAGAAGGTCGTGCTTATGCAGAACACCGCGGAAGGCGGCTTGCTGCCGTATGCGGCGACGCTGGACAAGGCCGGCTTCACGTGCGGCGAACTGACGGCGCCGGAGCACTATGTTGTCATCAACTTCAGCGGCAACACCGACCTCTACCGCACGTTCATGGACAACTGGGAGCGCCCGGACTACGCCGACCTCTCCTGGTACACGGCGGATCCGTCGGCGACCTCCTTCGAGATCGCCACGGCGGCCCAGCTCGCCGGCTTCGCCCAGCTTGTGAACGGCAAGGCGTTCAACGCCGACGGCACGCCGTGCGAAGGTCCGGTGAATGCGAACAACTACGCGTTCCGCAACATGACCGTCGCGCTCACGGCGGACATCGACCTCACGGCCCATGGCTGGGTATCGGTCGGCCTCGACAAGATGACCGAAGTCAACGCGGACTACACGCCGAACACCTTCCGCGGCACGTTCGACGGCCGGAACCACACCGTGAAGGTCGCGTTCTCGGAGCAGACTTCCATCTACGACTACGACGGCTTCTTCGGCTCTCTCGCCTACGCAACGGTCAAGGATCTCGCCCTGGACGTCTCCGCGTCGTATCCGGGCGACATCGAACACGGCTACTGGTACACGGACGACGTCGTATATGGCGCCGCGTGCGGCCTCGCGTCATACGCGGCGAACGGCGCCGTGATCACCAACGTGACGATGACGGGTTCGTTCACCCTCGGGACGTGGGGCTCCAGCGGCGGCTCCATCGTGTTCCTCGGATATGGCGGCGCGCAGTTCTACGACTGCACGAACAGCGCGACGGTGAACATCAGGCAGTACTACCGCGACGACTCGTCCTCCTCCTACACCATCTGGGGCGGCATGGCGTGCCAGGCCTCCGGATCCGCCTCCACGGCCGTTCCTTCCGTGAAGTTCGTCCGCTGCGTGAACACGGCGACGGTCACCATGGAGAACCCGTACGACAACGACCGCCTGATTGGGCGTTCGGCGACGGGGTACGGCAGCATGAACCGCCTGGCGAGCCTTGGCAAGACGGCGTTCTACTCCCGCAAGCTCAACGCCGGCGGCATGGTCGGCCAGGTTTCCAACAACGGCTACCTCGTCCAGGTCGTTGACTGCGAGGACAGCGGCACGGTCGTCGGCTCCCATATCGAGAAGTTCAATGCGGACGGCACATACAATTCGCTTGCCCAGAAGGGTTCCTTCTACGGCAAGGAGTATGCGGGCGGCTCCTCGACGCCGGTGGACTACACCATCGACGTGTCCGACAAGGGCAACCTGGTGTTCTACACGTACGACAACACGTACTGGTTCCCCGGCGAGGCCGGAGAGGTTGACCTGTCGGCCTGCACGCTGAAGGGCGAAGGCTCCTACTACCGTCCATCGACTTCCTCGGGTAGGATCGTGCAGAAGGTCGGCGGCGCGGAGGTCGAGGTGACCGATGCGGACACCTTCGAACTGCTGAACGAGGGCGCGCGCCTCGTCGGCCCGGTCGTTTACAACAGCCGTGTCGTGTTCCAGACGACGCACTATCCGTTCTACGTGGCGCAGATCGGCAGCGTCCGCTACCAGACGTTCGAGACTGCGGTTGCGGTCGCCGACGCGGCGGTGGAGGCGGGCGAGGACGATCCCGTCATCACGGTGCTGCATTACAACGCCGAGACGATGGCGGCGCCGCTTGACTGGGCGTTCTCGACCGACGGCGGCACCGGCGTGACGACGCTCGTCCGCGCCGTGGCGCAGGTCGTCGCGTACGGCGGCGACGGTACGGCGACGACCAACGCGCAGTTCGCGGCGGTCCAGGAGGCGATAGACGCCGCCGGGGACGGGCAGACGGTCGAGATCATCCGCAGCGTCGCGCTTGCCGAAGGCCTCGAGATCGCCAAGTCCATCGTGCTGACGGGCGCGGTCGATGCCGAGGGCCGGCCGCTCTACACGATCACCGGGCCGTCTGCCCTGACGTCCCTGACCAGCACGCCCGGCGACATCTACGTGGCGGACGACGAATCCGCCGTAGAGGTGGTGATCTCCAACCTGGCGCTGCGCGGCTTCGGAAGCGGAGTCCCGTCCGACGACTCGTCCGTTGTCACGTTCGAGGCGTACTTCGACGAATCGAAACTGACGCTCGAGAACCTCGACATCTCAGACTACAATACGTACGCGGCCGCGACGCTGTGCGTCGGCACGATGGCGGTCAGGGACTGCGCGATCGACGGCGCGGCGTCCGCCACGTCGTCCGACTCGCCGCGCGAGACGGGCGGCATCTACGCCGCGTGCGGCGTGGCCGGGCTCTACGGCAACACGATCCAGAACGTCGCCGAGAGCGTGACGTCCGTGGAGGGCGCCTACGTGTCCATCGACGGCGGCTCCTACGCGGGCGGGCTCTACGCCGACGCCGGCAGCGACATCGAGGTCTCCGGCGGGCTCTTCGAGAGCAACGTCGTGCCGGAATACCTCGCAGGCGGCAGGATATCGCAGTCGGTCTCCGAGCCGGCGGGCTGGTACGAGGTGGTCGAGGGCGTCTATGTGGTGCGCCTCACGAAGCCGGACGGCGGCATGTCGTTCTACGGCTCGCTCGCGAACGCAGTCGCGGCGGCGGAGGCCGGCGACACGGCGACGCTGCTCGCGTCCGTCGCGCTCGCCTCCACGGTCGTCGTCGGCAGGGACCTGACGATCTACCTGAACGGCAAGGACATCGTTGCGACGGACTGCCGCGCCCTCTGGGTCAAGGCGGGCGACGTCGCGCTCGCCGGCGAGGGCACGGTCTCCGCGAACGGC
>JAEEGL014519484.1_pt1 | contig 18944 bp, 15 predicted proteins | sample 9134231 | NCBI WGS metagenome assembly JAEEGL01 (sample SAMN16246548, study PRJNA631951) | gut metagenome | biome: gut microbiome; feature: rumen; material: fiber-attached | host: Bos | place: Iran: Karaj | collected 2018-10 | reverse complement strand
CTTGAAGCGGTACCGGTTCTTGAAGTCTTAACAACAGCATCTGTTGCTGTGTAGATAAGAGTAAAGTGTGAGAAATACTGTGAGTAAATATATACTCTGCCGTTGGTCTTATCTACATAATAAGTTCCGTCCTTAGGTGCGCTTGATGCTCTGGCGGATAACTTATCGAACTTCTTGATCTGTCCGTTGTGCTCACGAATGATATTGATTGTCTTGGAAGCATTGGATGTTCCGATGTAGCAAGCTACGTCAATACATGCTCCAAGGTCGCTTACGTCCTCATCAACTTCAACAGTATCACCATTCTTTACAGTTCTGTGAACTGTAATATTCAAGCTGTCGGTTGTCACAACTGACTCATCGCCATACTCTGCGATTGCATTAAGTTCCACAGAGTTAAGTGTTGACTTGGAAATAGGCTTAACATTAAGTGTATAAGTTGTTGTCTTACCGGCTTCTTTCTTGGATGTAGCATAAGAAGAAAGCGCTGATGATGAAACATTTGATACGCCGGAAGCTACATTGTCAGGATTACTAAAGTTAACACTTGAGGTTGCCTTACCGGTTGTTGAGGAAGAATTTGATGATGATGTGATCTTCCAGGTGTATGATTTGGTTCCGGTAAAGTTATCGATACCCTTAAGGTATACGGTATAAGTACCTGCCTTAGTAGCACTGAGTGTTGACTTGCTGGTATCTACTTCAAAGTCTACATCTTCCTCCAATGCATCTGAAAAACCTGATAATTTAATTGTTTCAGGTGTCTCATGTGTAATAGCACTACCTGTGTAAGAGTAAGATGTCTTTGTTCCGGAAGGAATTGTAGCATTGGCAATTGATGCCTTATTAATCTTCCATGACTTGGTAACGGTACCTTCATAGTTGCCCTTACCGGTTACAGTTACCTCATAATCATCTGCATCCAATTCTTCATCACCGGTAACAGTATAATCTGTATTCTCCACGAGCTTAACATTGTCCACTGTAACTGTTACTGTAGGTCCCTGATCCTTTCCGTTGTAAGTAAATGATGTTTTATTTAACTTAACGGATGAATCGGTGATCTTTGTTTTGGAATCAACGATTTCGTAGGTAATCTCATTAGTTGCTATTGAGTCGGGTGAATATACGGTAATATTCGATCCGCTTCCTGTATTGATTGAGCCTATTTTGTAATACGATATTACGGAGTATTTTCCGATCTCAGTCGGTACTCCCTCAGTGCTGTTAGCGCTTACCTGTGCAACAACTGCTCCGGTAGAGTCTTTATAAATAGAATAGAAACTAGCACCTTTCGCAATCATATTTGAGCTGGCACTGGCTACTACAGTTGCATAATATGAGGTTCCTTTGGAAATAGTAAAGCTTGTATCGTATGTTGCTGAACCTGCTTTTACCCTCTGTCTTATCTTACCAACAATATAATACTTAGCAGTATGTACATTTTGAGCACTAACAATATTGTAATTTGGATCTGTACCCTCGATGCTACATGTTATGTCATATGTACCTGCCTTAGTCTTGTCAGGCTCGGTTGCATATTTTACTGTAACTCCTTTGAGCTGATCAGTATGAACATTAGTAAAATATTTAGCATCATCTGTATTAATGCATTCAATCTTATAGGAAGGAGTCTGTAAATTCTCAGTGATAACACTCGCTTTGTTATCTGCCACAAGTTTTACTTCAACAGGTTTAATAGTCCACTTACCTGTTGCCTGAACAAGATCTGCACTTGCTCCCTTGAATGTTACTCTGAATGAATATTCACCTACATCCTTCTGTGATATTTCTTCAACATCGTACTCGTCTGCCGGTACCACAGTTGAAGTAGACTTCTTTGTAACAGTTACATCTGCCTTTGCCAATGTCTGAAGCGTATTATGATATACGTATTTATCAGCTACAGTTATTTCTACTTCTTCAGTAGCAGGGTCTGCTGTTAACTTAATCTTAAAAGTGTATTCCTTAGGTGTGGTAGGAGTAGTAGTATCACCTGTCGTTGTTACTTTTTCCTTAAGCTTAACAGTTACTATCTTCTCCTCATTAAATGCCTTCAACACGTGGATACCATATTCACCGTTGGTAGCATCCTCCACAAGGGTCTCACCTGATTTTATATACTTCTTAATTTCGAATAATTCTGAAGTACCTTCAGCAGGAGTAACCTCTGAAACTTCAACCTTAGTCAAATCTTCATCTGCGATTATTGGAGTAGAACCGCCTGATGTCATTGCTGCTTTCAAAATATCAATGATAAGCTTGGTTTCATTAGCCTTAGAGATATATGAATACTCTCCCTCAGGAGCAACCTCATCTACGCCGGGCTCTTCCTCAGCCTCAGTTTCCTCAGCCTCAAACTCTGCGTCGCCATCTTCAAACTCATTATTCTCAAGTAATTCTAATTCTTCATACTCAGGCTCATCACTAACTCTGACTTCGCCAAGTACCTCTCCGCCGATTATATCAACAGTAATATTAGGAAGTGTCGCATCAGTTACATAGCAGGAAGGAATCTCAGGAACATATACATATCTAAGCCACTGCTCATCAGCCTTAAACTCTGCTCTGTCGCTGAGCTCTTCACTAAGAGACCATTCAACTCCTGTAATTGTAATATCCTCGGAATCAGCTGCATAAGCAGTTGTTGAGAAGCTGTCGAATACATTTTTGAAGAGGCCGCCGATGATACGTGCTACGATGTTCTCTTCCTCAACAGTGATCTCTTCTTCCTGTGAATCCTCTGCGGGAGTCTCCTCTTCGATAACTTCAACGGGAACTTCGTTTAATTCCGCATTATTATCAGAGCTCTCTGATCCGTTGTCCTCACTGCTGTCATCCTGTGAGTCCTCAGGTGTCTCAGAAACCTCTTCATCAACTTCGTCTATGATGTTGTCTTCCTTGATGGATTTGGTCGCCCTAAGAGTATTAGGTAGAACGATGTCTGCCTCAGAAGCTCCTACCTCAAGCTGCTGGTATGCAACTTCCTCTGCAAGATCTTCAAAACCTGCTATCTCAATGGGGTCTATCTCTGCCTGATCTGACACGGCCATGGATGTGAAGTCGGCGCCTGTCAGAGCTACAGATGCAGCTACCGCAAGGGCCAGGCCCCTCTTAAAATGCGCAGTAACAGCGCTCTTTTTTACATTTTTGGAATTACAAAACTTTTTCATGATGACATACTACTCCCTATAAATATATACAGTGATTATAAACCTATATTCGTATTAATAGAAGAATAATTTTATAAAAAGCGAATATTTTTCCCTTAGCAAAGCCCATAAATAAATCTTCAAAGTCCTATAAAATATAGAAATTTCATAGTTTTTTAATGTCTAACGGTCATTTTTCTTGTCATAATATATATGTAATATTAATTATATTTTATCACTATTATATTCATTATTGCTTTATCCCAAAATATTTCAGGAAAGAAGGATTTCTATTGTGAGAAAAAGAATACTTTTATCCATTTTTTTAGTCATAACTTTAGCGGCTTCATCAATCAGCTGCGGAAAAAATTCATCAAAGAGCCAGGAAAATGAATCGCAATCTCAGGTCGCATCGCTGAAACTCCTAAATATTAAATCTGAAGTTAACACGCAGCTTCAAGCTCTGGCAGATCGCTACCAAAAGGAAACAGGTGTTACAGTTGAGATTATCCCTGTAGCCGCCGGAGTAGACGCTCAGGCAACTTTGAAGGGCTATTATCTCTCAGACCAGATGCCTGATATCATCGCCTGCGAAGCCTCAGGTTTTTCCAACTGGGAAGGGCTTCTCATGGACATGTCCGATCAGGGATGGGCCTCCAAGACAGATGCGGCCTACGTTGACAGCACCTACGGAACTCTTGGTTTTCCCTATACCACTGAGGCCATCGGCCTTGCTTACAACGCCGATATTCTTGAGAAATGCGGAATAGATCCAAAGAGCATCACAGGTCCCTCTTCAATGGAAGAAGCCTTCAAAAAAATTGATTCTCAGAAATCATCTCTTGGACTTACCGCTGTGGTAGGCTACTGCGCTGAGCCTGAAAATCTAGGCTGGTCCAGTGGTAATCACCTTATGGGCGCATATTTCGATTCCGGCCTATCCAGAACCGACACAAAATATATCGACCAGTTAAATAATGAAGTTAAGCTGGATGAAAACAGATTCCTTAGTTATGCGAATATGATCGGCCTCTTCATAGATTACTCTGATCCCGCTCTATTGGTTAACGGAACCTATAGCGACCAGGTTCACAATTTCGCTGCAGGTAAATACGCATTTATCACACAAGGATCCTGGATCGGTGCAACTCTTATAGGCGACGAAGCCTCCTCCTATGCAGCTGCCGGTAATTTCAAAGTCGGTATGATTCCCTACGCCTTTGAGGAAGGCCAGGACACTATTTTAACCAGCGCTCCTTCCTGGTGGGCTGTTCCTAAGGAAGGTCAGGCGGACGCAGCAATGGCGTTCCTTCAGTGGTGCTCTGAGGACTCAGCTCAACAGGTAATGGTTGAAGAAGCCGGATTTATCAGTCCCTTCAAGGATTGTAAATATGTGGCTTCAGATCCTTTTGCAAGCACGATCTCGGAATATATTTCCGCAGGTAAGACCTCCAGCTGGCATTGGATGGATATGCCCGAAAATCTCGGACAAAAAGGCTTTGCTTTCGCCTTCCAGTCCTTTGCCAAAGGCGAGGTGGATGCAGCGGGATTTACCAAAAAGATTCAGCAGATAGCAACCGACTGGTTCAAGAAGCTGTAAGAAAGGAGGTGGCCCTATGAATAACCCTACAGAACTTAAGATTAAAACCAAAGATTCCATTGTATTCCAGTTATCATCGCTAAATCTGCTGATGTTAATAGCGTTTGTTATTGTAATGCTTTTAGTGATGACTTCAATGGTCAATTCCACAAACAGCAGTATTTCCATGTTTGGATCCATGATGAATCTTACTCAGCATGAAGCCGCCCTCAAGAATGACGTAATGTCGCTTTTTGACCAGGCCACAGGTTATGTTTCAGCAGATGCCGCAGAGACCAAAGAAGCTCTTTTACCGCAACTCCAGGTGGCAAGAGATGCTATTTCCACAGATATCGCCACTCTTAACAGCGATTTTGCAGACTACGACGATGAAGAGATAACTGCGCAGTTATCTGAGATCTCAGCACAGTATTCCAGATTGTCGACCCTTATAGACTCTGCGATTGCAAAATGCGACGCAGGAGACCAGGCTTCTGCCTACAATATACTTTTTAACAAAGCAGAAATCCAGAAGGTGGCTATTTTCCACTCTGCCAAGGCTATAGATAAGGCAATTTCAGCCTCCGCAAATAAAACAACCACTGCGATGCAGGCCAATCTTGCATCCGGCAATATAACTGCTATTGCCGGAACCGTAGTAATCCTGCTTCTGATTATCATCAATTTCCTTATCTGCTACATAAATATCGTCAAGAAGATTCGCTCCGTCAGCGGCGAAGTTAACGATATGATAACCAATATTGAGGAAGGAAACGGCGATCTGACTGCCAGAATACAGACTAAGACCCGTTCAGAGCTTCTTTTTATCACTACGGGTATCAATCACTTTATAGAGACCCTTCAGGGCATTATGAAGGATGTGAAAAACGGCTCCGTCGTCCTCACCTCAGCCTCCGAAGAGGTAGCAAGTCAGCTTAAGATTGCGGATGACAACGTTACTAACACCTCAGCCGCTCTGGAAGAGCTCTCCGCCAATATGGAGAACGTTGCCGGAACCGTATCCTCAATCAATGACAGGGTTGAAGACGTCAAATCCGCAGCACAGGAGATCACAGATCAGGCCCAGAGCGGTACAGAGACCGCGATATCAATCAAGCAGGAAGCAAATGAACTGAAACAGCGCGTAACCGCCAAAAAAGCGGAGGCAGGCGATCAGGTATCACAGCTCTCCGCAGTTCTTTCCCAGTCCGTACAGGATTCCGGTAAGGTCAGCCAGATCGGTGAACTCACCAACCAGATCCTTGATATAGCCCAGCGCACCAATCTCCTTGCTCTCAATGCCTCCATAGAGGCCGCAAGAGCAGGCGAAGCAGGCAAAGGTTTCGCAGTAGTAGCCACCGAGATCAGTGCTCTTGCTGAAAACAGCCGCGCAACCGCCTCAAATATTCAGGTAATCAGCACCGAAGTAACGCAAGCCGTTAACAGTCTTGCTCAGAACGCCCAGTCCGCTCTTGATTATATCAATGGAACCGTCCTTGGCGACTATGACGAATTCGTTACCACCGGTGAAAAATACGAGCATACAGCAGATATTATGGATGAAATGCTTGAAAGCTTTGATAAAAAGGCCCAGAACCTCAATAATATCATGGAGGAAATGGTAGAATCCGTTCAGATGATCACCACATCAATAAAAGAAAGCTCCATCGCCATTACCTCTTCTGCTGAAAATTCAGCGGAGATCGTAGGCGGTATTAAGAAGATATCCCAGGCAATCGTCAAGAATAATGAGATCACCGAACAGTTAAGCGATACAACTCAGAGATTCAAGGCACTATAAAAAAGAGCTTTATCCAACGTTTGCTTCATCCTGCTTGCGTATCATGGCTCTGCTGATCTTGCCGCTGGAACTCCTGGGCAGATCGTCCACGAATTTAATTATTCTTGGATATTTATATATAGCTGCCCTCTTTTTTACAAAATCCTGCAGCTCTGTGATAAGCTTCTGGCTGGCTTCATAACCTTTTTTAAGAATGATGCTGGCCTTAACCACATTTCCCCTGTTCTTAGAAGGGAATCCTGTTACAGCGCACTCAAACACCGCAGGATGCTTCATAAGGATATCCTCAACCTCGGAAGGGCCGATCCTGTAGCCGCTTGATTTAATTACATCATCGCCCCTTCCAAGGAAAAAGAAGTTCCCTTTTTGGTCACCTATAGCCTTATCCTTAGTGTGATAAACGCCTCCGCGCCAAACTTCCTCATATTGCTTCTCATCTCCCAGGTATCCCTTGAAAATTCCTATAGGACGCCTTTCGGAGTCAGGAATTATCACTATTTCTCCCTCTTCCCCGGGTTTTGCAAGATTTCCTGCATCGTCCAGCAGCGCTATGTTATAAAGTGGTGAAGGCCTTCCGATTGACCCCGGAACCTGCACTCCATCCTCCGGTGTACATATCTGAAGTGCGGTCTCAGTCTGGCCGAAACCTTCTCGAATTACAAGGCCTGTTTTTTCTGTGAATTTAGCTGAAACCTCTTTAGGCATGGGCTCTCCGGCGGTTGTAACATAACATAGGTTATTTAAATTAAAATCATTTATTTTTTCCAAAATTAAATATTTATATACCGTCGGAGGTGCACAAAAAGTATTTACTCCCTCCTCGGAAATTATTTTTAACAGATCAGCTGCATAGAACTGCTCATAATCATATACAAGGATCGCAGCTCCAAGGAACCATTGTCCGTAGAGCTTGCCCCAGGCTGTCTTGGCCCATCCGGAGTCGGCAACGGTCAGATGCAGGCCTCCTTTTTTTATTCCGTGCCATTTTTTTGCAGTATAAATATGTGCTATCGGATAAGAAAAGTCGTGAATAACTGCTTTTGGCGATCCGCTGGTTCCGGAAGTAAAATAATAGAGCATGTCATCCTCTGCATCCGTAGTTATGCGAAATAAGTTGGCCGCTGCCCCTTCTAACAAACCGCTGAATTCTATGAAATCCTCATATTTTTCTCCAACAGCGATTTTTACTACATTAAATTTATCAACAGCATCTGCGACTTTCTTACATATATGCTCAGAATTAACACAGATCACAGCTTTACAACCGGAAATCTTTATTCTTTCCTCAATATCCTCGGAAGACACCATATGAGATGTGGGAATAGCCACCGCACCAATCTTATGAAGCGCAAGAATGCTGATCCAGAATTCATATCTTCTTTTAAGCAGCAGCATCACGCTATCATGCCTGTTTATTCCAAGTGACATAAATGCATTAGCTGCTTTATCGGTAAGCCGCTTAATATCAGTATACGAAAAAACTGTTCTCGCTCCCTCGGCGCTTACATGTACCATGGCAGTTCCATCAGGATTTTCAAGCGCCAGCCTGTCCATGACATCATAGGCAAAATTAAAATGCGGGGTCACCGAAGTCTCGATTTTAATTATTTCACCGTTTTTTCCTGTTATTTCTTTGTAATAATCTTCGTATATTTCAGACATTTTGCACCTCTTCTTCACAATATAAATAACATCAGTAACCAATTGTCCTGAATTTTCGGTACCTGCCTTCAATAAGCTCAGTTAACTCAGTATTCATCAGTATTTCCAGCTCTTTTTCCATTTCCTTTTTAAGCCCTTTTTGGTCACCTTTGGGACAGATCCTGTCAATTATCCCTAGCTTATACAGATCTTTAGCCGTAAGAGACAGGGCTGCAGCAGCTTCAGGAGCTTTGTCAGTAGTTTTCCAGAGGATGTTTGCGCAGCTCTCGGGAGAAACCACGCTAAAATAAGCATCTTCCATCATCCAGATCCGGTCGCTGTGACACAGCGCCAGCGCTCCTCCGCTTCCGCCTTCTCCTATTACAATTGATAAAATGGGGGTTTTCAGATCAGACATTTCAAACAGATTGTCGGCGATGGCCCTTCCCTGCCCGTTTTCTTCGGATAATAGATCGCAGTAGGCACCAGCCGTATCGACAAAGCAGATAACAGGCCTTTTAAATTTTTCCGCCTGTTTCATGAGCCTTAGGGCTTTCCTGTAACCCTCGGGCTTGGCACTTCCGAAATTATGAGTTATGCGTTCCTTGGTATTCTTCCCTTTTTCTACACCTATAACCGTAACCGCGGTATTTCCCAGCCTTCCGATGCCTGCGATCACAGCTTTATCATCACCATGGAGCCTGTCCCCATGAAATTCGACAAAATCCTCAATAATCTCATTTATATAATCTATAGCGGTAAGACGTCCCTCTTCCCTTGCTGCCTTAACAATCTCATATGCATCCATAATTATTTCTCCCCATGAAGCTCCAAGAGCTTCCCAAGATAGTCCATCTGAACCTCTCTCGGCACAATATCATCAATAAACCCGCACTCCAGAACGCTCTCAGCCCTCTGAAAGCCCTTCGGAAGCGGCTGGTTGGTGGTCTTTTCAACAATTCTGGGACCTGCAAAGCCAACTCTTGCCCCCGGCTCCGCCAGAGTAATATCCGCCTGCATTGCGAAGCTTGCGTCAACGCCGCCCGTTGTGGGATTGGTCAGCAGCACTATATAGAGGCCGCCGCTGTTGCTATGCCTTTTAACCGCAGCTGACACCTTTGACATCTGCATAAGAGAGATCATTCCCTCCTGCATTCTGGCTCCGCCGGATACAGTAATTCCAAGAACAGGGAGCTTATTATCCGTGGCATATTCAAAGAGCCTTGTGATCTTCTCTCCCACAACAGCACCCATGGATCCCATCATAAAATTCGCATCCATGGAAAAAATACATATTTTTCTTCCCCAAATGGTTGCTGTTCCGCATATAACGCCTTCATTTTCCCGGCTCTTTTCCCTGGCAGCCGCCAGCTTTTCTTCATATCCGGGAAAACTTATGATATTTTTGGACTCCAGATCTGCGTCCATCTCAATAAAACTTCTTTTATCCGTCAGCATCAGAATTCTTCTTCTGGCCCTTACGGTAAAATAATGTCCGCACTGCGGGCAGATAAAATAATTTTTTCTTATTTTGCTGACACTTATTTTATTTTCGCATTTTTTGCAGGTTATTTTTCTTCCCAACAGCTTATTTGGAGCACTTTCCAGCTCATTATCCGCCTTTAGGAATAATTTTTTTAATTCCATTTTTCACAGCACTTTCTTACAAATTCCGGTATCATAATTACCCGATACAAAACGACTGTTATTCATAAACTTCATAAAAATATCTCTATTATTGCTGACGCCCACCAAGACAAATTCCGACAGGGCGCTCTTCATTTTTCTGATGGCTCCGTCCCTTGTGGAGGCGCATACGATCAGCTTTCCCAGCATGGAATCATAAAATGGTGTGATCTCATAATTTGTATACAGCGCGGAGTCAAATCTCACATCCACGCCTCCCGGCACATGAAGGAGCTCAACCTTACCGGTAGCCGGTGTAAAGGTCGCCGAATCCTCCGCACAGATCCTGCACTCAATGGCATGTCTGTTCCTGAGAATATTATCCTGGTCGAAGGCAAGGGCCACTCCGGCAGCGGTTCGTATCTGCCATTCCACAATATCGATCCCGCATACCATCTCCGTAACCGAATGCTCCACCTGAAGCCTCGTATTCATCTCCATAAAATAAAAATCATTTCCATGGAGCAAAAATTCCACAGTGCCAACGGTCACATAACCAACGGCCTTTGCCAGGCCCTTTGCGGCCTCATACATTTTTTCTCTGACGTCCTCTGCAAGAACCGGAGCAGGACACTCCTCAATAAGCTTTTGATTTTTTCTCTGAACAGAGCAGTCCCTGTCACCAAGCGCCAGAACCTTCCCGTATTTGTCGGCGATTATCTGAACCTCCACGTGCTTCACACCCTCAAGGTATTTTTCCATGAAGACTTCGTCATCGGCAAAAGAGCTCTTTGCTTCTTTTTTTACCTGATAGAAGGCATTTTCCAGCTCAGCCTCTTCTCTTACGATTCTGATGCCCTTGCCTCCGCCTCCTGCTCTCGCCTTTAAAATAACAGGGTATCCTATTTCTTTTGCGATATTTACTGCTTCTTCCACATTTTTTAAAAGATCACTACCGGGGCAGATCGGAACATTTGCCTTTGTGGCAATTTCCCTTGCCAGCTCCTTCTGCCCCATTTTAGCCATAACCTCATAGCCGGGACCGATAAATGTTATCTCATTTTCTTCGCAAATTCTGGCAAATTCGGGATTTTCCGACAGCATTCCGTAGCCGGGGTGAATGGCCTCGGCCTCGGATTTTTTGGCAACGGTAATTATCGCAGCCATATTCAGATAGCTGTCCTTGACCAGCGGTCCGCCGATGCAATAGCTCTCATCAGCCATTTCAACATGCAGCGCATCCCTGTCGGCAGCTGAATATATAGCAACTGTTTTTATTCCCATTTCCTTGCAGGCCCTAATTACGCGGACCGCAACTTCGCCTCTGTTTGCAATAAGAATTTTCGAAAACATATCAGCTCTCCTTATCTTCTTTTACGATTGCAAAAGAAAAATCTCCGCTCATACATCTTTTTCCGTCCACCGACACCTCTCCGTGAAGCATGAACATAGGTGGACACTCTCTTAATATTTTTGTGTCGATCCTGATTGTATCTCCGGGCTTTATCATTCCCCTGAAGCGCACCTTATCAAGTCCTGTGTACACCGGAATGACCCCTTCCTGTGTCATCTTGTCAGCAAATAATACGCAGGCTGACTGCGCCATCATCTCACACTGAATAACTCCCGGTACGATGGGATTTCCGGGGAAATGCCCTTGAAGGAAATATTCATCGCCCTTTACGGTGTAATACCCCGTTGCCGTCCCATCCTCGTTTACGAAGGCCTCCTCCACCAGGAGCATGGGCTCTCTGTGGGGAAGGATTTTCATCAATTCTTCTTTATTCATTTTTTTCCTTTTTCTTTTTATTTTTCAGAAAATCATGCAACAACAAATAACATCTGATTGTATTCGACAAGCTCTCCGTCTTTCGCGGAAATTTCCACGATTTCGCCGTCAATTGGGGAAAGCACTTCATTGAGCATCTTCATGGCCTCTATGGTACAGAGGCAGTCGCCCTTTTTAACCTTGTCGCCTACCTTTACGGGTTCTTTCTCCCCAACTTTACCGTAGAAAATTCCAAGGAGAGGGGCCTTAACCTCTGTACCTTGCTTACTCTGTCCCTTGGGATTGGTTTTGCCACCGTCAATGCTGATTACATTATTATTTTTTTGCGGGGTTTCTTCTGCATTTTCCCTTACGACAACAGCCTCAGAAATATCAGCTTTTTTCTTAAGAGTTAATTCAAAATCTCCCTCTTTTACAGATAGTTCCGTTAGCCCAAGCCTTTCAAAAAGATCTCCGTAATCATTTAAAGAATTCATTTTTTATTCCTCTGTGTATTTCCTGAATGCAATACATGCGTTATGTCCACCAAAGCCAAGTGATGTGCTGATAGCATATTCGATATCTGCCTCCACAGCCTCATTAGGCGTATAATCAAGGTCACACTCCTCATCCTTTTCCTTGTAGTTGATGGTTGGAGGGATTATTCCGTCCTTGAGAGCAAGAACAGAAGCAATTGCCTCTACCGCGCCTGTTGCTCCCATCATATGGCCGGTCATGGATTTGGTTGAGCTAACATGAATATCATATGCTTTTTTACCAAAAACAGCCTTGATTGCCTTGGTCTCCATTGCATCATTTAAATGTGTTCCTGTACCGTGGGCATTAATGTAGATCTCGTTGTCATCGCTTATTCCCGCTTCTTTTACAGTATTCTTGATCGCTCTGATTGCGCCGTCTCCTTCAGGATCAGGAGCTGTTATATGATATGCATCAGCGGTATTTCCATAGCCGACAACCTCTGCAAGGATCTTGGCGCCGCGCTTCTTGGCGTGCTCATACTCCTCAAGAATGAGGATTCCCGCACCTTCACCCATTACAAAGCCGCCTCTTCTCTTATCGAAGGGAAGGCTTCCTTCATCGGGATTCTCTGCAAGATTAAGGGCCTGACAGTTTACAAATCCGGCCATGGCCAGCTCATTTATCGAAGCTTCGCTACCACCTGCTATTATTGCATCCGCATAACCGTGCTTGATTGCTCTGTAGGCCTCACCAATTGTGTGGGTTGATGTGGCACAGGCCGTAACCACCGGAAGTGTAGGTCCCTTAGCCCCGAACTTGATCGAAACTGCGCCTGACGCCATATTACTGATCATCATGGGAACAAAGAAAGGAGACACCATCTCAGGGCCTTTTTCAGCCAGCTTGTTGGTCTCTCTGATGGTTGTGTTAATACCGCCTATTCCTGAGCCTATATACACACCAAAACGCTCTTTATCCAGGTCTGATTCGAGAATCCCACTCTGCTCAACTGCCTGCTTGGCTGCTCCCATGGCATATTGCATGAACAGATCTGATTTTCTGATCTCCTGCATGGTGTCATAACAGGATTTGGGTTCGAACCCCTTAACCTCCGCATCAAGACTTACCTTAAGCCTTGATGCATCAAAACGGCCGATTTTATCAATTCCGCAGACACCGTTTTTAAGATTATTCCAAAAAGTATCCAAATCATTTCCAACAGGGGTAATTACTCCCATGCCGGTTACAACTACTCTACACATACATTCCTCCGTCAACTTTGATCACTTCTCCTGTTATGTAAGATGAATTGTCGCTTCCCAGGAAAAGCGCCAGATTAGCCACATCTTCGGGTTTTCCCAGCCTTGCGATTGCGAGGGATTTTTTTAACTCTTCCTGAATATTCTCCGGGAGCTTCTCAGTCATCTGAGTCTCGATATATCCCGGTGCAATAGCATTACACCTGATATTTCTTCTTCCGTATTCCTTGGCAACAGACTTGGTAAAGCCTACAATTCCCGCCTTGGAAGCGGCATAATTGGTCTGTCCTTTATTTCCCATAAGTCCAACGACGGAACTGATATTTACGATATTTCCGCTTCTCTGCCTTATGAAATTTCTGATAAATGCCCTTGTCATATACATGGTTCCCTTGAGATTCACGTTAATAACATCGTCAATATCCATTATTCCCAGGCTTGGAAGAAGGTTATCTCTTGTTATTCCGGCATTATTTACCAGAATATCCACTTTACCGAAATCCGCCATGATTTCCTCTGCAACCGAAGCAACCTGCTCTGCATCAGAAATATCGCAGGTATAGAGCCTTACGGTTCTTCCGGTCTGTTCCAGCTCCATAACGACGCTTTTTGCTTCATCGGTAACACGTGTTGCGATAATAGCCAGGTCAGCTCCGTTTTCTGCGAATTTACCGGCAATTGCCTGACCTATTCCTCTTGTTCCGCCGGTAATTACCGCGACTTTCCCTTCTAAGATCATATATCCACCTCTTTCCCTATAGTCTTAAGCTCCTGCAAGAGCCTCTTTGACCTTCATAAGGGATTCCATATCACTTACGTTATAAATCTTTGCCTCCGGGGCGATTCTTTTTACAAAACCTGACAGAGTCTTACCGGGGCCGCACTCGATAAAGGTGTCGATTCCGTCCTTTACCATGTTTCTGATGGTTTCTTCCCATCTGACGCTGTTAGATGCCTGAAGTGCCAGTGTTTCAGCTATTTCCTCTTCTTCCGAAGGGTAAGGAGTACCTGTCATATTGGCATAGAGCGGTATTTCAGTGCTATTTATGTTATATAACTTCTTTTCCTTCAAGACGCTGCGTACTTCCTCGGAAGCGCTGTCCATATATGGTGTGTGAAAAGGGCCTGATGTGGCCAGCTCGACGTATCTCACCTTTTTTTCGGATAAGATTTCCATCAGATGTTTCATTTCATTCTTTTTGCCGGAAACCACGATCTGTCCCGGACAATTATAATTAACGGGATATACACCCGTTTCCTCACAGACTTTTTCAAGCTCCTCTTTGTCCATGCGAAGAACAGCTATCATGACGCCCTCATGCTCAGTTGCGGCTTTATTCATTGCCTTTCCTCTGGTGCATACAAGCTTAAAGGCATCCTCTTTTGACATAGCACCTGTTATTGCAAGTCCTGCGACCTCACCCAATGAGAAGCCTGCGGCTGCGTCAGGATTAATTCCCTCGTTCTTTAATGCCATAGCACTGGCCATATCCGCGAGAAAGACGCAGGGCTGTGTATTTTCTGTCTGCTTAAGTTCCTCTTCCGTACCAGAAATTATCTGAGCAAGAGTTCCCGGCCTTATAGCCTCTGCAACTCCGAAAAAGTCATGTACTTCTTTGATGTTTTCAAAAAATTCCCTGGCCATACCCGGATACTGACTCCCCTGTCCGGCCATTAAAAACGCTATTTTTCCCATACTTCCTCCGGTCATGCCCCCATAAGTGCGAAGGCATCTCTGCATATACCGGTGATAATCTCTTCACAGGTATTCTCACTGTTTACAAGGCCTGCTATCTGTCCGCACATACAAGATCCTGTTTTCACATCTCCTTCAATTGCGGCTCTTCTGAGAGCACCTGCTCCCATTTTTTCGAGAACTTCTGCCGGTGTAGTGCTATCTGACTCCATTTCATTAAAATCACGTGTCATTCTGTTTTTCAGTGCCCTGACAGGATGACCGAGTCTTTTTCCTGTAACGATGGTATCTCTGTCCTTGGCCTTCAGAACCTTTTCCTTGTAATTGGGATGAACATTGCACTCCCTGGCTGTAAGAAATCTTGTACCCATCTGCACAGCCTTGGCCCCAAGCATAAATGCAGCTGCCATTCCTCTTCCGTCGGCAATTCCGCCCGCTGCAATGACAGGTATATTTACAGCATCTACAACCTGTGGAACAAGGGCCATTGTTGTGGTTTCACCAACATGTCCGCCGGATTCACAACCTTCTGCTATTATTGCGCTGGCGCCCATTCTCTCGGTCATTACCGCAAGAGGTACACTCGCTACTACGCATATAACAGTCACTCCTGCGTTTTTGAGTTTCTCCATATACTTGGCAGGGTTGCCTGCTCCGGTCGTGACAACTTTAATTTTTTCTTCGCAGACCACGTCCACCGCCTCTTCGATAAAAGGACTCATAAGCATAAGATTTACACCAAATGGCTTATCTGTAAGAGCCTTTGCTTTTTTGATCTGCTCTCTCAGCTGCTCCCCATTGGAATTCATTGCCGCTATAAGCCCAAGACCGCCGGCATTTGAAACTGCAGCTGCCAGTTCCGCATCAGCTATCCAGGCCATTCCGCCCTGGATAACCGGGTACTCGACACCAAGCAGCTCACAAATCGGATTTTTTTCCATTTTTGCTCCTCCGAATATGTAATATCGTCTGTTATGAGATATTACTGCTTCTCAATCAGCTCAACCAGTTTGTCGATTGTTGTGATCTCCTGTGAAAGCTCAATCTTGCAATCGAGCTCCTCCTGCATCTGCATAACAAGCTCCATGATATCCAGTGAATCCAGTCCGATATCTGTAAAAGTTGCGCTTGAACTGATCTCTGACTCCTCCTTGTCAAGATACTCTGCAATGATTCTGATGATTGTTCCCTTTACGTCTTTCATTTTTTCATTCTCCTTTTCTTTTTTTGAATTCATTTTTAGGCATTCCCTTTTTGTGCACCTTACATTCCCTTTTAGGTAACCGATGTACATTTGGCCTTGATTTCGTACTTTTCTTTGCTACAATAAACTTGGGGGTTACCCCCAGGTCAATACATTTTATTCAATTATTTTTTTTCGCCAAAAAACAGCTTTAAAATCGACTCGAAATTTGGCCTGTTTTAGGCGCGAAAAATACTTTTTTGACTTGTTTATCGTTAAATAATCAAAAATCGAAATTTAGGGGCAAATATGGACAAAAATGATTATTCGGGTAATGAACTCGATTATTCACTCAGCGTTGGTCAATTCGCCAAGCTCTGTGAGACCACAAGAGACACTTTGAGATATTATTATGAGCAGGATATTCTCGTTCCAAGGATCGATCCCGAAAACGGATATCATTATTATTCCGCTTCTCAGATCAGCTCCTTCTTTTTTATCACAACCATGAGACAGGCCGGCTGCTCAATCAAAGAAATCAAAAATATTATTCATAATTCCACCAAGGACAGCCTGACAAGAATGGTTAATTCCAAAATTACCGATATGCAGCGGGAATTATATTTAATAAATAAAAAAATCAGTTCCCTGCACCTTGCAATGTGGATCCTCGGAAAATATGATTCAGACAGCACCGGAATTCCCATGCTGGATCAGATTCCGGAAATAAGCATAACTCAGACGCCAATTTCCAATAAGGGCGGAGCTTTCCATACCGCTGACATAGCCTCAGATATATCCGTGCACCTGCGGCATACCTCCGGAGAAGGTGCCCTGTCCAATTTTCCAACCGGTGTAACTATTTCTTACGAAGATCTTTTAAATAAAAAATATGTTTACAACAGTATCGTAAGTTTATCGCTGCTTCCCGCAGACGCCCTTCAAAGTAAGCCCATTCCCAGCACCAGGGCTGTAATATGTTATCACGGCAACTCCGAAATAAATATTGAAAAATCCTATGAAAAAATAACAGATTTTATTCAAAAGAATAAATTAAAGGCCTGTTCCGACTTGTATTCAATCAGCCTTTTTAATTTATACAGCAAAGAAAAAACCCATAAATATTTCAAATATTTATTTATCTGTGTTGAACCATAATAATTCATAAAAAGGTCTTCTGTTTATTTTTTTAATCTGTTATACTGTGTACTTTGTAAAAGAGAAATAGAGAGTAAAGGAATTATCATGAACACAAAAGAGAACAAGATGGGCGTTATGCCCGTAAAGCAGCTGATCATCAGCATGTCACTTCCAATGATGCTCTCAATGCTTGTGCAGGCTCTGTACAACATTGTTGACAGTATTTTCGTAGCCCAGATCGGCGAAGGCGAATATGCTCTTACTGCCGTAACACTGGCCTTCCCTATGCAGAATCTAATGATTGCCCTGAGCTCCGGTACCGGCGTCGGCATCAATGCACTCCTTTCAAGATCCCTTGGTGCAAAAGATTTTGACAAATCGGATTCCGCAGCCAATAACGGTCTGCTCCTGACATTTTTTAATTACATCGTATTTTTGATCATCGGAATATTTTTTGCCGGCAGATTTATCAACACTCAGACTACAAATCCTGTGATCAGGGAATACGGCGCAGAATACCTCGGAATCATCTGTTGCTGCTCACTTGCACTGTTTTTCCAGATGACATTTGAGAGACTTCTGCAGTCAACCGGAAAGACCATATACAGCATGATTTCTCAGGGAACAGGCGCTATTATTAACATTATTTTTGATCCGCTTCTGATTTTCGGAATCGGCCCCTTCCCCGAACTAGGAGTTGCGGGTGCTGCTTACGCCACAGTATTCGGACAGCTTGTTGGCTGTAGCATCGGAATATTCTGCAATCTGAAGTTCAACAAAGAGATCAACTTTGCATTCAAAAAGATCATCACACCTGATTTATCAACCATCAAAGATATCTATTTTGTTGGTATACCCTCGATTTTGATGATGTCAATCGGCTCCGTAATGACCTATTTGATGAACCTGATACTCGGTACCTTCTCATCAACCGCAACTGCTGTATTTGGCGTATATTTCAAGCTTCAGAGCTTCTTCTTTATGCCTGTATTCGGTCTTAATAACGGACTTATACCTGTTCTTGCATATAATTACGGCGCAAGAAATAAAGAGCGTATTAAAGAAGCCCTTAAGTTCGCTCTCATCCTTGCATTATCAATTATGTGTGTCGGAACAGTATGTTTCCTTGCTATTCCCGAGACTCTGCTGCATATGTTCAATGCATCGGAAGATATGGTAAAAATCGGTATTCCTGCCCTTCGTACTATTTGCTTATCCTTCCCTCTTGCAGGCATATGTATAGCCATGGGATCTATATTCCAGGCCTTTTCCAAGAGTTTTTACTCACTGATCATCTCAGTAGGCCGTCAGCTCGTGGTTCTTATCCCCGCATCATGGCTTTTATCCAAGACAGGAGTACTTAATAATGTCTGGTTTGCCTTCCCTATTGCTGAATTGGCATCCCTGGTACTTTCAAGCTTCTATTTCCGTAAGCTTTACAAATCTACAGTTTCAACCATGTGATGTCATCTGTTTTTCTGTAGAATAATTTATAAAAAGTATTGAATTAAGCGGTTTTTAAGTATTATGCACTAAAAACCGCTATAATTTTTGGCATTTTTACGAACCAAACGTCTTGTATCATGCATAAAATGGGTGTAAAATTTTTTTTGTAGTTG
>JAEEGL015475791.1_pt1 | contig 18945 bp, 10 predicted proteins | sample 9134231 | NCBI WGS metagenome assembly JAEEGL01 (sample SAMN16246548, study PRJNA631951) | gut metagenome | biome: gut microbiome; feature: rumen; material: fiber-attached | host: Bos | place: Iran: Karaj | collected 2018-10 | reverse complement strand
TCGATTTTTTGCATATAATCATCTAAATGGCAAAAGACAGCAAATTTCTAACTTTTTCCCGCTTTTGAAAAATGCGGTTTTTTTGTATGCTTCGCTCCGACGCACGATTGAATGAGCAAACATAAAAACTGTACCACGCCCCTTTTGCCGCTGCCGGCGGAACGGCCGGCGCTTGAGATGGTCTTTCCCCCTTCGGGAACAACCGGTTTCCTAACTTTTTCCCGCTTTTGAAAAAGCGGGGTAAAACTTTTGTATGCTTCGCTCATACTTTTTCAGTAAGTACAAACTTTAAACCCCGCACATCCCGTTTTTCAAAAAACCGCTCCGACGCACGATTGAATGAGCAAACATAAAAACTGTGCCGCACACGCCTTACGAAAACACCCTGTCTGTTTCCTTTCGCGGATGCAGGCGGCGGTTTTTTCCTTTCACCTCGAAAAGGTAGCACATTTCGACCAGGCGGCTGTAGACGCGCTGTTTTCTGATATCCGCCGGATTCGTGAGCGCCTCCTTTGACAGATTGGTCGTGACGATGAGCGGCAGGCCGCTGCGGTATCGGGCGTCGATTATCTGTGTCACGAGCTCTCCAATGAAATCGGTGTCCCGCTCGGCTCCCAGATCGTCTATCACCAGGAGTTCGTAGCGCCGGAGCGCGTCGATCTTCTCCTGCCTCCCGTCGTAGCTGCCCGCAAGTTCGTTTGTCAGTCTGGAGAAATTCGTCACGAGGCAGGGTATCCCTTTGTCGATCAGCGCGTTGGCGATGCAGGCGGCCATAAAGGTCTTTCCCGTTCCCACCGGCCCGTAAAGCAGCAGGCCCTTTCCGTTTTTTCGCATTTCGTCGAATCTGCCGGCGTATCTGCGGGCAACTTCGGAGAACCGTGCGTTCGAGCCGTCGTCGCGGTCGAAGACGCATCCGGCGAGTCCCGCGTCGGGAAACGCGTTTCCGCGCATTTTTTCGATATTCCCGGCTTTTTCGCGCTCAATTTCCCCGGCAAGCTCGCGGTCGCGCTTTTCGGTTGCGCATTTGCAGAGGCACATCGACTCGAAAACCATGCCGAGGACGGGTATTTTCACCTGTTTGGGCGTGTTGCACAGCCCGCAGTAAAGGATGCCGTCCTTTTCGTAGTCGTATTCCTCACGCCTTACGTTCGCGCTCGCCCTTAAGGGCAATTTCCTCAAGTAAATTCGACATGTCCATTCCGTAACCTCCTAAAACAGTTCTTCAAATTCCGCGGGTTCCTCGCCGCTGTCCCACTCGTCGCACCACATTTTTACCTGAGGCGCGTCCCTGCTGTTCTCCCCGCGCGTCCTTGACCCGCCGTAGCCGTTCTGCTCCCAGGATCTTACCGCCGCTTTCCAGTCCTTCATGGGATTCCTGCCGACCTTCCAGCCGTTTGACGAATAGTAATCGACAAAGTGCCGCGCGTCTATGCCGTTGCCTCTTTCGTCACAGTACGCCTCCACCTCCTCAGGCGCGGGCGGGCGAAAGCGCTCTGCGCGTTGCTGTACGAAGGCCGGGTCTGCGTCATCCCCGCCGTTTGCGACAGCCGTGTCGCTTTTTTCTTTTTCCCCGCTCTCTCCTTTGCAGCACTTATCTGTACTGTCCTTATCTGTACTGTCCTTATCTGCACTGTCCTTACCTGTACTGTCCTTACCTGTACTGTCCTTACCTGTACTATCCTGCGTCGACGGCCCGTTGACGGAACGTTGACAGTCCGTTGACGTATCGTTGACGGAACGTTGACGGAGCGCGTACAGTCCCGTTTCGTCAGTTTCAAGCAAAGCCTTTTCCTCGCGGTAATTCGTTTCCCTGTACGTGTCCTTGCGGATGTAGTTGTGTATTTTCCAGTGCCTTACGGCGACGACCCCGCTGTCGAACGCGATAACAAAGCCCGCTTTGGCAAGCTCGTCTATAGCGTCCTGCGGCACGCCCGTCATCCTCGCTATCCTTTTCGGAGAGTTTACGAATCCGTCGTCGTCCGCCCTCATTGACAGGTCGTAATAGAGAAGTCTTGCCCCGGCGGACATATCCGCGAACGCGTCGCTGTCGATCACCGACTTGGAAAACATCCTTCTTTCAGCCATTTTTATCTGCCTCTTTTCCTGTACTGTATATATTATACCACAAATTTTTGAATTTGTCAAGTCTTTTTCCGTAATCTAGGAATTTTTATATATTTTATCGGAAATATTCCCGGCTTCCTGAAAGTTTTTTGTATGCTACGCTGCTCCTTTTGTCAGGAAGAACAGACTTTAAGATATGTACATCCCGTTTAGTTTTGAAAAAAAATCCATTGCCTATTGACTAAATGTGAAAAATGTGGTATAATACTTATAACGACAGTCGGCTGTGTGGCCGGGAAAGGAGGCATTTATGGCGTACAAGATAAGTGATGACTGCATTTCCTGCGGTGCTTGCGCGGAAGAATGCCCTGTTGGTTGTATTAAGGAGGGCGACGGCAAGTACGAAATCGACGCGGATTCCTGCATCGAGTGCGGAACGTGTGCCGAAGCATGCCCTGTCGGAGCTCCGAAACAGGAAGATTGACATCACAACAGGCGGCTCCCCGTCTTTACGGCGGGGGGCTGCGGATTAAGTCAGCCTTTTGAACAGGACAATGAAGAAGATTCTGAAAAAAGTGCTTTTCGTGTGCATACTGCTCGCAGTCGCGGCGGGAATATATACCGCCGTCGCCAACCTTGCGGCGGCATTCTCGGTGAACGGCCGGATCTTCGATCTCGATCATATCCCCGAAAGCGACGGCTACGACGCGATAGTCGTTCTCGGCTGCGGACTGAAGAAGGACGGCTCGCCGTCCGATATGCTCTATGACAGGATAATGACCGGTGTCAGGGTCGCCGAGAGGAATCCGTCCGCCGTGCTCGTCATGTCGGGCGACCACCACAGCAGAAACGGCAGCTACGACGAGGTCGGACAGATGAAACTGTACGCGGTGAACGCGGGGATCGACGAAAGCCGGATAATATGCGACGGCTACGGGCTCTGCACATACGACACCTTCGCGCGGCTTGCCGCGCAGTACGGCTTCGGAAGGATAGTCGCCGTCACGCAGAGATACCACCTGAACAGATCGGTCTATACGGCCCTGAGCTTCGGGTTCGACTGCGACGGGGTCGCCGCCGATCCGCGGGGCTACAAATACGTGTGGGCGAACTGGATACGCGACTTCATAGCCACCGACAAATATTTTATTACACTGAAAACAAAGCCCGAGCCCATCATGGGCTACGCGCTTTCCCCGGACCAGACGGGCTGACCGCCTCTCCGGGAACAAACGTTAAGGACATGTCTTCGCATAATGCGCCTGCCAGCGAGCGCGGGACGGTGAGAGCCGCGCGGAAAGCGATGCGAGGGTACCGCCTTTCGTAAAAAACAATACATCATGAGTGAAAAGCTCGGGTGGAACCGTGCTGAAAATTTTTTTCGCACCCCGGACATTGTTTTGGGGTGCTTTGTTTTTTGGAGGGAACATGACAGTTTACGAGATTTTAAAACAGAAAGAGCAGATGGGCCGCGACGTTCTGGCGGCAAAGGTAAACGGTGAGGTCCGCGACCTCTCGGCTCAGGCGGACGAGAGCGATATGATCGTCCCGCTCTCCTTCGATGATCCGGAGGGGAAAAGGGTGTTCAACCATACGGCCTCGCATATCCTCGCGCAGGCGGTGAAGAGGCTGTACCCGGACGCGAAGCTGACCATAGGCCCGTCGATAGACAACGGCTTCTACTACGACATAGACAGCGACGTGCCGTTCACTCCCGAGGTCCTTTCCTCGCTCGAGGGAGAGATGAAGAAGATAGTGAAGGAGAACCTGACGGTCGAGAGATTCGAGCTTGAAAGGGAAGAGGCCGTGCGCCTCATGACCGAAAGGAACGAGCCGTACAAGGTCCTTCTCATAGACAGAATACCCGAGGGTGAAAAAATATCCTTCTACAGACAGGGCGAGTTCACCGACCTCTGCGCCGGCCCGCATCTGCACTCGACCGGAGCGGTAAAGGCCCTCAAACTGACGCAGTGCACCGGCGCGTACTGGGAGGGCAATTCCAAAAACAAGGTCCTTCAGCGCGTATACGGCGTCGCCTTCCCCTCGAAGGACATGCTTAACGCCTACCTCGCCGAGCAGGAGGAGGCCAGAAAGCGCGACCACAACAAAATAGGCCGCGAGCTCGAGTACTTCACGACCGTCGACTACGTCGGACAGGGACTCCCGATAATTCTCCCGAACGGCACGAGAGTGATACAGCTGCTCCAGAGATGGGTCGAGGACGAGGAGCAGAAGAGAGGGTGCCTGCTCACCAAAACGCCCCTCATGGCAAAACGCGACCTGTACAAGATCTCCGGCCACTGGGACCACTATCTCGACGGCATGTTCGTCATAGGCGATCCGCACGACGAGACAAAGGAATGCTTCGCCCTGCGCCCCATGACCTGCCCGTTCCAGTACCAGGTGTTCCTGAACAAGCCGCGCTCCTACCGCGATCTTCCCATGAGACTGACCGAGACCTCGACGCTCTTCCGCAACGAGGACAGCGGGGAGATGCACGGCCTTATCCGCGTGCGCCAGTTCACCATCTCCGAGGGGCACTACATCCTCCGCCCCGATCAGCTCGAAGAGGAGTTCAAGGGATGCCTCGAGCTCGCCAAATACTTCCTCGGCACGGTCGGACTGCTCGACAAATGCACCTTCCGCTTCTCGCAGTGGGACCCTGCGAACCCGAACAACAAGTACGAGGGCACGGCCGAGCAGTGGGAGGTCGCCCAGGCGACGATGGGCAGAATACTCGACGACCTCGGCGTGAAATACTCGATAGGCATAGACGAGGCCGCCTTCTACGGGCCCAAGCTCGACATCCAGTACCGCAACGTGTACGGCAAGGAGGACACCCTCGTCACGATACAGATAGACATGCTGCTCGCCGAGAAATTCGGAATGTACTACACCGACAGCGACGGCGAGAAAAAGCTTCCTTATATTATACACCGCACATCGCTCGGCTGCTACGAGCGCACGCTCGCCTATATGCTCGAGACCTTTGCCGGAGCACTGCCTATGTGGGTGAGCCCCGTTCAGGTTAAGATCCTTCCGATAGGCGACGAGCACGTGGCTTACGCGAGAGAACTTTCCGACAGGATGACAGCCCTCGGAATGCGCGTACAGGTCGACGACAGAAACGAGAAGATCGGGTATAAGATTCGCCAGGCGCAGCTTTCCAAAATACCGTATATGCTCGTCATCGGCGACAAGGAGGTGCAGAGCGGCACCGTCTCCGTCCGTTCGAGAAAACTGCTCGACATGGGCTCCATGCCCGCCGGCGAGGCAATTGCCATGTTCCGGCGCGAGATAGAGGAAAAGACGAAATAACGGACTTTTGTATGCTCCGCCACTACGCCCGACAGTTTGAGCAAATGTATAATCCGTACCACGCCCTTTTGCAAAACGGGATGTACAGGTTTTAAAGTCTGTTCTTTCCAACAAAAGGAGCAGCGTAGCCGTCAAAAAGTTCTTCGCCGCCACGCCCGACAGTTTGAGCAGATGTGAAGTCTCTTCCACGCCCTTTTGCAAAACGGGATGTACAGATTATAAAGTCTGTTCCACGCCCTTTTTCAAACCGGGATGTACAGGCTTTAAAGTCTGTACTTCCTGAATCAGTATGAGCGTAGCCATTCAAAAATATTACCCCGCTTTTTCAAAGGCGGGAGCAAAATTGTTGAAAAGTAACAAAAAACACTCCGCTTTTTTGCGGAGTTTTTTTAATTTGAGCGAAGAAAATGCGAAAAAAACTTGACAAACGAGAAAAAGTGTGGTATTATATAGAATGTACAATTAGGGGTAGTCTGCCTGTTGTCAGGAATTGACCACGAATATTTTCTATGCACGGCTTTGCCCGCCTCCTTATTTTGACTTGCCGTTCCTCTTTGAAAAGAGGAACCGAGAAATTTTTTGGCTGGCTTCGCCTCTCCCAACCGCAGAAAACTGCTGACTTTACTGCTTGTGCGCCACAATGCCGTTTTACAAAACGTGGTGTGCGAATTATAAAGTTTGCGCTTGCTGAATCAGTACGGGCGAAGCTTTTCAAAACGGGATGTACATATCTCAAAGTTTGCGCTTGCTGAATCAGTACGGGCGAAGCTTTTCAAAACGGGATGCACATATTTCAAAGTTTGCGCTTGCTGAATCAGTACGGGCGAAGCTTTTCAAAACGAGATGCACATATCTCAAAGTTTGTGCTTCCTGAATCAGTACGGGCGAAGCTTTTCAAAACGGGATGTACATATCTCAAAGTTTGCGCTTTCTGAACCAGTACGGGCGAAGCTTTTCAAAGCGGGATGTGCGAATTATAAAGTTTGCACTTCCTGAATCAGTATGGGCGAAGCATACAAAAAAAGCCTTTTCCTCGAGGCGGAGGAACAAGGGCATGAGCCGATGCTATAGAAACGACAGAAACAGCCGGTCCAGAGGGACAAATGTTAAGATGATATCCTGGCTGACGGCAGACCCAGCTACCCGAATTTAATCTTACAGGAGGAAAAAGATTAATGCACATGTCAAAAGCAAAGAGAGCACTTTCGCTTCTTCTTGCAGTGATGATGCTGGCAGGCACGCTGTTCTCCGTGAACGTCTTCGCGGATGAGACGGAAGACGGCGGGGAAGCAGCCGAACCCGCGCAGGCCGGCACCGAAATCACGATCCATGATGATCTCGCGGGCGGCGACGCAGGCAACCCGTATACGGATTACCGCGAGCGCTACAAGGCGGACAAGGCAAAGGACGACATAGTCATCGCCGCGTCGGATTACGACCCCGCCAACACCACCGCCGAGGTGAAAAAGCTCACGGATTACGAAGGAGTCGCTGACGCCCTCTATATGCCTTCCAGCGGAATCACATCGTGGAAGGTAAACATTCCGGAGACTGCGTACTACGCCATCCGGATAGAGTATTTCCCGCTCACGAGCATAGACGGGCAGGAGGTAACGACCGCCACGACGATCGAGCGCACGCTCTACATCGACGGCAGAATACCGTTCAGCGAGGCGCGCTACTTCTACTTCCCGCGCAACTGGGTCTATGAGGACTGCGAGCTGGACGAAAACGGCAACTATATTTTCCTTAAGGATGCCAAGGGGAACGACGTAAGACCGATAAGGTTCGAGGCTCCCACGTGGCAGACCTATTTTCTGCGTGACTGGCTCGGATACGTCATGGACCCGTTCGAGTTCTATTTTACGTCGGGCGAGCACGTAATTTCCTTCGCGGCAAGCCGCGAGGGCATAGTTATTTCGAAAATCGAGCTTTACCGTTACGATAAAGAGCCCACATACGACGAATTCCTCGCTCGGAAAACGGCAGAGGGCGTCAAGGTCATCGAGAAAATGGGCGACGGCGTCATAAAGGTCCAGGCGGAATGTCCGGATCTGATCTCCAACGCCGTGCTCTTCCCGATTAACGACCGTACCTCGTCGCTCACCGAGCCCCAGGACCCCCAGAAGATACGCTATAACGTCGTCAACAGCACAACCGTCAACCAGTGGATGAAATATACCGTGACGGTGCCGGAGGACGGACTGTATACGATAGCCATCCGCTTCCGTCAGAACGACCTCATCGGAATGTTCACCTCGAGAAGGATACTCATAAACGGCGAGATCCAGTTCGAGGAGGCGAGCAAGATAAGATTCAAGTACGACCCCGCGTGGCAGTCGTCGATCGCCACAAACGGCAAGCAGAACTTCATGTTCTACCTGAAGAAGGGCGACAACGAGATCACCTTCGAGGCCGTGCTTGGCGACATGACCGAGTACGTCTATCAGATCCAGAACCTGATAAGCGAGCTCAACGACGCCTACAAGACCATTCTCCAGCTGACGGGACCTACGCCGGACGCCTTCCGCGACTACGGCTTCAACCGTCTCGTCCCCGAGGCGGTGGCGACCATCCGCAAGGCGTCGACCGAACTCTACCGCATCTCGGACGAGCTCCAGCAGGTCACGGGCGCGCTCGGCGACCAGGTGGCAACGCTCAATACCATCGCCCTGCTGTTCGAGACCATGGCGGGGGACGAGTACAAGATCGCACCCAACTTCGTAACCTTCAAGAACTATATAATCGCCCTTTCCAACTGGCTGTACGCCTCGCTCGCCCAGCCGTGCAAGATCGACTACTTCACGGTCCAGGGCTGCAACGATCCGATACCGAAGGGCAAGGCGAACTTCTTCCAGACCATCGGCTTTGAGATCAGGGCGTTCATCGGCTCGTTCTTTATGGACTATACGACCGTCGACTTCCAGAGTGACGGCACGACCGACGACTACGACGTCATCGAGATGTGGATCACCTCCGCCCTCGGACGCGACGACGCGCTCATCAAGCGCGGACTCATCGACAAGTACTTCACTCCGGAGTACAAGATCTCGGTCAAGATGAAGGTCATAACCACCGGACTTACCGAGGCGATCCTGGCGGGAATAGGCCCTGACGTCGCGGGCATGTCGTCCGTCGACACCATTACATGGGGCCTGCGTCACGCCGTCGAGCCGCTCGATCAGTTCGAGGACTTCGCGGAGACGCTCGACTGGTTCTCCGAGGAGGCGATCAAGCCTCTGCAGATGACCGACGCCGAAGGCAATTTCCATACCTACGGACTGCCCCAGACGCTCGATTACTACATGATGTTCTACCGCGCCGACGTTTTCCACCGCCTCGGACTCGAGGTTCCGCAAACGTGGCAGGAGCTTTACGATATTCTTCCCGCGCTCCTCAACGCGGATATGAAGGTCGGCATGTTCGGCACGCTCGCGGGCACATCGGTCACCGTCGACGGCTTCACGGGCTACAAGCAGTTCCTGTACCAGTACGGCGGCGTGCTCTATAACGACGGCGGATATTCGGTCGCGCTTGACGAGAACATCGCGCTCGACGCCTTCGAAAGCTACTGCGAGCTGTTCTCGCAGTACAAGTGCGAGGTCAAGTACGACATCACGAGATTCCGTACCGGCGAAGTTCCGATCTACTTCGGCCTTGCCACCTCGACGTACAACCTCCTGATGGGCTATTACGACATAAGAGGCATGTGGGATATGACGCCTATCCTGGGCATTGAGCAGGAGGACGGATCGATCCGCCGCACCTCGACTGCCACGGTGACGTCCATAGTCATCCCGCGCGGAGCCAAAAAGCCCGAAAACACATGGAAATATATCAAATGGGACGTCTCTCCCGATCAGCAGAAGCGGCTCGCGCGCGAATCGCTTGCCGTCAACGCCAACCCGACCGTCAAGTACAATACGGCGAACACCGAGGCGATCCTCGGCCAGGCCTGGACGGATTCCGAGAGGGAGGCCATCTCCACCGCCTTATCCGATCTTGTCGGCATCCGCGAGTACCCCGGAAACTACATCGTTCCGACCTACGTGAACGCGGCGTTCCTGAGGTCCTACACATACTCGTCCGACGCGTCGAACGAGCTGCTCGACAGGATACTGTATATCAATAAGGAAATCTCGCGCAAACGCGACGATTTCAAGATGGACTACTTCGACGCGTCCACCAAGGAATATCATCCCGGCAGATACATCGCCGAGCCCATCTACACCAAGTAATTTCCGAAGGAGACAGTAAATATCATGAAAAAAGAAAAAGTATCTGCTGTAACTGAGGAAAGACAGTCTTACGGCTACGGAGGGAAGCCCATGACCAAGGGGCGTTACATACGCATCCAGATGAAGCGCACGTGGCAGGGCTACGTCATGGTTGCGCCGTTCATGCTCATGTTCCTCGCCTTTACGGTCGCGCCGGTCATCATATCGATCGCGCTCAGCTTCACCTCCTTCAATATGCTCGAATGGCCGGAGTGGAAGGGCCTCTCCAACTACGTCCAGCTGTTCCTGGCGGACGACCTGTTCATCACCGCCTTCGCGAACACAATGCTGTTCGCCATCACGACCGGCCCCGCGTCGTTCATTCTTTCGTTCATCGTCGCGTGGTTCATAAACGAGCTGTCCCCGCGCATGAGGGCGTTCGTCACGGTCATCTTCTACGCGCCGTCCATCGCCGGCACCGCCTATCTCGTGTGGGGCATATTCTTCCAGGGAGACATTTACGGTTACGTAAACGGCTGGCTGCTCAAGATGGGGCTTATCAATGCGCCGATTGATTATTTCAGAGACGTGCGCTTCATCGTTCCGCTCTGTATCGCGGTCGCGCTGTGGACGTCGCTCGGAACCTCGTTCCTTTCCAACATCGCCGGTCTTCAGGGCGTGGACCACTCGCTCTATGAGGCCGGAGCCATCGACGGGATCAAGAACCGCTGGCAGGAGGCGTGGTACATCACGCTTCCCTCGATGCGCTCGATACTCCTGTTCGGAGCCGTACTTTCAATAACCGGCGCGTTCGGATTCGGCGGCATCGTCAACGCCCTGTGCGGCAACCCGTCGACGGACTACGTCGCCTGGACGCTGCAGCATCACCTGACGGAATATATGTCGACGCGTTTCGAATACGGCTACGCGTCCGCCATCGCCGTCGTGCTGTTCGCCATCATGATGATCGCGAACATGCTCGTCCAGAAATTCCTTTCGAAGGTAGGGCAGTGACATGGCAAGAAAAATAAGAGTCCGCAACCACAGAGTTGTCCTTAACCGCTCGAAGGGCGGCGACGTCGGAATCACAATATTCCTCATCCTTCTCGGGATAGTGATGTTCCTGCCGATGTGGTACCTCATCATCACGGCTCTGAAGCCCCTCGGCGAGCGCAACATTACGCCTCCGCTCCTTTACGTCATGAAGCCGACGTGGCAGAACTTCATCGACCTGTTCACCAACATGAACAGCACGTGGGTCCCCGTTTCGAGATATCTGTTCAATACGATCATAATCTCGGTCTCGGCCACCTTCGGATGCCTCGTTCTCGGCTCGCTTACAGCCTACGCGCTGTCAAAAATCAAGTTCCCCGGCAGAGTGGTCATATTCAAGCTGATCCAGTATTCGCTCATGATAAGCTCCACCGTCGCGGGAATAACAAACTTCTTCATCTTCGTCGCGCTCGGATGGCTTAACACATACTGGATCTCGATAATCCCGGTGTGGGCGTCGACCCTCGGCCTGTATCTGATGAAGCAGTTCATCGACGCCAACGTCTCGGACGAAATGATCGAGGCGGCAAGAATAGACGGCGCCGGAGAGCTCAGGATCTACTGGCAGATAGTCATGCCGCTCGTCAAGCCCGCCTGGCTTACGCTGCTTGTCACCACGTTCCAGTCCGTATGGAATGCCGGAGCGTCCGGATACGTGTGGTCCGAGCAGCTGAAGACCTTCAACACGGCGATCGCGAATATCGGTACGGTCTCCGTCGGTGCGTCATCCGCCGGCTCGGTCGTCATGATGAGCGTCCCGATTATCATCTTCATCATCAACCAAGCCAAGATCGTCGAGACCATGGGCTCCTCGGGCATGAAGGATTAAGGAGGGAATTATGAAAATCACACTGAAATTTTTTGCGATTCTTTTCTGCTTCCTGATGATCGCCCCGGTCCTTGCCTCGGCAACTTCGTACCAGACGTACACGTATTCGATAGACGGGGCCCAGCTTCTGTCTCCCGACGCGTACGTGCCGAATATGCAGTACGATTCGGAGCTTATGCAGCTGCCGGAGACGCTCGACTCGCCGTACGACCTCGTCGTCGACAAGGATTTGAACGTCTATATCGCCGACGCGGGCAACAGCTGCGTCTACTGCCTTGACAGCAACTACAAGTTCCGCTTCAAGCTCAGTTCCTTCGTAAACGATCAGGGGATCGACGACAGGCTCGCGGGCTGCAAGGGCGTGTTCGTCACGGAAAAATACATCTACGTTGCCGATACGGACAACAACCGCATCGTGCTGTTCGACACCGACGGAAACTACGTCCGCCATCTCGAGCAGCCGGAGTCTGACATCTTCGAGGACAACGCCATCTACAAGCCCATCGCCCTCGCCGTGGACAATTCCGACCGTATCTACGTCGTGTCGTCCACGACCTACCAGGGAATCATCTCCCTTGACCCGGAAGGCAACTTCCAGGGCTTTGTCGGGGCGCAGCAGGTCACATACAACAAGTGGCAGATATTCTGGAGACAGTTCCAGACCGCCAAGCAGAGAGCTCTCTCGATCAAACTCGTGTCGACCGAGTACAACAACATCACCATCGACGACAAGGGCTTTATCTACGTGACCACCTCGTCCATCGACGCGAGCGCGCAGCAGGGAGCCATCACCAGCAAGGCCGGAACATACGCTCCCGTCAAGAAGTTCAACGCCGGCGGCGACGACGTCCTCGGCAGAAACGGATTCTTCGGACCCGGCGGAGAGGTCGTCGTCAACTACAACGAAATTCTCAGCGACATAACCGGCCCGTCCAAGATAGTCGATGTCGCGCTCGGCCCGTCCGGGAGCTGGTCGATAATCGACGAGAAACGGTCGAAGGTCTATACCTACGACCAGTACGGCAACATGCTGTTCGTGTTCGGCGACATGGGTGCCATGCTCGGCAACACCCAGAAGGTCGCGGCAGTGACCTATCAGGGAAGCAAGCTGCTCATTCTCGACTCGACGGCAAAGACGGTGACCACATTTACCCGCACCGACTACGGAGATACCCTTATCAAGGCTCTCCAGGACGAAATAGACCGCAACTACGACGCGGCGGTCGAAAACTATCAGAACATACTGACGCGAAACAGCAACTTCGACGCGGCTTACATCGGCATAGGCAAGGCACTCTACCGCCAGGGCAAGTACGATGAGGCCATGAAGATGTTCAAGAGCGCGTACGAGACCGAAAACTACAGTAACGCCTTCAAAATGAAGCGTCAGCAGTGGGCGAACAGGTACTTCATCGTCATCCCGATCGTGGTCATCGCGATAATCATCCTTGTGACGTGGTTCTTCGGCTACGCCGCGAAGGTAAACAAGCGCGTCTCCACCGAAAGGGGCAAACGAACCTTCGGACAGGAGCTTCTGTTCGCGTTCCACCTTATTTTCCACCCGTTCGACGGCTTCTGGGATCTGAAGCACGAAAAACGCGGCTCGCTCCGCGGAGCGCTGTTCTATCTTGCTCTCGCGGTCGTGACGGTCGGCTATCAGTCGATAGGCCGCGCCTATATCTTCAATCCGAGGGCGACGTCCTCTTCGTTCTTTACCACCATCCTCTCCATTCTTGTGCCGGTCATGCTGTGGACCACGGCAAACTGGTGCCTGACCACGCTGTTCGAGGGTGAGGGAAGCTTCAAGGACGTGTTCATAGCGACCTGCTACTCGCTGGTTCCGCTTATCCTTCTCATAATCCCGGCGACGGCAATAACCAACGTGCTTGCGCTGAGCGAAATGAGAATATATACGATGATAGTCGGCCTTGCGTGGGTCTGGGTCGCACTGCTCGTGGCGGTCGGCACCATGGTGACCCACGACTATACGCTGGGCAAGAACATTCTTACCCTCATCGGAACCGTCGTGGCGGCCTGCTTCGTCATCTTCTGCGCCGTGCTCTTCTCGACGCTCTGCGCCAAGATGGTAAGCTTTATTTCGGGTATCGTCACCGAAATCGCATTCAGACTGTAAGGAGGAAAGGAATATGAAAAAGAAACTACTTTCGGCCCTGATGGCCCTCAGCATGCTTTTCGGCGTCCTTTTCTCCGCCATCCCGCCGCTTTCCGCCTTCGCCGCTAAGCAGGTGGATTTCGCTCCCGCGGGAATCAACTATATGAAGGACGGCTTTGCGTCCAAGGAGGCAAAGCTCGAAACCATGACGATGATGCTGGAAAAGTACAACTTCCAGCTGTATTATGAGCCGTGGACCGGCGAGGTCGCGGTTAAAAACACCGTTACGGGCGACATCCTTATGACGAACCCGTACGACGTCGGCTCCGCCACCGCGTCCGACAACATCAAGAATCAGCTTCTTTCGCAGATTATTCTGAGATATACCAACACCGAAGGCAACGAGATCTCGATGTTCAGCTACGTCGAGGCCGCGCTGAGGGAGCAGATCGCCGTCTCCTACATAAAGAACGGAATCCGCGTCGAGTACGTGATGGGCAAGCGCGAATCGCGTTCGCTCGTTCCGCGCTATATCGAAAAGAGCAGATACGAGGAGCTGATCCTTGCCAACATCGACAACGAGTCAAAGTATAAAAAGCTCGACGCCTTCTACGTCCTCAAGGACCCGAACGAAGAGGGTCTGACGTCCAAGGCGAAGGACGAAATGCTGAAGTCGTTCCCGATCACCAAGGAAATGGCCATCTACGTCTTCGACAGCACGGCTTCCGAGCGTGAGGTCAACCTGATTGAAAGCATCATCAAGGAGTTCTGCCCGGCGTATACCTACGAGACCCTTGAGTACGACCATCAGCTCACCAAATACACGAGCGAGGACGCCAACCCCGTTCAGTTCAGAATGGCTCTCGAGTATACGATAGACGAGGACGGCCTTTCGGTCCGCCTGCCGGCAAACGGCATCCGCTTCGACCAGAGCACCTACCAGCTTTCGTATATAAGAGTCCTCCCGTACATGGGAGCCGCGTCTTCGGAGTTCACCGGATATACGATGATCCCCGACGGCTCGGGCGCGCTCGTCAGATTCGAGGACGTGCTCAAGACCGGAATGTCGCGCGTGCTTTCGGGTAAACTGTACGGCCAGGACTACGCATACCACACCATAAGCGGCGCAAACCAGCAGGTCATGAGAATGCCGATATTCGGAGTTGTGGAGGATACCGTCTATAAAGTAGGCGGCGAAACTCCGGAGCAGCCTGAAGAACCCGCCGAACCGGCGGAGCCGGCCGAATCCGATCAGCCGGAGGAGCCCGCCGAATCCGATCAGCCGGAGGAACCCTCCGAGCCCTCCGAGCCGGACGAGCCGGAGGAGCCCGAAGAGCCTGAGGATCCGGAGCAGGGAACCGATCAGCCGGCCGATCAGCCCGACACCCCCGCAAAGGTCGAGACGTATACTAGAAAGAGCGGCTTCCTCGCGATCATCGAGTCGGGAGATTCGCTCGCGTCCATCACCACCGACCACGGCGGAAACGTCACTCACAAGTACAATTCGGTGTATACCGAGTTCAACCCGCGTCCCAAGGACAGCTATAACCTCGGTTCGTCCATTTCCGTCGCCGGAAACGCGACCTGGACGGTCGTGTCCGAGCGCAAGTTCACAGGCTCGTTCAGGCTCAGATTCATAATGCTGACCGACATCGGGTACTGCGAGAAAAACGGCATAGACACGACGGGCCTGTTCGACGCAAGCTACGTCGGAATGGCCAAGGCCTACCGCTACCGCCTTATCAAGGAGGGCGCGGTGGAAAAGCTGGAAAGCTCGTCTCAGATCCCGCTTTACGTCGAGACGCTCGGCGTCATTGACAGCAACGAAAAGATACTCAGTATCCCCGTAAAACTGAAAAAGGCGCTCACGTCCTTCGAGGACATAAGGTCCATGACCGAGGAGCTCGGACAGGCGGGGATCACCAACCTCGTGTATAAGCTTACGGGCTACACAAACGGCGGTATGGTGAACACCTCGACAAGCAAGCTGAAGATCGAAAAGACCGCCGGAGGAAATGACGGACTGAAAGATCTGCTCGAGTACGCGAAGGACAAAAACATCGGAGTCTTCCTCGACGTCGATTTCTCGTACGTCAAGGCGGACAAGGCCTTCGACGGCTTTGCCAAGAAGACCGACGCCGTCAGGACCATTGACGACAGATATACGAGAAAGAAGGTCTACAAGGCTACCCTCCAGTACTTCACAAGCACGGGACTCATAGCCGTGTCGCCTTCGATCTTCAGTGATATTTTCGCCTCGACGCAGAAATATCTCGAAAAATTCAACGTGACCGGCGTCTCGCTCGGAACCGTCGGCTCGGATCTTAACTCCGACTTTGACGAGGACGATCCGTACAACCGCGAGGACTCCAAGGAAAACGTGGTAAGGGTCCTCGAAAGAATAAAGGAAGCCGGCTACAGGGTCATGCTCGACTGCGGCAACGCGTATACTGTCGCGTACGCCGACCACGTCCTCAGCGTCGCGCTTGACAGCTCCAACTATACGTATTCGAGCGAATCGGTGCCTATGTTCGGACTTGTGTACCACGGATTCCTGAATTTTGCGGGAACCGCCACAAACACGGCCGGCGACATCAGGTACGAAAAGCTCAAGATCATGGAGAACGGAGCAAATCCCTACTTCATTCTCGTTTACCGCAACGCCGAAAAGCTCAAGGAGGACCCGGATCTTGCGTCCTACTTCTCGATTTCGTATGAAAACTGGAAGGAAGACCTGATCGCCGTCTACAAGGAGCTTGACAAAGTGCTTCAGCCCGTAATGAGCTCCGAGATCGAGAATCACGAGTTCCTTATCGGCGAGCGCGTGCCCTCCGAACAGGAGCGTCTTACCGACGAGGAAAAGGCCAGACTCGAGGAGGAGGCAAGAATAAAAGCCGAGGAAGAGGCAAAGGCCGAGGAGGAGAGAAAGCAGAACCTCGCGGATCACATCAACGAGCTCAGGGGAATAACCCAGCCCGCCGAAAGCAGTGAGCCCGAGGAGACGCAGACTCCCGAAGAATCTCAGCCCGCCGAATCCGGGCTCCCGTCGGAGAGCGAAGAGCCCGAAACGCCCGGCGATACCGCTGACGAGCCTGAAGACCCGGACGAGCCCGAAGAAGAAAAGGAGTATCAGTATACGCGCTACACGTCCGACAACGGAATGATCGTCAAAGTGACGTTCGCCAACGGATACGCCTTTATCCTGAACTATAACATTTACGACGTCACGGTCGCAGAAGCCGGAGACACGGTCATCCCCGCTCTCGGCTACGCGGTTCTCGACGCTTCCGGAAACGTTATGTTCACCAGTGCAGAGGAGGCCAACGCATGACAAACAATACAGCAGTGAAACAGACCCCGCGCAAGGTGGTTTCACTTGACAAGCGCAAGGCGCACGCCGGTTGGCTGTTCGTCCTGCCGTTCGTCATAGGCTTCATAGCCATATATCTTCCCGTCATTCTGGATTCTCTCAAGTACAGCTTCTGCTCGCTTAAGATTATTCCGGGAGGCGGTTACGAGCTGACGTTCGTCGGCTTCGAAAACTACCAGAAGGCACTTTTCGAGGATCCGAGCTTTGTTCAGATCCTTTTGGCAGGCTTAAAACAGCTCGTGCTCGACGTGCCGGCCATAGTGATATTCTCGCTGTTTATGGCAGTCCTGCTGAACGGCAAGATACTCGGCCGCGCGGCGTTCAGAGCGATATTCTTCATCCCCGTCATTCTTTCGACGGGTATCATAAGCAATATCGACGCGGCAAATACGCTTAACGAGTATATGGGATCGGCGTCGGGTATCGACGACGGCTCGGGAAGCTCGACGGTGACACAGATCGTGTCATTTACCGACGTGAGCTGGCTGTTCTCGAGTATGCAGGTCGGAACGGAACTGCTTACCTACGCGATCCGGCTCGTAAACAACATTTTCAACATCATAAACCGCTCCGGCGTGCAGATGCTGATCTTCCTTGCGGCACTTCAGTCCATCTCCCCGGCGATCTACGAATCCTGCTCCATCGACGGCGCGACCGTCTGGGAGACTTTCTGGAAGATAACCATTCCCATGGTGTCTCCCATGATCCTGGTGAACGCTATATATACCCTTATAGATTCGTTCACCTCCGAATCAAATACCATAATGTCGTATATCGATACGGTTTACAACCAGCCGGGAGGGAACGTGCTGTCCACCGCAATGTCGTGGATTTACTTCCTGATCGTCATCCTGGCGGTGGCGGTCGTGGCGGCGATTCTGTCGGCATATATCTTCTACCAGAAGCGTGATTGACGGGAGGAAATATTGATGAATTACTCAGAAAATTCTCCGAAAATCAAACGTGAGACAAAAAACAAAATAAGGGTAGAGTTCGAGAGAACGTCGTGGTGGAAACGCTTCAGACTTAAATATCTGACCGGATCTTCGGCCGTAAGGGCTCTCTGGTGGCTGTTCAGGTTCGTGCTTCTGCTCGGCGTATCCTACGTTATCCTTCAGCCCTTCTATACCAAGCTGGCCTCCTCCTTTATGGGCAGGGAGGACTTCGTCGACGTCACGGTCAAGCTTATTCCGAAGCATCCGACGCTTGACACGTACAAGGCGATCATAGTCTCAAACGGCTACCTGAAGGCGCTGCTCAACACGACGATCCTGTCGGTGTCCTGCGCGCTGCTTCAGACTCTGTCGTGTTCGTTCGTCGGATACGGCTTCGCCAAGTACAAGTTCAAGGGCGCAAAGCTGCTGTTTGCTCTCGTCATTCTGACAATGATCATACCGCACAAGACCCTCCACCTGTCCCTGTTCATGAAATTCCGTTTCTTTGATCTCGGGGTGGGCAAGGTCGGTCTGCTCAGTCTGCTCGGCAAGCTGATCCCGAACATCGGAAAGTGGCAGGTCGGCCCGATAAGCCTGATCAACACCTACATTCCGCTGTTCATCCTTTCGGCCACCGCGCTCGCTTTCAAGAACGGCCTGTTCATCTTCATGATGCGCCAGTTCTTCAGAGGCGTGCCGGACGAGCTCGAGGAATCGGCCTATATCGACGGCTACGGCCCGATAAAGACGTTTTTCCGCATAGTCGTGCCGATCTCGGTGCCTATGATGATAACCGTGTTCCTGTTCGCGTTCTCGTGGCAGTGGACGGACAACTTCTACGTCAATACGTTCTTCACGTCGACCGGTCCCAAGCTCATGCCGAACATCATCTCGATCCCCAAATCGCTCGATACGGATTACGCCGGCAAGTCTCTTTACGAGGCCGCCATCCGCAACACCTGCGGTCTGCTGATCCTGTACCCGCTTATCGTGGTGTATCTGTTCTGTCAGAGATACCTCGTTCAGGGTATCGAACGCTCCGGTAT
>JAEEGL011347829.1_pt1 | contig 18945 bp, 15 predicted proteins | sample 9134231 | NCBI WGS metagenome assembly JAEEGL01 (sample SAMN16246548, study PRJNA631951) | gut metagenome | biome: gut microbiome; feature: rumen; material: fiber-attached | host: Bos | place: Iran: Karaj | collected 2018-10 | reverse complement strand
TACAAGGTGCAGTGCTCGATGGTGGTCAGAGAATGGAACTCTCAGCAGACTGGCGAGGCTATGCAGGCCACGACGATCTATGTGGACAAGATTAACATGATGTAGTTTTTCGACCACGAATTACACTAATTTCACGAATTAATGACATTAGAATTTCTTGAAGTTATGGAAGAGACGAAAAGAAAGAAGTGTGTGAAGAGTTTCAAGTCGAACACCCGGGTGTTTGATGATGACTCGATTGAGGTGACACCACAGGAGAAGGGTCAGCCTGCACAGACTGACGTGAAAAAAGTGGGACGCTCTAAGCGATATGCCACGACTGGCAAGAACCCGCTGACTTGTATTGAACTGAAATGTCCGGATGATGTGGCTGACAAGGCGGCCTACTTCCATCAGGAACTGGCCAAGCTGACCAAGGACATTCAGATCAGTGAACCTACCTTGCCGAAAGGCGAGTATCTCATCAACGGTGACAGGCTGAAGGTCTGTTTCGTTAAAGACGAAAAAAAGGTCATGGCCTATATGACCTTCGAGGCGAAAGGATTGTTGGAAGTAAGGAGAGAGCTGTACAGTCTAACAAGCGAGATTGACAAATGTTTTGTAATCAATCAAGACTCGATCTGCCCACAAGGGTAATCACTTTGGAACAGTTCCGGGCGCTGGTCAGGGCGCCCCGGACTGTTAAGCTGGTCAGCGAGGCACGGGCTGCCCTGGCCAATGGCGACAAGGCCCTCTATGACCGGAAGAAGAAACAGCTGCCGTTGATGGTCTTCATCGGTACCTTCGAGGAATCGGAGAAGGAGGTGGAGAACAAGAAGACGGGTGAGAAACGGACGGTGAAGGGCTGCTGGCGCGTTCAGAGCCATGTCTGTCTGAACGGACTGGTGGTGGCCGACTATGACCACTTGGAAGGCGACGTCAGAGAGATATGGGCCAAGGCTTTTGAAAAACTCTCAGACGAGGACAAAGCTCGTATCGTGTTGGTCTATGTCACGCCGTCGGGTCACGGTTTGAAGGTGGTGTTTACGGCGGATATCAATGTCGGTAACCTGATCGATAATCAGCTGGACTTCTCGGCAAAGTTGGGCTTGCCGCTCGACGAGTCGTGCAAGGATGCCAGTCGCGGTGCCTTTATGACCACCTGGGAAGATATCATTAGTATTAACGAAGAAAAACTGTTTGCGTATGAAAACAAAGAATTTGCTGAAAAATACGATGCTGAGTATCGGGCTGGTAATAGTGGTGCTACTCAGACTGCTGCTGTGGCCCATAAGGCTGATTTACAGGGGTCTGGGACTGTCAGGCAGGTGGATGCTCAGGAGGTGGTGACCTATCACGGTGTGCCATACCAGAAGATTGTGGCGGCGTGGCTTGGCGACAAGAAAGTGGAGCCTGGAGACAGACACCGCACGAGTCTGGTGCTGGCTGACCATCTGCGCTACATCACAGACAACGACCCTGTGCTGATTGAGAAGATCCTGCGTCAGACGCCTTTCGTGATGGAGATTGTCGATGAGCGAGGTGAGGATGTGGCTACCACCGTAAAAAGTGCACGGGGTTATGAGTTCCTGAAGGGTATTCCCAAGCGGATGAAGGAGGCTCTGGTTAAGGCTGGCGTCACACAGGGGTCAGGCACTTCTGTGACATCGCGAGCGACATCACAGATGAGCCAGACCCCGAGTGACGCTGAGGATATCTATGGACAGTTGCCGCTGGATAAGTGGGCGGAGGAGTTGAAGGAGATGGCGGAGGTTTATCCGTGTATGAAGGAGCTGTTTCTGAATGCCCATCCGCATAAGATGCCGGCGATACTGTTTTCGAGTGCGGCGTTGTTCGGGACTCTGATGACAAGGGCTTATTATCATTTTTGGTATGAGCCGGAGATTGTGCGTCGCTTGAACTATTGCATTTTCATTATCGGTGACCCAGGAGCGGGAAAGAATGTGATTGAGAAGTTTTACTTCAAAATTGCTGACCCGATGATTCAGGCTGATCAATGCTTGATTGATGCGGTAAACCGCTACAAGGATGGCAGAACGGAAAGGACTACCTCTACCAAGGCCCAGAAGGGTGATGCCCTGAAAAAGCCTGTTGTGGGAATCCGTGTTCACCCTGCCCGCACGGCTACTGGTGAGTTCATCCGTCACATGTTGGCAGCGGTTGAAAACGTGCAGGGTACTCCCATGAACCTCCACATGTTCAGTTTCGACTCGGAGCTGGATAACGTCACAAAGAATAATAAAGGTGGCGACTGGAAAGACCGTGAGATCATGGAACTGAAAGCCTTCCACAACGAGCAGGATGGTCAGATGTACGCTAATCAGGAGAGCATCACAGGCATGTTCAACGTGTTCTGGAACTTCATCTACACCGGCACGCCGTATGCCCTGCATCGCAAGGTAAATCAGCGAAACTTCGGTACAGGTATGAGCACTCGACTCGCCGTGATTCCTTTGCCTGATAAGGGCATGGCAAATCGACATCAGGAGGTGGATCCCAATGCCAATGAGACTTTGCGAACCTGGGCGTATCGTCTGGATAGGGTGGAGGGTGAGCTTCCCATCGAGCCCTTGAATGACGAGACTTTCGACTGGCAGTCTTCCCACTTAGAGATTGCGGAGTTCAACGGCGATAAGGCAGATAGAACGTTGCTGAAACGCATACCTTATTATGGTATTGGCGTGTCGCTTCCGTTCATTCTGATGCGCCATTGGGATGAGTGGCAGGAGTCGAAGACGCTGACAATGGATGACACCGACAAGCGGCTCTGCCGCCTGGCAATGGAAATCCAGTACAAGTGCCAGCAGTTCTTTTTCGGCGAAATGGCCTTCAATTACTTCGCCGACCAAAACAAGGAGTTCGTGGTACGTCGCAGGACAACGCGCTACGATGAATGCTACCGTAAGTTGCCCGATGAGTTCAAGACACAGCAGTTCAAGGATCATTTCAATACCAGCGATGCTGCCACTTCAAGAGCTCTTAAACGATTGCAGACAGACGGTATTGTTGAGAAAGTGAAATATGGTGTTTATCACAAGATCCTTCAAGAATTGCCGTAATCTCTTTTTTCATTAAATTTCATTTTATGTTACCACGAGGAATTCGTAATTGCAATCCGCTGAACATCCGTCGCATGGCAAAGGATCAGTGGAAAGGTCTCGCAGAACGGCAGCAGGATGCTGAGTTCTGCCAGTTCAAATCTTTGGAGTATGGTTGGCGGGCAGCCTTCTATCTGCTCACGCGTACCTATTATCATAAGTACCGTCTCTACACCATCCGTACCATCATCCGTCGCTGGGCCCCGTCGAGTGAGAACAACACGGAGGCGTATATCGCCAATGTGTCGCGTCTCACCGGCATCGCCCCCGATGAACCTCTTGGCATCCCCCTGGAGCACCCCGCCCGTTGGATGATGCTCGGTGCCGCCATGGCCATCCAGGAAAACGGCACATCGTCTCTCGATTATTTCGCCATGCTCCGAGGCTGGGAGATGGCCCGGGGCGAGACATAAACAAAACATGTGGCTGGTGTTTGCGCACCAGCCACTTGTTATTACGCATTGCATCTGACGATGCAGGATGGTTTACTTGCGGAAGACCTTGAAGTTCTTAGGAAGATTCTTATTGCGCTGTAGCTTGAATGTATTCTTCTTGGCAGCAGCAGCTCTGTTCATAGCTCTGGCAGCAGCTTCTTCAGCCTTTATGAACCATGAGGTACCACCAGCAGGAAGCACTAATCCATAAGCTTCTGTATACTCTGGATTGGTTGCCAGTACACAGAAGTCGGTAGAAACCATGCCTTGCTCTGTAATGTCAAATACAATCCAGTCCGCACCTGATGCGCTATAAGTGAGATTGCCAATAGTACCTAAATTAGGATATTCATCATAACCCAGATCCTGATAAGGCTGTATGTAGAGCTTGCCTTCCTCGGGCTTTAAGACTCCGAAGATCGCACTGCCCGGGAGATAGAGGTCAATGATGAGGACATCACCCTCTTCAGCATCTTCACCGACATATTCCACAATGGAGAAATTACCCATATTATAGGTATCCTCGCCCAACTGGAAATAGAAAGTGTATGTACCGTAGTAGGGGTTCTCCACTGGTTCTTCCGGCTCTTCTGTCGTTGCAGCAGCCTGGTTGACGGAGATGGTCTTTGCATATTCCAGAGACTTCACGGTGATGGTGCCCTGGCGCTCCTGATCCTCATTCTTAGCAACATTCACGAGAATCGTGTCGCCTGCTTCGTTGAGCTCACATGCAATCCAATCCACATCAGCTTCAAATGTTACAGGACGTGAGTGCTTAATGGCGATAGCCTGATCGCCTCCTGCTTCTGTCATTGAAATGGCATCTTTCTCAATTGCGAACACAAAAGCTTTCTGGAAGACCACCAGGGTGTCTTTCACATCACCAGAAGTGATAGTGACAAGCCCCATACGTGCTTCTTCCACTTCGTTCGAGGCAACACCTACCCGCAAGAGACCGTTCTCATCGTCCACTTGAACGGCAATCCAATCATTGAGGCTCTGTACACTAACAGGCACATCGTGCTTGAAGGCAACAGCCTGAACACCCGGTTCATCAGAGAATTCCAGTTCATAGGTGGAGAGTCGGCTCACTAAACCAGTCTGTGAGACCGTCACAGCAACCTCATCATTGGCATTCTTGATCGTCACCTGTGCAGAACGGCCCTCAAGACCAGAGTTGGGTTCTACCGTCACATTGATGACATTACCGGCGACCGAAGCCGTCAGCCACTGGAATTGTGCGGGTATGCTGACACTGACAGCCGACGGCGAGCTCACCTGAACAGAACCGGTACCACCGTTGGCATCGAAGGTCACTTCTGCCTTTTCAATGGTGATGGTTGACTGATGAACATACGGATTCGACGTCTCGTTGTCGCTACAGGCAGTGAACTGAGCCATGCCTGCAAGCAATACGAAGAAACTTAATATCTTTTTCATACTTTGTCGTCTTTATTATGTAAGTTGTATCACTTCAATTACTTCTTGGTCAGTATCATTGGACTGGAAAGTTTCTCCAGATAGCCTGCATTGCTACCGCCCTTGAAAGCGAAAATCCAGAACGTTGGATAGTCAGGATTCGTGAAGGTAATGCTGAACACACCGTCCTTCTCAGAATTCACACCCTTGAACACGCCGCTCGTAGAATAAGTGCTACCATTACAAGGACAGAGATAGAGGTCGTAGCCTGCATACTGTCCGCAGAACTGTGCAGCGATATTCATTGAACCGGCACCTTTGTTATAGGTAGCCTGTATAGGACCATCCTGAGAGAATCCTGTCAGCGTGTATGAAGCACCGTCGGGATTGGCAACAACTTCTACGTCACGGGGTGTCTCAGAATTGAATGCGTATGTACCAACCAGTTCCTGGAATGATTTCCATGCATCGGGCTTCACCAATTGAAGGTCAATAGCCTCGCCTGTCTTGGCAGTACCAACGAGCTTGAAGTCGGATGTATCAAGACCTATTTCGGTCACAATGACATCACCTAACTCTATTGGCTTGTACAAGCGGATACCCTTATCAGTGAAGACGAAAGCGCTGGAACCCTCCATCTCACCTGAAGTCAATGTGATCTGACGGTTGTCCAGATCGACATTTCCTTCGGCTGTCAGGTTACCCACATTACCCTTAGCACTGGCAAAGAGCAGTCCATCAATATTGGCAAACACCTTATCCAGATAGCTGTTGGCATCTTCGGTCATCTTGTACATATACATCGTGGTGAGGCTGCGCTTGCCATGCAGTTTGATGACATCTGCACCCACGCTGTCGATCACCAGTTCAAAGTCGCCGCCAAAAGACTCATACATCTCTGAAGAAGGTGTCGAGAAGTAATGGAGTGCGGGATTGTAGGTGTCGAACGTCAGCACAGGACCATCATCGTTGGTCATACGGTAGAGGCTTCCATAATTGTAACCCGGATCCAGTTCACAATTGGTATATACAGAGTCGGCTGTGAAGCGCAGGGTATAGACATAGCCTCCGTAAACCTGATTCTTGTGGGGGAAATACTCCAATATCCAGCCATTGGAAGCATTGACAAGTGTCTGCTGGGCATTGTCCAGGAAGGTTTGCATACGGATGGATGAAGGCTGGTCGAAAGTATCTTCCTGATCCTTCAGACAGGACTGCATGAGAAATGCAGGCACAGCCAGCATCAAAACTGCAAAAAACTTATTTGTTTTCATCATCATATCCTCCAATTATTTAACAGTTAAATCAGTCAAATTAACTTTACCTGTAGCAATATCGCGCTCGCGACCCAGCACAGAATCACGCAGCTTGTCAATATCGATATGGAAGGTGGCGTTCATGTAGTCGCGTACAATGTCGAGTTTCTGGGCTAACAGACCAGCACCCTCATCGCCTGCTTCTTCCATCCAGGCATCCCACTGCTCTGCTGAGTTGGTGACATACTCGGAGAGCATCTCAGCGAAGTCCTCTTGATGAGAGTGCTGAGAGTACGGGGTAATAAAGCCACGCGTCAGATATCCTTCTTCACCTTCATCCGTGCTCCAGTCATCGGCCAGATAATCCTTACCGGTAATCTGCTGATAGTCGGCAGAATAATCCTTCGTCTGGTTCAGGATGTGGGTAAATTCATGATGGATAGTCTTCAGATAGAAGTGATTGAGATTAGCCACGACATTTGTCCCATGGTCAAACACGAAACTGCCTTGTCCTGTCTTTCCGGAAAGGATGGAATTCAGATAGTTTACACCATAGAGATAAATCTTACGGCCTCCCTCGGCTGTACCCAGAACGTAAGTACCGTTATTGCGATACTGCCAATCTCCAAACAGCTGGAAACGCTTGGGGAAATAGGTACGTGTAAAGGTGTATCCTGCCACTTCATCGTAGGCCTCTACACAGGTGTATTTTACAATGTGTGCCAATATGACAGCCTGATCGTAGTCAGCGGGAACGATATAGTATCTCAGATCCGACTCTTTGTCGTCGTAACGATAAGCGAAGTCTATATTATACGGGTCCACAAAGGTGCTCTTAAGCCACTTGTCGAACTCAGTATCCTTGGTCTGCTTGGAGATGATGACGCTCTCAGAACTAAGATCATCTTCCGAGCAGGAGGTCATCATAGCACCTCCTACGGCAGCCACTATTGCTAAATATAATAATTTCTTTCTCATAATCTGTCTGCTATTTTATTTTATTTCTTGCAACTGCGGACCAACATAGTCGTTACTCTGCGCTTTCACACGTGGATTAGGCGTGATACCAGCATCGATTACCTTGTCAGGAATCTGCACGGCACGACGTTCATCGTCAACTTTCAACCAGTCGTAGTTGCTTGTAGGCTTACCTTTGGCATCAATGACTCGGCGGGGAATCTCGATGCCGTAGCGCTTGATGTCAAACCAGCGCAGTCCCTGCTGTAAAGTTTCGATGCGGCGCAGGCTCAGCACGCACTGGAGCATGGCCTCCTGGGTAGAACCTTCAGCTTCAATCTCAAAGGCTGGATGCAAATGCTTCTTGATGGATGACTGCAATTTGGCTTCATCATCGTAGGCATAAGGCTCCCCGTTGTAAAACTTCACAATCGAGTCGGTAGTAAAGTTGCTCTTTACCTTGGTGATATTGTGTACCCAGGTGTTGATGTCGGTGGTAGCCTGCTCGTACTGCTTTTTCATGACATAAGCCTCCGCACGGTTCAGCAGCACCTCGTCGGCGGTCAGTGCCGGATAGATGGTGCGGGTATAGCCAACACCCGCCACAGGATCAGTATACTCAAACAGGTAAGGATGTTTCCAGAATACTACGAAGTCGAAGTTACTGCCTGCATAGGTTCTTGGAGGTGAATAGAAAAAAGATGCAATGTAACGACCACGGTCTGAGAGGTCGGAATACGAAGCAGCAGTAGTTTTGTCTATCCAGAAGTTAACGGCCTTGCTGGTCTCATAACTGGCCAGCCAGTTGTTGTGGGCATAGCGTTTCCATGTGGTATAGGGACCGAAAAACCGGCCCAATTGCGAGTAGGCTGTCATCAGCAGAAGATTGCAATTGAGCGAAGCATCGATGTACTGATTGGTATATGCATCGAATGAAGCAGTCAGTGTGCTCACGTAACTCCAGTCGCGCAACATTCCTTGAGGATTACTGCCCAGACAGAGGTTCGCATACTCAATAGCTTTGTCCCACTGCTCATAATAGAGGTAGAAACGGGCTGCGAAAGCGTAGGCAGCCTTGGCATTGAAGTGGAACTTGGGCACAGTCATATAGTCATCGCCCACCAAAGGCAATGCTTCCTGAAGATCCTTGTCGATCTTCTCATACACATCAGCTACAGTACCGCGTTCGTGGTGCAAGTTCAACTGCTCCTCCAAACCGTCAAGATAGGGGATGCCCATATCGGTGTTAGATGTCTTACTGTTGTATTGCTTACAGAAAATATTCACCAGAACGAAATGGTTGTAGGCACGAGCCAGAAGACCTTCAGCCTTGGCAATCTTCATATTACGGCTGTCACCTACTTCTCCGATAGCTTCCAAAGCTTGATTAGCGTTGACAATAGCCTCATAGCTGGAGGTCCAGATCTGTTCAGGTGACTCATTGTTACTCTCTGTGACATCGTCCCAATGGAACACCTGGTCGAGGAAACGAACGGTATTAGGATTGCTTTCGCCCATGTCGTCCATGTTGTCACTCATGGTCTCTGTCACGACGATATAATCGATATCAGGATAAGCCGACACAAGCAATTTCTCCACCTTTTCCTCAGTGTCAACGGCGGCACGGTTGTCGGGCAGTTCATCCAGGAAATCATCGCAAGATGTAAATCCTAAACCGAGCGCCAAGATTGAAATTCCTATATATTTCTTCATAATTGTCTCGTTTTAATACTTTTATTATTTACGCATTCTTAGATGCCAAGGCGCAGTGTGAGTGTAAACTGCTTAGGCACAGGAACTGCTACACCACCAGTGTTGAAGAACTCAGGATCCTGACCGTTCAACTTTTTGTCGGCGTAGATCAGGAAGAGGTTCGTAGCTTGCAACTTCAGTGCAAGGTTGTTCAGTCCAAGGGAACTGGTAATTGAAGAGGGGAACTCATAGCCTAATGAGATTTCCTTCATGCGAATGAAGTCACCCTTGGCAATACGTTCTGAAGAGTAATTGTATGCGTTGTAGGCATAGCTCAGGTCTGTATCGTTTCGGTTCTGACGTACAGAGGGAATTACGGGCACAGAAGTCCTGGCCTCATCGCCAGGAACTACCCAACGGTTGGTGAATTCCTTCGGTGTAGAGTCGAGGTCGTCGTATGTATTAGAGAAAACAGGATCTAAACGCACTACATTGCCAAAGCTATAGGTGATGAACACGTTCAAACTCAGGCCCTTATACTTGAAAAGGTTGCCAAACGAACCTGTATCTGTGGGATCTACAGGTCCTTCATACTGCAGGAAACCTAACTTCTCCTTGTCTCGTTCCTGGAAATAAATACCTGTTGAAGTGATGTTGCCATCCTGGTCGAGGAACAGAGGCAAACCTTCCTTGTCCAATCCACGGAAAGGAATGGAGAAGAGTGAACGTACAGGATATCCCTCCATAGCAAAGCCATTGCCTGACACCAAGTCTATGACACGCTTTGTTGTCTCCAAAGTCGTCACCTCGTTATGAGTGTGCGAGAAAATGAAATTGGTGGTCCAGGTGAAGTCCTTGTTCTTGATGTTGGTAGTTGTGAGAGAGATCTCATAACCATTCGACTTCATATCGGCAACGTTCAGGAGTTGCTGACCGTAGAATTCGGTGTTGGCAACACCTATCAGGTCATAATTCTTACGGGTGTACCAGTCGGCAGTCAGATTGATGCGGTTGTTAAAAAATCCGAGGTCCAAACCAACGTTGAACTCATGCTTCTTTTCGTAAGTCAGGTCGCTATTACCGTATTCATCGATGTAAAGTGCTGTTTCACCATTGGTGGTGAAGGCACGCCACGGCGTGCGGCTCTTGATGATAGGCAGCGAGTTGGAGGTTGAGGGGCGGTCACCTGTCAGTGAGTAAGACAGACGGAGTGTGGCGTGACTCAGCCAATTGTTCTTGAATGTGTCAGCGAACCAGCTCTCCTCATGGGCGTTCCAGGCCCCTGATACGTTCCAAGTGGGAAGCCAGCGGGCCTTGCGGCTCTTGCCGAGGAAGTTGGTGCCCTCATAACGTACGGTTCCTGTCACCTGATAGCGGCCTTTATAAGAATAGGTACCTGTACCAAAGAAAGCTGCAGAACGAGTATGGGTATTGGTCATGGTGTAGTAGTCGGAGTTGTCCTCCTGACCCTTCTTGAATACCTCATAAGCATAGTTGGGAATCTCACCCATGCTGTACTGCATACCCCAGCCGCGGAACCATGTAGAATGACGGTCGATGAAGTTGGTTTCCATACCAGCGTAGAAGTTCACAATATGGTCATCGTTGTAGACATCATTGTAAGTGACAGACAAACGGCTGTCCCAACCAAACATGCTACGGTCGCGACGCTCATAGATACCACCATCAGGCAGCACCGTGATAGGCAGTGCGTAGACATTGTCTGGATCCTTATAAAGGAATGGGTTGCTGCTGCGAATCGTAGAATTACCCATAGCGCGATATGCCAGTGCCTGGTTAGAGTTGTCAAGGATATAGTGTTCCTGTGAAGTAGATGAATACTTGGCTGCCCCCAGCAAGGTAATCTTCACCTTCTGAATAGGCTTGATGTCGATGCTACCCTGTACGCGGACTTCGCTTACACGAAGATCCATATAGTTATTGTCCAACTCGTTGTAGATGTTGAATGGTGCATAGTTGCGGGTGTAGTATACATCCGGATCCAATGCACGCGAGGTGTTCAAAGCGTAAGAATAGGGGTTGATGTCGAAGTCACGCTTCACCTCACCACTCACAGCATCAATCTCCGAACTCAGCGTACCAGGAGCTTTCTGCTTACGGAATGATGCGTTCGACAGGATATTGAAATCCATCCACTTTGTTGCATGGATGGTTGTGTTGAAGTTACCAGTATAACGCTCTACCTTCGACTGCTTAGCCCAACCTGGGTCAAACATGGCTGAAACAGATGCATAATGCTGAGCCTTCTCGTTACCACCGCTGATACTCACGGAGTGGTTATGCTGGATAGCATTCGAGAAAAGTCCGTCGAACCAGTCTGTATTGCGATACTCAGCATCGCGCAGATAAGCTGTTCTGGCCTCCGGTGTATTGACGAGTCCAAACTGGCCTGTTGTCTCATTATATTGGGAAATCAGCTGATACATTCTACCATAGACACCCTGGTTCATGGCATTAGCGGTCTCAGCGTAGTTCAGGTAACCCTTCTGCTCCAATTCCTGATAGACAGCCATCTGGTCCTGAGAATTCATAATGTTGAAGGTAGAATAAGAAGGCTTCAGGCGCATGGTGTACTCACCAGTATAGTTAATACGTGCCTGTCCAGCCTTACCTTTCTTAGTGGTGACAACAATCACACCGGCCATAGCGCGGGCACCATAGATAGAGGTAGCTGAACCGTCCTTCAGAATCTGGAACGACTCGATATCGTCTGAGTTCAGTCCTGCGATGGCACTGGAAATCAGCGTTTCTGCATCACCGCTCGACAACTGATCGGCAGATACGTCGGTCACATCCTCCATGATCACACCATCAACCACCCAAAGGGGTTTAGATGAACCATAGATAGAAGTAGCACCACGTACGCGGATCTTCGGAGCAGTACCAAAGGTACCTGACACATTCTGCACAGACACACCAGCTGCGCGGCCTTCCAGCGAACGTGAGATGTCAGCCATACCATCAATCTTTGCTGCTTCTGCAGAAATTTTGGTCGATGCTCCGGAGAACAGTCGCTTGTCAATCTGTGTCATACCCGTTACTACAACTTCGTCAAGTGCCTGTCCATCGGTAGCCAGCGCCACGCGCATGCCATTCTGGGCATTCACGGTCTCTGTCTTCATGCCAATGTAACTGATGACGATCTTCTTCCCTTCGGGTACTGAAAGGGAGAACTGTCCGTTCATGTCGGTCACGACACCCGTCTTAGAGCCTTGGACAACTACCGAGGCTCCGATGATGGGCTCGCCGTCTTCCTGAGAAATGACGGTTCCCGTAACCTTCGTTTGTGCCAATGCCAATCCCACATACAGGAAAAGGCTGGCGAGAATCAAACTAAGTCTTTTCATCATAAATTTGGTTATTAATTAAGTTAAATTTGAACACACATTAGGGTGCAAAGGTAGTTAAAAAGTTGCTAAAAAACAAATAATTTTATAAAAATGTGATTTTTTTGCAGCAAAATGGGGCTCTTTCGGGCGATATTTGCTACTTTTGCAATGCATTTGCACAAAAAATTAACAATTTGTTTGCATGAAACAGCGACAATTTACATTCTGGACCTGCTTGGTGGCGACGGTGTTGCTGCTGGCAGGATGTCTGCAGGATAAAGTCGGAGGCGTGAGAATCTATTCAGATCCTTCTGCTGAATTGTATTCGGTTCCGAATCAGGTGGGATTGTTCCTGTTTCACTCCAGTGGTTCCTGGACGGCTACAAGTCCTGTACCTTGGTTGCAGGTGATGAAGGCATCGGGTCCTGGTGGTACAGATACGCTCAAGGTGATGACTACGGAGAAGAATCTCACAGGTCAGGAGCGTACGGCCCTTGTCACACTGGTTGGTGACGGTGAACAGCAGACGGTGGAGATCAAGCAGCGTGATGAATATGCGGAGTGGGATCTGGAGGAATTCAGTCTGCCGGCAGAGGGTGGCATGATGGAAGTGGGCTTCAGGACGAATGCCAATGACAGTCTGCAACTGTATGTCTCGAGCCATCTGTTCCAATACTTGGAGGATACCCGCAAGAAGGACTCAACGAATACCGATACCCGTGCAGAAGAGAAGAAGGAGGGCAAGGGAAATCTGAAGTGGATGCGTGTATTGCCCAATACGGATACGATTCCCCGTCAGGGCTATTTCTTTCTGGCCATTGGTGTTGGCAATAATCGTCATGTGAGCCTCGACACCCTGAAATTCTATCAGAGTGCCGCTATGCCTGATTCTCTGATTTCAGAGAAACCCTAAAAACTGATTATCTTCGCTGTCTGAAGAATTCCTGCATCAGTTGACGGCATTCTTCTTCCAGAACGCCCCCTACAATGGTGGCCTTTGGATGCATGGCCTGTGGGGCATAGGAATGATAGCCTCTTTTCTCGTCGAGGCAGCCATAGACAATGCGGGGAATCTGTGCCCAGCCGATGGCACCGGCACACATCACACAGGGTTCGACGGTGACGTAGAGGGTACAGTCGGTGAGATATTTGCCGCCTAGGAGGTTGGCAGCCGAAGTGATGGCCTGCATCTCAGCATGGGCGGTGACGTCGCAAAGGGTCTCTGTGAGGTTGTGGCTGCGGGCGATGATACGGTCCTTGCATACCACAACGGCTCCGATGGGAATCTCGCCTTCTTTGAAAGCTATACGGGCCTCGTCGAGTGCCCGTTGCATGTAGAATTCGTCTTTTTTCTGTTGTTCTTGTTCAATCATGGTGCAAAATTACAAAATAATTTGTATCTTTGGAAGCTGATTATGGATGTTAAGATTATTCATATCGAAGAAACAGACTCCACCAACCGCTGGCTGATGCAACAGGGGGACGGTTCTTTTGTTACATCGCGCGATGTAACAAAAGAACCGTCCCCCTGTTGCATCGTGGTTGTTGCATCGTATCAGACGGCGGGGAAGGGCTGTGGCAGTAATTCGTGGGAGAGCGAAAGGGGGAAGAACCTGACGTTCTCGATGCTGATTCATCCGGAGAATATTCCTGCGAATGAGCAATTCAGGATCACTGAGGTGGTGTCTGTAGCCCTCTGCGAGACGCTGGAGACCTATATTAATAATAAGGTGGAAATCAAATGGCCGAACGACATCTATGTAGGTGACCGGAAAATCTGTGGTATTTTGATAGAGAACCGTTTGCAGGGATCTGTCATCAAGGATAGTATTATCGGCATCGGTCTGAATGTGAATCAGTGTAAGTTTCTGAGCGATGCTCCCAATCCGGTGTCATTGTATCAGATAACGGGGCATGAGACCGACCTTGATGAGTTGCTGAATACCTTTCTCGAAGCCTTCGAACGGGTCTCTCATAGTAAAACAAGTTGTTTTGATTACAGGGAAAGGCTCTTTAGGAGGGGAAAAGATAGTCTCTACGAGGATAAAACAAGTCGTTTTACCGCAAGGCTCACGGATGTGCTGCCCGACGGGAGGCTTCTCCTTCTGGACAAAGCGGGTCAGGAGCGGATTTATGCCTTTAAAGAAGTGCAATTCATAATATAAAAGTAAAAAGGTAAAAGGTAAAAAAGTAAAAAGGAAAGAAAATGGCAAGATTTAAAAGAATTCTATTGAAGTTGTCGGGCGAAAGCCTGATGGGAAAGCAGGGTCACGGTATCGATCCTGAACGTTTGGGCGACTATGCACGTCAGATCAAGGAAGTGTCGGAGATGGGTGTCCAGATCGGTATTGTGATTGGAGGTGGAAATATCTTCCGAGGCCTGAGTGGTGCTAAGAAGGGTTTCGACCGAGTGAAGGGCGACCAGATGGGTATGTGTGCCACAGTCATCAACTCACTGGCTTTGAGTAGTGCCCTCGATGCCGAAGGTGTTAAGAACAAGGTGTTGACGGCTATCCGCATGGAACCTATCGGTGAGTTCTACAGTAAGTGGAAGGCCATCGAGGCGATGGAGGCAGGCTATGTGTGCATCTTCTCAGCCGGTACTGGCCAGCCGTACTTCACTACCGATACAGGTTCGAGCCTGCGTGGTGTGGAGATTGAGGCTGATGTGATGTTGAAGGGTACGCGTGTGGATGGCGTCTATACTGCTGACCCCGAGAAAGATCCCACAGCGACGAAGTTTGAGGATATCTCGTATCAGGAAGTGCTCAATCGCGGTCTGAAGGTGATGGATCTCTCGGCTGTCTGCATGTGTCAGGACAATAACCTGCCTATCTACGTCTTCAATATGGACGTAGTCGGAAATCTGAAAAAGGTGATGGATGGTGAGCCTATCGGTACGTTAGTGCATCCTTAATCCTAAACCTGCCTTCGGCGAGTCCACTAACGCTCGGCCATCAGCAAACGAGCTTTGCATGGCTCTCGCTTAACCGTGGACTTCTTCGAATTCGACGTATTCGCCGTCGTCGTGGTTGAAGATCTTCTTGTCAGCCTCGCGTTCGTCGATAATTGTTACACCACTGCTCGTCGTTGTCTTACGGGTGGTGGTTTTTTCTGTCTGCTGCTGAGACTGATGGGCTTGATGGGCGCGACGGGTTTGTTGCTGCGAACCACTGTCAGCGCTCTTGAAATAGTCATCGCCAAAAGGATTTTTCTCCTTCTGTTCCTTCCGCTTCTGGTTCAGTTCATACTGATCTTCTGCGGCCTTGCGCATCTGACGAAAGCCTTTATAAGTGAAATTAACGATGATGAGTACGATGATTGCTAAGGCTATCAAGCCGAAAATAATGATGCCGATGATGAATTTGAACATAATAGGTCTTTAGTTTGTTTCAATTTTCTTGCAAGTAAATACGGATAAAATCACATACCATGCAATGATGGCAGCAAGTCCGCTTACGCCTAGGAAGAGCAGCAGCGGTATGCACGAGAGGATGAAAATGTATTTTATCTCATTACCTTTCCAGCCCCAGGTCTTGAATTTCAGGGCAAACATCGGTATTTCGGCAATGAGCAGGTAGCAGCTGATGAATGTACCGCAGAGGATGATCCATTCTGCATAGGGAATGGTCGAGATGGTATCACCCATGCCAACAATCAGAGAACCCCAGAAGAGTGCATTGGCAGGGGTGGGGAGTCCGATGAATCCTAAGGCTTGTCGCTCATCGAGGTTGAACTTTGCCAGTCGGAGGGCTGAGAAAGCTGCCATGATGAAAGCAAGGAAGGGGATGAATGGCAGATGGATATGGAATGTGCTGATATAGCTGAACACAATGGCTGAGGGGGCAAAGCCGAAGGTGATGTCGTCAGCCAGCGAGTCGAGTTCCTTTCCGATAGGGGAGGATACATGCAGCAGACGGGCCACCATGCCGTCGAAGAAGTCGAAAACCGCACCAATTACGATGAAAAGCAATGCCAGATAGGCCACACCCATGAATGCCCAATAGGTGGCAATGCAGCCAGAAATCAGGTTGCAACAAGTAATTGTATTGGGAATATGTTTCTTAATCATAGTGCAGTAGCAAATTCTTCACTTTTACCTTATGCCATTTTGGCGATAACGGTCTGGTCGCCTGTTGTGGGCTGGCCGATGGTGACGCAGGCCTTAGCTGTCAGGGGCAGATAGACATCCACACGCGATCCGAGTTTGATAAAGCCCAGATGCTCATCGATATAGCACTCCTCACCTTCTTTGGCGTAGGTGACGATACGACGGGCCAAGGCACCTGCTATCTGGCGTACCAGCACATCTTCGCCATCTGGGGTGGTAATCATGATGTCGGCATGCTCGTTCTCCTCACTTGCCTTAGGAAGCCAGGCTTTGTGGTAATTGCCGTTCTGATGGTGTACGAACTTCACCTTGCCATCGATGGGAAACCAGTTGGCATGCACGTTCAGCGGACTCATAAAGATGGAAATCATCAGTCGTTTATCGTGGAAATACTCGTTCTCCTCGGCTTCTTCCACCACAACAATCTTTCCGTCAGCCGGTGCCACCACCAGTTTCTCCGTATCACCATTGTAATATCGGATAGGACAGCGGTAGAAGTTCAGAGCCATCAACCAGGCAATGCCGAAGATGACGATGAAGATCCAGAAAGGTATGGTGGTGCTGAATGAATACCAAAGCAGATAGGCGATGCCGATGATGGCCAAAGCGCTCCATGTGAGTTCATGAGTGCCCTCACGGTGAATCCTGATTTTCTTCAGTTTCTTGATTCGTTCTCCCATTATATAATTAGGTGTCTTTATGAATTTGTGTGCAAAGGTACATCTTTTTTGCGTAAGAAGCAAATTTTTCTGCCATTTCTTTTGGTATTCTCAAGATTTAGCTGTATCTTTGCCATCACCCAGCTGGGTTTTTCTTAAGAAATATGGAAGATTTTATACATCTGCACGTACATACCTATTATTCAATTCTCGATGGACAATCGAGTATTCAACGGCTTGTGGATAAGGCCGTTAAGGACGGCATGCGAGGCATGGCCATCACCGATCACGGCGATATGTTTGGTATCAAAGAATTTCACGACATTTGTAATGGCGTGAACAAAAACCGTAAGAAAGAGGGTCTCGAACCTTTCAAACCCATCTTTGGATGCGAGATGTATGTAGCCCGTCGTGGAGACAAGAGTCTGCGCGAGACCAAGGAAGACCTCGGTGGCTACCACCTCATCGTGCTGGCCAAGAATGCCAACGGCTATAAGAACCTTATCAAACTTGTCAGTAACTCCTGGGTCGATGGTTTCTACAATCGTCCGCGTACAGACCGGATGGAGCTTGAGAAGTATCATGAGGATCTCATTGTCTGTTCCGCCTGTATCGCTGGTGAGGTACCTGCGAAGATCCTGAAAGGCGACATTGCCGGAGCACGTGAGGCCATCGAGTGGCATAAGCGTCTCTGGGGCGACGACTACTATCTGGAACTGCAGCGTCATGAGGTGACCGATCCCTTGCAGAAAGCTAATCGCGAGACCTTCCCCTTACAGCAGCAGGCTAATAAGGTGCTTATTGAACTGGCTAAGGAATATGGCATCAAACTGGTGTGTACCAATGATGCCCATTTCGTCGACAAGGAGAATGCCGAAGCCCATGACCATCTGCTCTGTCTCTCTACGGGTAAGGATCTCGACGACCCCACACGTATGCTCTACTCCAAACAGGAGTGGTTTAAAACGCGTCAGGAGATGAATGATATCTTCAGCGATGTGCCTGAAGCATTGACTAATACCCTTGAGATATTGGATAAGGTAGAGGTCTATAGCCTCGACAACGATCCCATTATGCCTTTCTTCCCTATACCAGAGTCGTTCGGTACGGAAGAAGAGTGGCGCCAGAAATTCACTGAACAGCAGCTTTATGATGAGTTTACCACCGACGAGAATGGTGAAAACCAGCTCTCGCCGGAAGATGGTGAGAAGAAAATCAAGAAACTCGGCGGCTATGATAAGATCTATCGTATCAAGTTTGAGGCCGACTATCTGGCGAAACTTGCTTATGAGGGTGCAGTGAGGAGATATTCCGATGACTCCGAGTACTCTGAAAACTCTGAGTACTCCGAGAAGATCAAGAAGCTCCCCACAGAGGTTCTGGATCGTGTGAAGTTCGAGCTTCATATCATGAAGACGATGGGTTTCCCGGGTTACTTCCTTATTGTGCAGGACTTTATCAATTCTGCCCGCGACGAACTGGGAGTGATGGTGGGTCCTGGTCGTGGTTCTGCAGCAGGTAGTGTAGTGGCCTATTGTTTGGGTATTACGAAGATCGACCCTTTGAAGTACGACCTGCTGTTTGAGCGTTTCCTCAATCCTGACCGTATCTCACTCCCTGATATCGATACCGATTTCGATGATGACGGACGAGGAAAGGTGCTGAAATGGGTGGAGGATAAGTATGGACATGAGAATTGTGCCCATATCATCACTTACGCCACGATGGCTACCAAAAACTCACTCAAGGATGTGGCTCGTGTCGAGAAGGTGCCGTTGTCTATCTCAAATGCCCTTTGTAAGGCTATCCCAGACCGTCTGCCTGACGGTCCTGACGGTAAGGCTACGAAGATGAACCTCTCCAATGCCATCAAGTATGTGCCTGAACTGCGTGAGGCTGAGGCTTCCTCAGATACGGCTCTTGCCAATACCATCAAATATGCCAAGATGCTCGAGGGCACCGTACGAGG
>JAEEGL015472271.1_pt1 | contig 18946 bp, 16 predicted proteins | sample 9134231 | NCBI WGS metagenome assembly JAEEGL01 (sample SAMN16246548, study PRJNA631951) | gut metagenome | biome: gut microbiome; feature: rumen; material: fiber-attached | host: Bos | place: Iran: Karaj | collected 2018-10 | reverse complement strand
GTCCGCTCGCTCGATGCCGAAAGAAGGGTGGCCCTCACCGGTACGCCGGTCGAGAACTCCGCCCTCGACGTCTGGGGTATAGAGGAGTTCTTGAACCCCGGCTTTCTCGGGCCCCGCGCCGAATTCGCGCGCAGGTTCGTGGCGCTGAAGTCCGCCACGGAGATGGAGCGTGCGAGCGCGAAGCTGCGCCATGCGCTTGAGCCGTTCGTCCTGCGGCGCCTCAAGAGCGACCCCGCGATAGGGGCGCAGCTCGGCGAGAAGCGCTTTGTGGACGAATACTGCGAGCTTGGGGCGGACGAGAGGCGCGAATATGAAGACGCGCTTTCGGAATTTAGGTTCGGGCAGAGGAGAAAAGGCGACGCCCTGAGGCTGATAACGAGGCTGAAGCTTGTCTGCGACGGCAAGGCGAAGCTCGAGAGGCTTCTTGCGCTTGTCGAGGAGATATTCGCGTCGGGCGAGAGCGTGCTCGTCTTCTCTCAGTACGTCAAGGTGGGCGAATGGCTGAAGCGCGAGCTCGAAAAGCGCTTTTCGAGGAAGTTCCAGTTCCTGCACGGCGCCCTCGGGGCGAAGGAGCGCGAGCGGCGCATCGCGGCGTTCTCCTCGTCCCCCGCCCCGGAGGCCTTCATCCTCTCGCTCAGGACCGGCGGATTCGGCCTCAATCTCGTCAAGGCCGCGCACGTCGTCCATTTCGACAGGTGGTGGAACCCGGCGGTCGAAAACCAGGCCACCGACCGCACCCACAGGATCGGGCAGACGAAGACGGTGTTCGTGCACCGCATGATTTCCTCCGGGACGATCGAGGAAAGGGTGCACGAGCTTCTGGAGTCGAAGAGCGCACTCGCCTCCGGCATAGTCGCCGGGGGCGAGTCCTACCTCATGAAGCTCGAAGCCGACGAGCTTGTAAGGATATCGGAGCTAAGATGAGCAAGAGGAGATACCCCGCGAGGACGCCGCACGCGGCGCATGGCATAAGGATGCAGGATCTCCGCGTCGCCGGGTGCTGGTGGGCGAAGCGGTGGCAGGGTGCCATCGAGAGGGTGGCCTTCGGCGCGCGGCTCGGCAAGGGGCGCAACTACGCGCTTTCAGGCCAGGTGCTCGAGATGTCGCCTCCCGCGCCGCACGTCTACGCCAAAGTCATGGGGGCGCGGGAAGAGCCGTATGAAGTGACGCTCGACTTTCGCCAGCCGCCGTCCGAGGCGAGAAGGAGGATTGTCGAAGCGATAGCGGCGGAGCCGATTGTCGTCGCGCGGCTTCTTGCGGGCGACCTGCCGATGGACGTGGAGGCGGCGTTCCGCGCCGAGGGGCTTGACCTCTTCCCCGGGGCGAAGCTCGCGCCAGGCAGGTACGACATGACCACGAAATGCTCATGCCCCGACTACGCGAACCCGTGCAAGCACTGCGTCGCCGTCCTCTACGTTATCGGCGAGGAAGTGGCGCGCCGTCCCGCCGCGCTTCTTGAAATGAGGGGGATGCCCCTTGAGGAGCTTCTAGGGTGAAGATCGTCGAAAAGGCCCTCGACCTCCTCTTCCCGCGAATCTGCGAGACGTGCTCCCGCCCGGTTGACAGGTCCACGGGCTCGATATGCTCGGAGTGCCTTATGAACATGCCTTTTCTGCCGGTCGATGGATGCTGCAGGGTCTGCTCTCGGCCCGTCGAGGGCTACAGGGGCGAATATCTCTGCGACGACTGCAGCGGACGCGATGCACCATGCTTCGACCGCGCCGTGCAGTCGGCAAGGTTCGAGGGAGAGGTGAGACGGCTCGTCCTCGAGTACAAGTTCCGCGACAGGGTGCATCTCGCTGCCGACTTCGCCGAATGGATCGAGGCGGCGGCGCGGGCGAGGCTCAATCTTGCGGCGGTCGACGTCATTGTGCCGGTGCCGCTTGCGTTTGCAGGTCGCTTCGTGCGCGGATACAGCCAGACGGAACTTCTTGCCCACCGCCTCTCGCGCTCGATTTCGCGGCGCATGGCGTGCGCGTTGAAGCGCACGGGCAGCCCGGCGAGGCAGAGCACGCTTGGCGAGAGGGAGCGGCGCAAGAACGTTGTCGGCACGTTTGAGGTGGTCGAGCCCGCGCTTGTGAGGGGGCGCACGGTCCTCGTGGTCGACGACATCATGACGACTGGCGCAACGCTCTCGGAGTGCGCGAGGGTGCTGAAGGCGGCAGGCGGCGCCGCCCGCGTCTGGTGCGTCGCCATCGCGAGATCCGCAAGACAGCGGCCTGAAAGACGAGGCGGCCCCGGGCACTTGCCTACCAATGGGCGAAAATGATATAATTGCACCTATGAAAACAGAGAAAAAAGCACTGATAGTCGCGGCGGCCTGCGCCGCGTTCGTCGCCTTGGGCGATGCGCCCGCTCCGGCCGAGGGCGCACCTCGCGAAAGCATAATGTTCATAGGCGCGCATCCCGACGACAGCGAGGGCTTCGCGGGGCTTGCCTTTCTCCTGAAGGACAAGTACGACCTCCACATCGTCGATTTCACGCGCGGCGAGTTCGGGCTCGGGAAGGCGGGCTTTCTCGACGGCTCCACCGGCCGCATCCGCACCGAGGAGGAGAAGGCCGCATGCGCGTTTCTCGGCGCGACGCCGCACTTTGTCGGGCAGAAGAACTCCGGGCCGTACGACTCGATGGCCTGCGCCGACTCGAACGCCGTCGCGAGGATATGCGAGCTTCTTGCGGAGATAAAGCCAAAGGCCGTCTTCACCCACTGGCCGGTCGACAGCCATCCCGACCATGTGATGACCGCCGCCGCCACGTATGTCGCGCTGCGCCGCATGAAGTGCCGCGCGGAGTTCTACTACTACGAGGTGCTTCTCTGCCAGACGCGCGCGTGGACGCCCCTTTATTCAGTCGACATCAGCTCCGTCATCGACAAGAAGGCTGAAATGCTGCGCAAGTACGCCTGCCAGAACAAGAACGACGAGCTTGCGCAGACTAAGATAAAGCAGGCCGAGAAGCGCGGGGCGGAGAGGAATCCCCCCGTGAAGTATGCCGAGACCTACACGACGTTCAACGGCAAGCCGATGCCGAACGGCATCCTCGCCAACCTGCCGGAGACGGTCGTCGTCTCGCCAGCTGCGGAGGTTCCTGCGGCAAAGTAGCGCGTATGGCCAGGGTAAAGCTCACCAAGACCGAACTCAAGGCGCAGAACGACGCATTGCGCCGCTTTGAGCGCTTTCTCCCCATGCTACAGCTGAAGAAGAAGCAGCTGCAGGCGGAAATCGCCGCGATCGCCGTGAAGGCCGAGGAGATTGCCGCCGCCGAGAGCGCCCTCAGGGCGGAGGTCTCGTCCTGGGCGGGGCTCGTGGCCACCGCGCCGGAGCTTGTAGAGGGCCTGGTCGCGCTGCGCAAGGTGAAAACCGGCAATGCCAACATCGCCGGCGTCACGATGCCGACCTACGAGGGCATCGACATCGACAGGCGCGAAGTCGACGCTTGGGAGACGCCGCCCTGGGTGGACGACGCGGCGGCTGCGATGGAGAGGATGATCGCGCTTCGCGAGGAGCGCGCGGTCTACGACGAGCAGCGCAGGCTCGTCTCCGAGGAGCTGCAGCTTACGTCGCAGAGGGTGAATCTCTTCGAGAAGGTCAAGATACCGGGCTGCAAGGAGGCGATCAGGGTCATCAAGATCGCCCTTGGCGACGAGCAGACCGCCGCAGTCACCCGCGGGAAGATTGCAAAGTCGAGGGCGCCGCAGTCATGATAGTGCCGATGATGCATGTCGATCTCGTGTGCGTGGCCGCCGACAAGCGCGCCACGCTCGCGGCGCTTCGCGACCTGGGGGCAGTGCAGCTCGACCTTTCGTCGGCAGCGGGCCCCGCCGTCGACGAGGCGCGCAGGGACGCAGAGGACGCCGCGAAGGCGGTGCGCCTTGTGCGCAAGGCGAGGGAGGGCGCGCCCGAGGCGAAGGGGGCTGACCTCAGGCCCGCTGGAGTGGGCGACGTGCTGGCGTTCGCGGCTGACCGCGAGCGCCTTGTGGAGGAGTCGTCGCGCCTTTCGTCGGAGATACGCCGCTATTCAGCATACGGAGACTTCGACCCCGCGCTCGCAAAGAACCTTCTCGACTCGGTCGAGGGCCTGCGCGACTACGTGCCGCTGCCCGAGGCGCTTCCGGAGATGAGGCTTTCCAAGATGCATGAGAAGCTTGCCCGCGTCGAGAACAGGATCCGCATCGTCGACGCGAAGCTCGCCATCGTGGACGACGCGGCGATTCTCGCGCAGTATCCGGCGCTTGCTGACAGGATTGCGTTCGAGTCGGCCTGCGACGTCATGGCCCAGGCCGGCGAGCTTTCGTACGTATCAGGCTGGGTTCCCGCGCCGAAGGCGGACGCGCTGCGCGCCGCCGCAGGGGAGAATGGCTGGGGGCTTCTCCTGCGCGAACCGGCGGCGGAGGAGACACCGCCCACGCTCGTCGAGCCGCCCAGGCTGTTCCGTCCCATGAAGGTCCTCTTCGACGGCCTCGGCATCGCCCCGGCGTACACGGAGGCGGACGTGTCCGTTCCGTTCATGTGCTACTTCTCGCTCTTCTTCGCGATGCTCGTCGGCGACGGTGCGTACGGCGCGATCTTCCTGGCCGTCACGCTCGCCATGCGCAGGAAGCTCTCGAAAAGCTGGTTCAGGCTTCTCGCCGTATTCTCTCTCGCGACGATAGGCTGGGGAGTTCTTTCAAACACGTGGTTCGGCGCGGGGCTCCCGTGGTGCGCCGACTGGCCGACGGTGAAGTGGCTTGGCGACGTCACGTACAAGAACATCATGCTCGTCTGCTTCACGATTGGTGCGTCGCACCTCATGCTCGCGCGCGTCTGGAACGGCGTGTGCAGGCTGCCAGACTCCACGGCGGTGGCGGAGTTCGGCTGGGCGGGGATACTCCTTTTCATGTACTTCGTCACGAACTCGCTCGTCGGGATATTCGCATCTGTGCCGAAGTGCATGATGTGGGTGTTCGGCGTTTCGCTCGCGTGCGTGTTCCTGTTCTCCGTGAAGCCGAAGGACCTTGCGAAGAACGGCATATCCCTTGGGATGCTGCCGCTCAACATAATGTCGTCGCTCGGCGACATCATCAGCTACGTAAGGCTTTTCGCGGTGGGGCTCGCGTCCGTCAAGGTGGCGGAGAACTTCAACTCCATGGCCCTCGGGCTTCTCTCCGGCGACAAGCCGCTCTGGTTCAACGCCATCATGTTCGTCGGGACTGTGCTCATACTCGTGGCCGGGCACGCCCTGAACCTCGCGATGGCCGCGCTTTCCGTCCTGGTGCACGCGGTCAGGCTCAACACGCTTGAATTCTCTAACCACAAGGGAGTCAGCTGGTCTGGCTACGGATACCGTCCTTTCAGAACTACAAACACAAAGGAGCAACAATGAGTGATGCAGCAATGATCGTAGCAGGCGCGATAGCCTGCATGGGGCTCGCGGGTGCGGGCAGCGCGTTCGGCACGGGCTTTGCCTCGGCCGCGGCGGTTGGGGCGTGGAAGAAGTGCTACGCCGCCGGGAAGCCGGCGCCGTTCCTCCTGCTGACGTTCGTCGGCGCGCCGATCACGCAGGTCCTGTACGGGATGATCGTCATGAACAAGATGCTCTCGTTCCTCGAGACGCCGGAGAAGATGGCCGGGCTGGGCGTGCCGCTTCTCGTCGCTGGCGTGTTCGCGGGGCTCGCCATCGGCCTCTCGGCGCTCTTCCAGGGGCGCGCGGGCGCGGCGGCCTGCGATGCGCAGGCGGAGACGAACCAGGGCTTCTCCAACTACCTTGCCGCGCTCGGCATCGTGGAGACGGTCGCCATCTTCGCGCTTGTGTTCGCGTACCTCGCCATAGGCAAGATCGCCTAAGATGCGGCTCAGGCCGAAATACGCGTGGCTTCTCGCCTTCACCGCGGCCTTCGCGGTGCTGGCGGGATTCGTCTTCTGGGGCACCTGGCCGCTGTCGGCCTGCCCCGTGATGCCCGATTCCCCGATGACCTTCCCGCCGGAAGGGACCGCCGGGGAGTTTCTCCGCCGCTGGGTGGAGACTGGGCTTTTCATGCCCTACGACATAAAGAACTTCATCGGTTCGCCGTATTTCTGGCAGGAGCTCCAGTACGTACTTGGGGCATATTTCGCCGGGCTGGGCCTCGCGTATTTCCTTCGCGGCAGGGGAGTCTCGCTCCCCGTTTCCTTCGCGGCGGGGCTGCTCCTTTCGTTCTGCGGGTACTGGCTTACGCTTTTCTCCGCTGGGCACGGCACGTGGTTCCACTGGATGCTTTTCGGCGTGTTCGTCTTCGGTCTTGCCGACCGCGCCGTGCGAAAGGGCACGCTGAAGGACTGGATTCTCCTTGGCGCGTGCCTCGCGTGGGGGAGCTTTACGCAGATCGACCTATGGCTTCTTTTCTCCGTTTTCGCGTTCGCGTATTTCGTCAGGTGCTGCGTGCGCGAGGGCGGCTTCCCGCAGGTGAAGGGCCTTGTGGCGGCGGCCGTGGTGTTTGCCGCGATAGGCGCGCCCGCGTTTCTCGCTGCGTTTCGCGCGGCAGAAGGGCGCGACGCCCAGATCGACGAATCGAAGGGCACTGCGCTTTCAGGCGGCGAGAAGAAGGACGACGGCGAGGCGCGCTGGATATTCGTCACCAACTGGTCGCTGCCGCCCAACGAGTCGCTTGAGTTCTTCATTCCGCGCATCAACGGCGACACGAGCTGCCAGATGACGCTTGCGCTCGGCCGACAGCAGAGGACCGGCGTAAGGCCCTACACCGGCGCGCTCGGCCGCCCGCTTGGCGCGCCATCAGGGAACTACCGCCAGCATTCGCTCTACGTTGGCTTCATCACGTGCCTTCTTGCAATCCTTGGCCTCGCTTCCGCGTTCTTCAAGGGCGCCAAAGAAGGCGGCAGGCGAGGCGACATCGTCTTCTTTGCCGTCGCGGCGCTTGTCTTCTGGCTCTTTTCGCTTGGGCGGTACTGTGCGCCCGTCTACAGACTCGTCTACATGCTGCCATTCGGCGACTATCTCAGGGCGCCAGTCAAGTGGCACCACTTGACCGAATTCTCGCTTTGCGTTCTCGCGGGCTTCGGGCTTGATGCGCTAAGGAGAATCCTTGCAGGGCGTTTCAGGTTGTCCCCAAAAGTGGCGCTTGGCGCCGTCCTTGCCGTGGCGCTCGTCGGCGCATGCGACCTTGCGCGGATCGACAGGCTGTACTGCGCGGTTGTCGACCTTAAGGCCGCGAAGGCGCCGAACCCCGCTGCGGACGAGATCGTGAAGCGCGGCGGCGGCAAGACGCTCGACCTTCTCGAAGGCGGCTCCGGTCTGGTGTCGCGCTCGTTTTCCAGCAGGGACGTGTCACTGACCGCCGATATCGTGGCGGACGACGTGCGGTTCGTCTGGGCGAGCCTTGAACAGCTGAATAACAAGGGCCTTGCGAAATGGACCAAGGCCAAGGGCGCCGTGCCGGTTGGCCTTTATACGCTTACACGCGACGGAATACGCAATGCAAGCGGGAACGCCGCGAACATGGCTCTCCTGCAGATACCATCGGTTCCGGCGCCGGAACCGGAGAAGAAGGAGATGCCGCCTGTTTCGTTTGCGACGTGGCTCGGCGTTGTTTCGCTCGTCTTTACCGTTTCCGCGCTTTCATACGGCGTAGTCAAGAGCTGAACGTAATGAGCCGCAAAGCCCTCGCACCGTTTGTTCTCTCTGCGCTTGCGTTGTACGCGGTGTTTCTGGCGGCGACGACGGCAACTCCGCTTGGGCCCTATGCAAACGGGCGGTTCTTCAATCCGCCCTGCGACTTCTCGCTACGGATGACGGAGCTGGACTGCCTCAAGACAGGGGTTGACCCGTTTGTCGTATGGAGCGGGGAGAAGATACTGCCGCCGTTCAAACCAAACTGGAAGCCGCGCGTCGAGGGGCCGGAATTCACCGAGGGCCTCAACGCGTATGCTCCGTGGGAATACACGTACATGCTTCCGCTGTCGTTTCTGCCGCGCCGCATTGCGTGGGCGCTCTACTGGGCGCTCATGATGCTGTCGCTTGCCGGAATCTTTGCAGCCGCATGGCATTTTGGCAGAAGAAGGGGCCTTTCGACCGAGGGCTGCGTCATTCTCGCGGCTGCGCCGCTCGTCCTTGTTGCGTATCCGGCGTGGTCCAACATCGCAATCGGCAACTTCTCCACGATCGTCCTTTTCGCTGTGGTGATGATGGCCGTCTGCCTCAACGCTGGGAGAGACGTTCTTGCAGGCGTCTTCTGGGCGCTTGCAATGGTAAAGCCGCAGATTGGCATCGCCTTCGCGATTCCGCTCCTTATGAAGCGCAAGTTCGCCACCTGCCTCACGGCCGCCCTTGTCTGCACCCTCGCCACACTGCCGCCCGCGGCGATGTGCGGCGTTTCGCCGGTGCGCCTCGTCCTCGAGACGCCGAAAGCGAACGCGTTCATGTTCCAGGGCTGCGGCACCCTGCCGTACTTCCTCTCCGGCTTCCCGGGCGACATCCTGGCGGCCCTCGCAATCGGCTCTGTTGCCTGCATCCTTATGACTCGCGCCGTATCGCGCACTACGGGCGACTTCTTTCTTGTCCTCATGCCTGCCGCCGCGTGTTCCGCCGCCTGGACCTATGTAAGCACCTACGGCCACATAATGTCGTATTTCGTCTTTTTCGCGATCGTGCTGATGCTCCTTGAAGAAGGGTACAAATGGCGCTCCGTCGCGCTGCTCGCGCTTGCCGCGGCGTTCTCCACGCGCCTCTACAACGCATACCGCGGGTTTACTGAGGCATTCGCCTTCCCCTCGCTCAAGTTCGGGGAGGAGCTTCACCGGCATCTTGATTCGCTGAACTCCCTTGCGGACATTGCAATCTGCGCAGCGCTTGTCGCGCTTCTCGTGTCTACTGCCAAAAGGGAACCGGAAGGAGGCCTGAAATGAAGCTTTCAATCGTAATGCCGTGCTACAACGAGAAGGACACGCTTGCGGACATCGTCGAGAAGGTGCTGTCTTTGCGCTCAGATGGGCTTGAGGTTGAGCTTCTCGTCGTCGACGACTGCTCTACTGACGGAAGCAGGGAGCTTGCGCACGAAATCGCCTCGCGGCATCCGGAGGTGCGTGTCGTCGAAAACGAGCGCAACATGGGCAAGGGCGCATCGCTGCACGAAGGGTTCAAGGGCGCCACGGGCGATTTCGTCGGCGTGCAGGACGCTGACCTCGAGTATGACCCGCGCGACTACCTCAAGATGCTTGACGCGGCGGAAAGGCTCGGGTGCGACGTCGTGTTCGGCTCGCGATACCTCAGGAGCGATTCGCGGCGTGTCCTCAGGTTCTGGCATTCGACGATGAACAGGTTTCTCACCTTCTGCTCGAACTTCCTTTCCGACCTTGAGCTGACCGACATGGAGACGTGCTACAAGCTCTTTCGTCGCGAAGTCGTGGCCGAGATCGTGCCGAAGCTAAAGGAGCGGCGCTTCGGCTTCGAGCCAGAGGTGACTGCGCATGTCGCAAAGGGAATGAAGAAGAAGGGGTGGAAGGTCGCCGAGTGCGCGATTTCCTACCGCCCGCGAACGTTCTCGGAGGGCAAGAAGATCGGCATCAAGGACGGCTTGCGCTCCCTTTGGTGCATGCTCAAGTACAATCTTATGGCTTAAGTCCAGGTGCCTCCATTCGCGAAACTTCTTCTTCTCGGCGGTTTCGTCGAAACCTCCCTGCCGCCGCCCCCTATCTCATCCCCCATTACCCATTGCCCATCACCCCTCACTCATTACTCATCACCCATCACCCATTACTCTTGACTGTCATCGGGCGTTATGGTAAAATCCGCTACATGAAAGAGATTGTCATGGCGATGTTCGCAATCGGCGCACTGGCCTCGCATGCCGCGCTTTACGACGGCAGGCGCGGCGAGTGGAAGCCGAGGCCGTATTCGGAGATGGCGAAGGAACGCAACTTCGACGAGTCGAAAGTGCCGGAATACGTTCTGCCCGACCCGCTTGTCGCCGCCTCCGGGAAGCGTGTCGACGCCGATGGGTGGCGCAAGAGCCGCCGCGCCGAGGTGCTGAAGCTCATTGCCGAGAACGAGTACGGCTTCCCCCTGCCGCCTCCTGCGAAGGCGGAGGCTAAGGTCCTCTCTGAAAAAAAGGACGCGCTTGACGGCCTTGCCACGCGCCGCGAAGTGAGGCTCACGTTCCACGGCCCCAACGGGAAGGCGCTTTCGGCGACGATGCTCCTCTACATCCCCAATGCCGCCAAGGGCCCCGTGCCAGTCTTCCTCTGCCTCAACTTCAACGGCAACCAGGCAACGACTTTCGAAGAGGACGTAACGCCCCTTGAATGGCGCGTGAAGCCGGTCGGGAACATGCGCAAGCTCTGGAAGTGGCCGCAGCTCGAGCAGGGCGCGAAGCGCGGGTTAAGCGCGAGGCGCTGGCCGTACAGGGAGATCGTGAAGCGCGGATACGCCGTTGGCACGGCATGCTATCACGAGTTCTACCCGGACTTGATGGATGCCGGCAGCTACTCTGCGCTCGCCCTTTTCATGGACGGGAAGGACGTCGACGGCCCGCAGTACAAGTACACGCCGATTGGCGCGTGGGCGTGGGGGCTTTCGAGGATGCTCGACTACTGCGAGACGGAGCCACGCATCGACGCGGCGAAAGCCGCTGTCGCCGGCCATTCGCGCCTTGGCAAGACTGCCCTCTGGACGGGCGCGGTGGACGAGAGGTTCAAGCTCGTCTGCCCGAACGACTCCGGCTGCGGGGGAGTTGCGCTGCACAAGCGCGAGTTCGGCGAGGTCATCGAAGACCACCTCACGCACCGCGACAACAGGGCGGACGCCTTCTGGTTCACCGAGCCATTCGCCGAGGCGTGGGGGCGCGAGTCGTCCCTCCCATACGACCAGCACGAAGTCGTCGCCCTTGTCGCGCCGCGCACGGTCGCTGTCGGCGTCGCCACGAAGGACATCCACGCCGACCCGAAGGGCGAGTACCTGAGCGTAGCGGCCGCAGCGCCGGTCTGGCGCCTTCTGGGGCTTGAAACGCCGCTCCCCGCCGAAATGCCGCGCGCGGGCGGCGCGATAGTCGGCCCCGTGAGCTTTCACGTGCGCGAAGGCAAGCACGACATGCTGCTTGAGGACTGGAACGCCTATATGGACGTCGCAGACTGGATGTGGCGCGGCAGCAAGTGACGTCGTCTGCCGCGATACTTCTCTGCGCGGGCAAGGGCACGCGCATGGGGAACGCCACGATAAACAAGGTGGCGTTCGACTGCGCCGGAGTGCCCGTCGTCAGGCGCATCGTGCGGAACATGCGCGAAGGCGGCATAGGGCGCTTCGTGGTGGTCGTAGGCCATCGGGCGGAAAGCGTCATGGATGCCCTGAAGGGCGAGGACGACGTCCTCTACGCGTACCAGGCGGAGCAGAGGGGGACGGGCCACGCAGCGCTTTGCGGGCTCGAGCTTCTGCGGCAGGTCGGGTTCGACGGCCATGTGGTGGTGTCAATGGGCGACAAGATCGTCTCGCCGCACGCTGTCGCGACTCTCCTGGAGCGCCAGAGGAAGTGCGGCGTCGACGCGGTCCTGTGCACGCAACCGCGCCCTGCGGGGCCGACGTCGCGCGGGCGCGTGGCAATTCGCGGGGGGCGGGTATTCGGCATAGTCGAGGCCGCCGACGTGCGCAGGGCGCTTGCTTCCGGCTCCGCGATTTCGCTTGGCGGCGAGCAGTTCTCGCCAGAGGAGCTTGACGCGGCGGAGCACGTGAACGCCGCGCTCTACAGCTTTGATTCCGCAGCGCTTTCTCAAGCCCTCGCCGACATCGGCAGCGACAACGCGCAGGGAGAGCTCTACCTTACCGACGTCATCGAGCGCTTTGCCGCGCAGGGCTCGCTCGATTCCTACGAGATCTCCGACGACGCCGACCTTGCGACGTTTTCGACAAGGCCGGAACTGCGCGCCCTGTCGCGGCGCTTCCTGCGGGGCGTATCGTCGTTCTCGGCGGCCACCCCCCTCGAACGGCGTCTTTTCGCGGTTGCGGCGGAGAGGTTCGGCAACCGCCCGTGCGTCGTCGCCTCCGCTCCAGGCAGGATCAACATCATGGGTCGCCACATCGAGCACCGCGGCGGAAGCGTGAACGTCATCGCCACGGGCACAAGGACGACGTTCGTCGTCTCGCCACGCGACGACGACGTTGTTGCCGTCGAGAACATCGACCCTGCGTTCAAGCCGGCCTCTTTCAGGATATCCGATTTCGTCTCGCCGCCCGGCGAGCCTTCGCCCGGGGTGGCGTCTTCCGGCGCATGGCTCGACTTCCTTTCGTCCCCCAGGGCCGTGGGCGACCTCGAGTCCTCGCGCGGCAGCTGGGCGAACTACGTCAAGGGCGCGGTGCTCAGGTTCCAGCTTTCGACAGACATGCCGCTTTGCGGAATGGACATAGTCGCCGCCGGCGACATCCCCGTGGCGGCGGGGCTTTCGTCGTCGTCGGCCGTCGTCGTGGCGGCGGCGGAGGCGATTGTTGCCTTGAATGCGCTCAACGTCACGACGGCTGATTTCGTCAACCTCTGCGGGGAGGGCGAATGGTACGTCGGCTCGCGCGGCGGCGCGGGCGACCACGCGGCGATGAAGTGCTCGAAGAGGGGGCGGGTGACGCACCTCAAGTTCAAGCCGTTCGAGATAGGCGAAAGCGCGGTGTTCCCTCCGGGCTGTTCCCTTGTCGTCGTCCATTCCGGGCGCGAGGCCAGGAAGGCGGAGGGCGCGAGGGATGTGTTCAACGCGAGGATAGCGTCCTACGAGAGGGCGTTCGTCGACATCCGCAGGGCGTACCCTTCCATGCCGGTCGAGTGCTTCAGGGATCTCGCGTTCCTCGGCGACGACGACGTGAAGAGGGCTCTTTCGGCAGTTGACCCGCGCGACCTTGGCGTCGCGCGGTACGGCATAGACGAATGCCGCCGGGCGGAGAGGTGCATTGAGCTCCTTCAGCGGGGCGACGCCGCGGCGCTCGGCGCGATGATGAAGGCGTCGCACGACGGCGACAGGGTCGGAGCGGGCGGCTACGAATGCTCCACGCCGGAAATCGACGCGCTTTGCGATTTCCTGAACGCCTCGAAGGGCGTGTACGGCTCGCAGCTTGTGGGCGCTGGGCTTGGGGGATGCGTCATCGCCCTTGTAGATTCCGGCGAGGCCGCGGCGCTTGTGGCGACGCTCGAGGCGAAGGGGCTCAGGGCGTTCGTAAGCGAGCCGTGCGACGGGTCGGCGGTCGTTTTTTGAGTTTTTGCGCGGCGTAAATTATGATATAATACCCTCAATTTATTGCGAACGACTGGAGACCAAGAGAGAAAATGACGACAAGAAAGAAGCTTCTGGGCTGCGCTGCCGTGCTCGCGGCGGCCGGTTGCGCGTACCTTCCCTCGGTGGGGCCCGACTACGAGCAGGTGGACTTCGAAATACCCGCGACCCCGCTGCCTGACGCGGGGATGCCCACGACGAACCGCACGGAAATCGGCGAGTACAGGACGGCCGAGGGCGACGACGACCTGCGAGTGGAGGTGAGCACCAACAACATCGTGGCGTGGTGGGGCAAGTTCGACGACCCCGTGCTCACCAACCTCGTGGCCTCTGCCGTCGACGGCAACCGCACGTACCTCATGGCGATGGAGCGCCTTGCGCAGTCGCGGTGGACGCTTCTCGGCACGTATGCGGCGTTCCTCCCCAAGGTCGGCCTATCCGCGTCGGCCACCCGCTCGGAGCGCGGCCCCAACACCTCGTCGATGTGGAGCTCGAGGAGCAAGCTCCACCGCGACGTCTTCTCGGCGGGCTTCGACGCGAGCTGGGAGATCGACATCTTCGGCGGCAGCCGCCGCGCGACGGAGGCGGCGATGGCCGACGCGATGGCCGCCGAATGGAGGCTTTCGGACGCATGGGTCTCGCTCACGGCCGAGGTCGCCCGCAGGTACATCGACCTGCGCACTACGCAGCAGCGCATAGCCGTGGCGAGGACGAACCTCGTGCTGCAGAGCGAGACATACGACATATTGAAGTCGCGGCTCGACTCGGGGATCGGCGACGAGCTTGCGGTGAACCAGTCGAAGTACGTCGTCGACCAGACCCACGCCCGCATCCCGACGCTTGTCGCGCAGGAGGAGAAGCTGAAGAACTCGCTCGCCGTCCTCGCCGGGAAGATGCCGGGCGCGCTGCACGAGGAGCTTTCCGCCTGCCCGCAGCGCGACTGGATAATCGCGCCCATGAAGTTCGCGTCAATCCCCCTCGACATGCTGCGCGCACGCCCGGACGTGCGCATGGCGGAGCGCGAGTTTGCGGCGGAAGTCGCGCGCATCGGCGTAGCGAAGTCGCTCTGGTACCCGAAGTTCTACATAAACGGAACGCTCGGGCTCGAGAGCGTGAAGGCGCAGAAGCTCTTCGAGCGCGATTCGCTCTTCGGCTCGATCGGCCCGTCGATAAGCTGGCCCATCTTCCGCGGCGGCTCCATCTACGCGAACGTCAAGGCCCAGGAGGCGAGGATGCACGAGAAGTGCCTCGCCTACGAGCTCCAGCTGCAGAACGCCTACGCCGAGGTTCGCGACGTGTACGCCGCCTATACGCAGGAATACCACCGCTACCAGGCGCTGCAGGGCGCGGTGAAGGCCGCGCAGGACGCCGTCTCCATAGCGAAGGACCTCTACAAGAACGGCCTTAGGGACTTCACGGCCGTCATCGACGCGCAGCGCTCGCTCCTCAACCTCGAGGAGGAGCTCGTAGTCTCGCGCGGGCAGATAACCCAGAACGCGATCTCGCTCTTCAAGGCGCTCGGCGGAGGGGCTGAGTGAAAGGGCGCTCCTACTACGACGAAAGCGAAGAGGTCTCCGCCTCTCCGGTGATAGGCGGGGAGGAGCAGCAGGAGCTCCAGGTCGAGCGGCTCGGCAGGGCCGACTTCGCGATAGCGGCGTTCCTCGCGGCGACGACGTACACGCTTCTCTGGCTGTGGAAGTTCCCCAGCCTGCATCCGGGCTCCTACGACCTCTGCGCGGTCGCCGCGGGGGTGCGCCCGCCGGCGGGAATCCTCCCCGGGCTGTGGACGGGGATGGTGCGCATCGTATACGCCGCATGCGGCTGCGATTCCGGCGCTACGGTGCTGAAGTTCCTCGGCCGGATCTCGCTGTCGGTCGTGGCGGCGTTCGTCTACGGGTTCCTGCGCGAGCTGCTCGCGTTCATAATGAAGGCGCGCCCGCAGCGTTCCACGAGGCGAACGCTCGTGATGCAGCTTGCCTCCGTCATTGGCACGATGATGTTCGTCTGCTCGGATCCAGTCTGGAACACGGGGCAGTTCTTCAGCAGCTCCGTGGTCCCCCTCGCGCTTACGCTCGGCGCGATGATGTTCTTCTTCTCCTTCATGCGCACGGGGATGCTCCGCTACAGCTATCTCTGCGCGTTCATGCTCGGCGTGCTCGCGGCGGAGTCGCCCTTCGGGGTTGTGCTCGCGATCCTCTTCTTCGCGCTGTACTTCGTGGTCATGAACCTCAAGCCTGACCTCGAAAGCCCGTTCTTCAAGCCCGCCGTGATAGCCGTGGGCAAGTGGCACATGACGTTCATGTTTGGCGCCGGCTTCATGGTGGCCGTGTGCGCGAACGTCGTGAACTTCGTCTCGCTCGGCGGCCTTGGCGCGAACTCCATGTCCGCCGGGGCCCTGCCGATCGCCTATGCAGGGGAATACGTCGCGCGTGCCGCCGGCGCATCCGCCGTCGGCGGCTGGATACTTTGGGCAGGGGTATGCCTCATGCCGTTCGTCGTGTCGCTGGTGAAGTTCCCCTCCGCGACGGACGAGGAGAACTTCCTTTCCTATTCCTCCGGGCTTGTCTACCTGTTCGCGGGCATCCTGGCGCTTTCGCAGGGGTGCGCGCTGCCCGAGCTGTGGTTTTGGACGTACTTTACCGTCGCGTCGCCGTTCCTGCTCGACATGGGTATGCTGCTCCTTGCGATGTCGCTCGCCATTTCCATAACGGTTCTCGGCATGGACTCTATGTGCCGCAACCACATGGCGATAGCCCGCCTCATCTACGGCTACGAGGAAGACGACCTTGACGAGTCGGACCGCGCCATCAGCCAGCGGCTTGCCGATTGGCTGCGCCGGGTAGGCATAGTCGTCGTGCCCGCGTTCTGCGTGCTTGTCGTCGTGCAGGGCAGGCAGAAGACCGGGGTGAGGGAGATGCTCGCGATCATCGACAGCGCAGTCGAGGAGACGGTGCGAGAGAGCGCCGGCACCTCGTACATGTTCTCCGACGGCTTCCTCGACCCGGCGGTGGAGCTCGGCAGCCGCGCTGCAGGGGGGAATGTGAAGTGCATATCGCTCGTAGGCGACACGAAGAGGGACGCATGCCTCCGCACGCGCGCGATGTCGGCGGAGGACGACGTCTTCGCGTTCGGGCAGGACGCCGGGGTGGGGCTCAAGACGTGGCTGCACGAGAAGCGCGGCATGCTCGACTCCTGCTCCGTGCAGGCGGGCTTCGACGTCTGGAAGCGCGACGGCATGGGGATGCCCCCCGCCGGAGGCATGATAGCGCGCCCTGGCGGCTGGAGCGACGAGAACGAGCGCGTGCGCGGAGTGCGCCGTTCGCGCGAAATCGCGGGGAGCATGCTTTCGTTCCTTTCGGGCGGCAGGATAAAGTGGTGCACGGACGAGGCCATCCGCAACACCTTCTTCGCCGTGGGGTGGCACATCGCGAGGATGTGCCTCATGCGTAGCGAGGAGGAGGACGCGGCCGGGCTCGTGGAGGAGGCCATCAGGGACGCCGACCTCGCCGAGCGCCTCAACGCGAAGAACGAGTTCTACGAGCGCGTGGCGGCTCTCGTCGACGGGCGCCTTGGCGAGGTGGCGGGCATGACGACGCCGCGCGAGGGGCTCAAGGCCGCCCTTGCCAGAGCCGATTTCGCAAAGGCCTCGCTTTACGCGGACCTCGTGCTCTCGGGCGACCCGGAAGACGCCGACGGCAACTTCGCCAAGGGCATGCGCTGCCTCGCGGGGAAGCAGTATTCACGCGCGGAGGAGTTCTTCCGGCGGGCGCTGCGCCGGCGCCCCGACGACGCGGCTGCGCTGAACAACCTTGCGGTCGTGAATCTTGAAAAGGGCCGTCTCGACGAGGCGGATAAGCACGTTTCGAAGGCGCTTGAGATACTTCCGGACGCGGTGGAGCTGCGCAACACCCAGAAGGCGATTTCCAGAGCCCGGGCCAGGCCTGACAATGGGGCTCGCTGACGAAACGGCCGCATTTCTCGGCTCGATTCTCCTTGAAAGGGGCCTTTCGGGGAATACCGCCGCCGCGTATGGTGCCGACTTGAGGTCGTTTAGGGAGTTCCTCGAAGGGCGCGGCATTTCGCGCGCAGGGCAGGTCTCCCGGGCGGACATACTGGATTTCCTCGAAAGAGGGCGCAGGGACGGGCTTGCCGCCTCGACGAGGGCCCGGAGAACTGCCGCGGTGCGCGGGTTCTTCGCGTATCTCGCGGGCGCAGGGGAGATTTCCGCCAACCCAGCAGGCATGGTGGAGTCGAGGCGGCGCGGGCGCGTCCTGCCGAGGGTCCTTTCCGAAGGCGAGGTTTCGGAACTCATTGACGCGGCGGACGCGAAGGACGCGCGCGGACTGAGGGACCGCGCAATCCTCGAAGTTCTCTACGGCTGCGGCCTCAGGGTTTCGGAACTTTGCGCGCTTTCGCTCGAGGACGTCGTCTCCGAGGGGGAGCTACTGAGGATTCTCGGCAAGGGCTCCAAGGAGCGGCTTGTGCCGATCGGCCGCAGCGCCGGCGAGGCGCTGAATCTCTATGTGGAGAGCGCAAGGCCGCAGTTTGCGAAGGGGGAGAAGTCGGGGACGAGGGTGTTCCTCACGCGCCTCGGCTCGCCTTTCACGCGGCAGGGCGTGTTCAAGATCGTCCGCGAGAGGGCGGCTGCGGCGGGGATAGCGGCGGAGCGCATCTCGCCGCACGTCCTCAGGCATTCCTTCGCCTCCCACATGCTTGCGCATGGGGCCGACATCCGCGCGATACAGGAGATGCTGGGCCACGCCGACATCGGAACGACCCAGATATACACGCATGTCGACGCAGGCCGCTTTGCGGAGATCCACCGCAGGTACCACCCCAGAGGTTGACTTTGCCGCGATAAAACGATATACTACGCACTCCCAAGTTTTTCGTGGGGAGGTCTCCCCACAAGGAAAGCTGGGCAAACGAAGGGAAAAAGCAATGGAAGCATACGCGGTACTCGAAACCGGCGGCAAGCAGCTGCTTGTCAAGGTCGGCGACAGGATCGAGATTGAAAAGCTCTCGGTCGAGGCGGGCTCGGAAGCGGTTCTCGACACGGTTCTCGCCGTGTCGGACGGCACGACGCTCAAGGTGGGCGCCCCATACGTGGAAGGCGCGAAGGTGACCCTCGCCATTGACGGAATCGTCAAGGGCAAGAAGGTCGTGAATTTCAAGGCGAAGCGCCGCAAGGGGTCGCGCCGCAAGGTCGGCCACCGCCAGCAGCACACCGTCGCCACGGTCAAGGCAATTTCGTAAGGAAGGGAGTTTGCAATGGCTACATCGGCATCTGCCCGCAACGGGCGCGACTCCAACCCGAAGTATCTTGGCGTGAAGGCCTACGACGGGGAGTTCCTCAAGACAGGCTCCATCATCGTGCGCCAGCGCGGCACGAAGGTCCACCCCGGCAAGAACGTCGGCCAGGGGCGCGACTTCACCCTTTTCGCCCTCAAGGACGGCAAGGTGAAGTTCATCAAGGACGGCAAGGTCGTCACCATCGTCGAGCAGGCGTAGGCAGCGCCTGGTCATCCAACCAGCCATCGGGCAACGGGCTGGTTGGCCGTGTAGAACGTGTAGAAACGTGTAGAGCACAGCACTTTCTACACGTTCTTCATGTTCTCCTATGAGAACAAAAGTCAAGTGCAAAATCGCTTTGGCGATTGCCGCTTGCCTTCTCCGGTTGCTCGATGTACGTCTTTCTCCTATTCGCAGTGTCGGGCTGCCGTTGACGGCTTCGT
>JAEEGL013358225.1_pt1 | contig 18947 bp, 13 predicted proteins | sample 9134231 | NCBI WGS metagenome assembly JAEEGL01 (sample SAMN16246548, study PRJNA631951) | gut metagenome | biome: gut microbiome; feature: rumen; material: fiber-attached | host: Bos | place: Iran: Karaj | collected 2018-10 | reverse complement strand
GGGGAAGTCGTAGAGGCGCATCGTATGCGTCCCGTCTTCATTCTGAAATACAAACGTATTCAGATTTGTTTCTTCGCTTCTGATTCTTGCTACATAGCCGTTTTCTTTTGCTTCTTCCGCTCCGACGATCGCGGGCGGTGTGAACGCCGTTTCTCCCGCATCAGCCGTTTCGGTAAGTTCGACGTCAGGCGTGACAGCGGAAGCGTTTACGAAAAGCGACAGCGACAAGGCAAACAGCAAGACGAATGAAACGAGCTTGATTTGCTTTTTCACTTCTTTTGTTTTCTCCTTTCGTGAGATTTCGTATAATAAGACGTTTGAGAACGCCGAAAGGTTCATTATTCTTCAAAGTTCATAAATTGTTTACAAAAAACCGCCTCGCGGCGGTTTTTGATTATTGCGATATATTCCGCATAAATGCGGAATGCGATATGACGGCTTACGCCGCCGCGATATGTCGCGCTTTGCGCGATGCGAGATGATATTTGCCACAGGGCAAATATCGCCGCAGGGCGCCCGAACGGACGCCCTGCGATCATTATTAACCTTTTACCGCGCCGGCGGTTACGCCTTCGACGTAATACTTCTGCAAGAACATAAACAGAGTTACTATCGGTATGGCGACTATTACGCAGCCCGCGGCGAACTGTGTGAACAGGTTCGTATCGGGGTGCGTGCCGAACAGCATCGAGTAAAGCCCGACCGACACCGTCCAGTACGCCGCGTTATCCGCGCCTATGATGACCTTTGCGAAGATGAAGTCCATCCACGGACCGGTGAAGCTCATCAGCGCCTGATAAATGATTATCGGCTTTGCGAGCGGCAGTATGATCTTCCAGAAGACCTTGAAGTTCGTGCATCCGTCAAGCTTCGCGCTCTCGACGAGGGCGTTCGGTATGACGTCGAAGAAGCCCTTTGCGATCTGAAATCCGAGCCCGGCGCCCGCGCTGTACGCAAGTACGAGACCGACAAGCGAATATTCCGGGTGCGTCGGGTTGCCCGTAAGTCCTATCGACTTGAGCAGGAAGTATATCGCGATCATGCTCATGAATCCGGGGAAGAGACCGAGGATCATCGTTATGTTCATGAACGCTTTGCGGAGCTTGAATTTCAGCTTTGCGATACAGTAAGCGACCGAAAGAACAAGGAACGTCGAGATTATGCAGTCTATGACCGCGATCACAAGCGTGTTCAGTATCCATTTCAGAAACGCGCGGTCTACGCCGTAATAAGTCTTTGTAAACAGCAGTCTGAAATTCTCAAAGCCGATCGCGCGGGGGAAGAAGTTGCTCGTTACGCGTCCTATGAATGTTCCGTCCGCCTGATATTCGCAGCGGAACGCCGAGAGGAATATCCAGAGAAGCGGTATGAGCCAGACGATCGCAAGTATCACGAGCACGGTGTAAGTTACAGCGAGGCTGATGCGCCGGTTTCTCGACTGACTGGCGACTTTTTTCTTAGAAATATCATTCATCATTGGAAAGTATCCTCCTCATTGTACGCTTTGCTTCGCCTGTACGTGATAAGCGTTATCGTAGCGGTGATAAGGAACGTGAATATACCGATGACCGCGCCGGTGTTGTACGAGCCCTGGTCTATCGTGACCTTATACAGCCACGTGACGAGCAGATCCGTTCCGCCCGCCTGGTAGCCGGGATAGGCGGGGCCGCCTCCGGTCAGCAGGTATATCGTGTTGAACGAGTTGATGTTGCCGACGAAGCTCGAAATGAGATACGGCGTTGTTACGAATATTACGTAAGGCAGCGTGATCTTGAAGAACATCTTCAGGGTGGACGCGCCGTCGACCCTTGCGGCTTCGTAGAGGTCGGACGGTATATTCATAAGTATACCCGACGTCATAAGCATCGTGTACGGTATACCGACCCACATATTGATCACTATGACCATTATCTTGGCGAGTATCTCGCTGTCGGTCGCCTTAAGTCCGAGAAAGCCTATCGGAGCCGACGTCCAGCCGATGCTCTGCAGAAGAGAGTTTATCGGGCCGTATTCGCCGAGCAGGTTTCTGACCGCGAGCAGGGAAATGAACTGCGGCACGGCTATCGTCAGAATGAACAGCGTGCGGAACAGTTTTTTTGCCTTGAGGTCTTTTTTGTTGATCAGCAGAGCCAGGATTATACCGCCGAAATAGCAGGTCAGCGTAGCGAATATAGCCCAGATGAAAGTCCAGCCGAGAACCGGCAGAAATCTGTTCTTTATCTCAAAACCGAGAGAACCTTCGCCCGTGAAAACGGATATGAAGTTCTGAAATCCGTTCCAGTGGAACAGATTCGTGCCGAGATTGTGCATATCCTGCTGATTGTACGTCGTGAACGCGAGCGAGATCATGAAGATCGTCGGCAGTATAGTGAATACCGTCGCCGCGATACACGTCGGTGTGAGCATGAGCACGTGGAATTTGCCGTCAAGGAGCTCTTTCAGGTCGTCTTTGAACGTGGTCGGCTTTTTGCCGACTTTTTTATCGTTGTCCGCCTTGTAGGAGGACGCGATGTTGATGCTCCAGACGATGAAGTATATGAATATCAGCGCAATGGTGACGAACCCGAACAGGATCATCAGTTTGCAGTCGGAACCGACCGCCATCTCACCCGTCAAGGGATCGAATTCGCCGCCTTCGAAAACGTTTTTAAGCGACAGGTTAACGAGCGCTTTCCAGCCGTACGGGGTGTTGTTTATCGACGGACAGAAGATCATTACGGCGAGTATGCCGACCTGTATCAGTAAGAATATCAGGCCTTTAATGATCTGCCCGTGATAAAAGCTGCCCGCGCCGAATATGAAATGCGACAGCTTGGTACCTATCGAACCGTCAACGAATCTTTTTCCGAATTCGGAAAAAGAATTGCCGATCTTCCGAAAGAAGCCAGACCGCTTATTACTGCGGCCGAGTTTTGAATCAGTACCCATTTTTTCCTCCAATTAAATCGAAAACAGAGTTACCGTCAGAATCGTCAGGCGGGAGTGGGGAACGAAGCGGGGAAGTCCTTCGGCACAGTGCCGTGCATCCACAGATATTCGGCAAGATACAGAGCCTTGCGGATGCCTTCCGTCGAGGAGGTCTCGGAGAGTATCGTGTCGCCCGTCGTCGGATAAGCGGTCTTGTCGATTATCGCGCGGAATACGGAGGGAGCGTTCTTCGAATAGTAGTATGAGTTGAGAGTGCCGGTGATGAACGGCTGCGGTATGCCCCATTCGGCCATGCTTACCTGCATTGCCGCGAGGTTGAACTGGCTTTCCGTCACTTTGCCTTCTTCATAGCACTTCTTGATGAATTCGGAAGCGCCGACGTAAGCCGGTACGTTGAGGCACGCCAGATACGAGCGGTTCTGAGCTTCCTTGCCCGACATGAATTTGATGAGCTCCTGCTCTTTGACGTATTTGTCTTTCGAGGAGTTGGCGTTTATCATAAATACCTTGCAGTCTGCAAACGTGCCGCCTCTGTAAACGTCGCCCGCGGCAACGCCGGAAAGACCTTCGACCGCTTTTGCGGTGAGTGTGAACGTGGGTATCAGAGCGATGCCGAGATTGGTCTCGCCGAGAGCGGCTTTCGCCGTATTGTAGTGCCATGCGCCGCCTATGACCGCGAGAGCGCCTTTGTTGCTCTTATCGAGGTCGGCGTCCCAGCCGTCGGGAGAAGCCCATTTGAAGCCGTTCGGGTCTTCGGTGTAATCCTGAAGCCATCTCATGATCGCCACGGTATCGTCGCCCTGGCAGTTGCTTACGCCTTTGGAACCGCCGGATACGGATTCGGCGCCTTCATAGATCTTGACGGACGAGCTGTGGTCGGAGACCTTCGTCGCGAGCAGAGCAAAGGACATGTTGTATCCGTCGTCGCCGGTGACGGTGACGGCTTTGGTGTCCGCCGCCTGCGCCGCTTCGCGCAGACCTTCAAACGTCGCCGCCTGTTCTTCCGTTACGAGCGCTTTGTTGTAGTACAGGAACAGCGCCTGGGAGATATACGGTACGCCGAAGAGATATTTGTTGCCGTTGAGTGTCGAATAAATGACGTTCTGGAAAGATTCGGGGTTGTCGGCAAGCACCTGAGCGATAAGCGATTCGTCGCTGATCGGCTTCGCGCAGTTAGTGGAAGCGAGCTTGCCTATGTTGTCGTGCGCTACCGTATAGATATCGGCGGCCGCCGTCGGGTCGTTCGAGATGGTACCGGCGACCGCGCCCGTATCCATGCCTTTGACCTCGACCGTGAAACCGAAATCGGGATGCGCGGCAACGTATTCGTTGCAGAGGGTCTGATAGAACTCGACCGATTCTTCACCGACCCATACGCGTATGATCTTGTCGCCCGATCCGCCGCAGGCCGTGAGAAGCGAGACCGCGAACATAAGGACAAGTACTAATGCAATAATTCTTTTCATGATTTTTCCTCCGTTATTTTATCAATTCCGTCGTAAGACAATTTTTCTATGATCATAATGCCGGTCAGGGCATCACAAACAGTCTTGTTTTTCTTGTTCAGAAGCATCTCAATAAATCTGATCACGGGTATGAGCAGAAACGTGAATATACCCGTAAACAGATAGAAGAACGCGCTGTCGATAATGAAGATGAACGCGAATCTCGCGATAATGACCGGTACCGAAGCTTTCGTCTGCTTTTTCTCGTGAAACGGCAGCACGCCCGTGAGCAGTTTGCCCGGCGTACCTCTCGTCTTTGCGATCAGGGGAACGATCAGCAGCACTACCGCCTCCGCTGTAAAACCGGCAAGCAGCTTCATAAGATACGAATGCAGATTTGCCGCGAACAACTCGTCGCGGTAGTACCGGTCGGCGTTAAGCGCTTCGCTGACCGCCGCCGCGTCGCCTCCGTACTGTTCCGTTACGCTTTTCTGTATCCGCCTGTAATTCTCGTAATGTTCGTTATAAACGTTTGAGAGCGGAGAAAAGAATATCAGCGCCGATACGAGCATGAACAGCAGAAATATCATTACGGTATCGCAACCGTCGGCTATGATCCGTTTGAGCAGATACGGCTTCGAATTGGGTTCGAGATCGAGATCAACGTTTTCGCCGTCTTTTTTCATCTTCAGCAAAGCTTCATATCGATCCTTGTCGAATATACCGATACGTCCGCGCCGTCGAAGGCTATGCGAAGCTGTGAACCGGTATTATCCCGGTCGATCTTGATAAGGAATGTCTGACCGTCTTCCGTCTGCACTCTTGCGTAGCAGACTTTGATGTAATCGAGCTTTTCGAGGACCTTTACGTCGAGACCGGGTTCGCCGTCCGTCACTATACGTACCTTGTCCATATCGACCGCGTAGCGATACGTGTAATCGTAGCAGTGATCTTTGTCGATAGAGTTGATCTTATATCCGTTTTCTTTTTCGGCTTCTATAGTGTAGCTGCCGATATTGTAGAAGAAGTGAAGCACTCTCTCTTTTTCTTCGCGCGTTTCTTTCTTCGAGAAGCGGCCTTCGAGAGATACCTCGGTGCTTACCGGGACCGCGATATCCTCGCCGTTCGCTCTGAGCGTTATCTTGTCGTAGAGTATCGAGAAGCCGTATTCGTCGCCTTCTCTGACGTTGCCGCCGACAAGAGCGAACAGGTAACGGTCGCCGTTCTGCAGATACGCGAGGCTCTGACCGTCTGCATTTTCGATGCGGGCGACTCTGAGGCTGAAATCCTGCCCCGGCACTATCGCCTGAGGCGGTACTATCAGCTCGACGGGACCTGACGGAGCCTGTCCGAACGCCTGCGGCAGCGTCGTATCCGCCCCGAGAGCGCGTATAGAGCCGCCGCTTATCACCGCTTCAACGGTATTGTAAAGCGGTATTTTATGTATGAGCGTCACTTCCGATTCGGCGTCGAAGAAGTGAAGCTTGTTCAGTTTCGGATGAGCGTAGACGATATCGCCGACGGCTATGTCGTCACGGTCTATGACCTTGACGATTATCGAGTTGCCCTCGTCTTTTACGGTGAATTCGCCCGACTGATCGCCGAGCTTGCCGTACAGGATCGTTTCGTTGCCGAGGCGTTCGACGTTCGTTACGATGAATTTGAGGCCGCTTTCGTCTCTGTCGATATCGATGTGTTCGGGACGGATACCGAATACCGCCGGCTTCTCGCCGTCAAGGTAATTGCCGTCGATCTTGCATACGACCTCGTACGGAACGGTTATGCTGTCGTCGCCCGCGAAAGCGATCTTGACCGTATCGCCGTTTCTTTTCAGAGTGACGTTGAAGAAATTCATCTGCGGAGTGCCGATAAATCCCGCGACGAATTTGTTGTACGGGGAATTGTAGAGGTTCATCGGCGTGTCGATCTGCTGAACGTAGCCGTTCTTCATGACGACGATCCTCGTGCCCATCGTCATGGCTTCGACCTGGTCGTGCGTTACGTAGATGAACGTCGTGTTCAGGCTCTTATGCAGAGCCGTGATCTCAGCGCGCATCGTTGCGCGGAGTTTCGCGTCGAGGTTCGACAGCGGTTCGTCGAGCAGAAATACCTTCGGGTCGCGTACGAGCGCGCGTCCGAGCGCGACGCGCTGACGCTGACCGCCGCTCATCTGCTTCGGCTTGCGTTCAAGGTAATCGACGATATCGAGTATCTTAGCCGCTTTCATTACCCGTTCTTTTATCTCGGCTTCGGGCATCTTGCGGTTTCTTAAGCCGAAAGCCATGTTCTCATACACCGACATGTGCGGGTACAGAGCATAGCTCTGGAACACCATCGCGATATCGCGATCCTTCGGTTCCATATCGTTGACGAGAGTGTCGCCGATAAACAGATCTCCCGCCGTTATCGTTTCAAGTCCGGCGATCATACGGAGCGTTGTCGATTTACCGCATCCGGAAGGCCCGACAAAAACGATGAATTCCCTGTCAGCTATGTCTATCGAAAAATCGTTCACTGCTTTGTGCCCGTTATCGTAGACCTTGTAGATATGGGAAAGCTTTAGATTTGCCATATTGTCCTCCAAACAATATAATTTTTATTTGAAATTCACGCCGTGTTTGTCAAGCGCAAATATGACGTCGCCTATTGCCGTCAGTTTCGCGTTTATCGTGCCGACCCTGTCGCCTTTTTTGTCGTACACGGAATAAACGTCGTTTTCAAGCGTTATTTTGCCGATTTCTTCGATCGGAACGGATCTTTTTCTGAACATGTAAGACATATAAAGAACGTTGCCGTCGATATACGCCTTATCGGTCAGAAGCGCGAACAGCACCGCCGCCGCCGACAGAGTCACTATGCCGACGAGTATCCCCGCGAATATCGAGAGGGCGTCGCCTTTGCCGAGCACGAACAGCAGTACCGTCACCGCCGCGCCGACGGTGAGCGCGATGAGAGTGAAGAGAAACGGTCCTTTGTCGACTTCAGTGCTGACCTGTCCCTTTTTGAACATTTCAGTTCACCTTTTTGAGCACGACCGATTCGTTGACCGAAAGCGTTATCGCGGAATCGACTTCGCCGTACGTATCGCGTACGTTCGAGAATACGATCTCGTATCTGCCGTCAAGTTCGAGCGTTCCGCCGCTTACAGTATGAGCGACTTTCAGATCGCCCGCGGAGAATCTGATCATGCCGCCGTCGAATTTGACGTCTGTAAGCTGCTCCCTGATCTCGCTTCTCGACGAGAGGCGGAGCGCCGCCTGTTCTTTTCTGACCTTTATAAGTTCTTTTACTTTTTCAAATGTTGTAAGATTTTTTACTTTCAGAGAATAGTCTATGACGTTTACGAAGTCGCCGGAGATATACGAGTTGCCGTCGTATTTGCCGTCGGTTTCGTTATACTTGCTTCTCATGAAATCCTCGCCCTCCTGGATGAAAGGCACGCCTTCGGAGAGGAATACGATCGCCTCCGCCTGAGTGTACGCGACGGGCAGACGTTCTTCATTCATAGTCTGTACGAGCTGATCGTACAAAGTGTAGTTGTCGTGGCACGCCGCGTAGTTGATCACGAGGTTCGGATCTATCGCTTCCGCTTTGACAGTGCCCTTGGAGAATCTGCCCTCGAGGCACATCGCGATTATCGAGGCGTTTGAAGTGTCGCCCTGAACGAAGCCTTTGCCGGGGTTGTTGTCGCCGCGTATGGCGTTTCTTATAACGTCGTTGAACGCGCCGACGAGAACTCCCGAGCCGGAGAAATAATCCTGAGCAAGCGAATCCTGCACGGTCATCTGTTCTTTGAGCTTGTTTTCGCTCGTGCCGGATTTGAGCTTCGTCGTACCGCCCGCCCACGGTTCGCCGTAGACCATAACGTGCGGATAGATCGCCGAGCAGTCTTTATACACGTCGATCATAGTCTGATTGTCGAGAAGGCCCATAAGGTCGAATCTGAATCCGGAGATATGATATTCTTCTACCCAGAACTTACAGGATTCTCTGACGAACTTGTTCACCATGAAACGTTCGGAAGCGAGCTCGTTGCCGCAGCCGGATCCGTTGTAAAACGTTCCGCTCGCTTTAGTGCGGTAATAGTAGTACGGCACGAGCAGATTCAGATTCGAATTTTCGGAAGGACCCGTGTGGTTGTAAACGACGTCCATATTGATAGAGATACCGGCTTCGTGCATCGCCAGCACCATCGATTTGAATTCTTTTATCCTGACGTATCCGTCGTACGGATCGGTGGAATAACTGCCCTCGAGAACATTGTAGTTGAGCGGATCGTAACCCCAGTTGTAATTCTGTTCGGACATTTCCGCCGGTACCGACGATTCGTCTACGGTCGCGTAATCGTAAAACGGCTGTATCTGCACGTGCGTCACGCCGAGCTCTTTCATGTGATCGAGACCTGTCGAAACGGTCGTGCCGTTTTCGGTGTAGACCGTACCCGTCTCGGCAAGGCCTGAGAATTTGCCGCGGTTCTTCCCGGATACACCGCTGGTCGGGCTTATCGTCATATCGCGCACGTGTATCTCATAGATCACCGCGTCGACGTTATTGCCGCTGAAAGGCATTTTGTCGGACGCCCAGCCGGAGATCGAAGCGTTGAGCTTCGTAAAGTTGACTATCAGACCGCGTCTGCCGTTGACTCCCGCGCTTTTCGCGTACGGGTCGACGACTTCGTTCGTTCCCTTTGAATTCGTTACCGTGTACGTATAATATTTGCCGTCAAGATCTTCGTTTGCGGTATACGAGAACACGCCTTTATCGCCCTTTGTCATCTCGTACGACGCGTAAGGCGTTTTTTCGGTCATATAGTCGCCCGTATTATAGAGGTTGAGCGCCATTTTCGTGCTCGTCGGCGCCCAGACCTTGAATGTCGTTTTCGTCGCCGCAGCTTCGTTATCAAACGTCACGCCGAGATCGGCGCCCGCGTACGCGTATTTCTGATCGAATTCTTCGGTATCGTAGTAATTTGTAAACATAAGCTCTACTTTGTTTATCCAGGCGGGGTCGAAACGGTAGCTGACCGTCACCACGTCCGAAATATCAATCTCGTTATTGAGAGTCAGATCGACTTTCTTGAGTGAAGCGTCGTATTCTCCCATCGTGAATTTCGCCTGATCGTCGCCGTTCACGCTGACCGTGAATCTCGGCGCGTAAGAGCGGAAATCGTTGGAAAGCGGTTTGAAATATACGCTTATCGTCTTGGAGTTCCGCAGCATCGCGTAACTGACGATCGATTTGCAGGCGTTTTCCTGCGTGTCGAACACGGTCGACTCGGCGGTCCTTACGTAAACGTTCTGCAATCCGCCCGGCGACGTTTCGTTTATATCTATCGAACGGTCGCCGTCCGGGTCTTTGCTCCACGTGTCGGTACGTACTATGAATCCGAGTTTGTTTATATCTTTGCCGTCGGCTATGACGGACAGATCAAGATCTGCGTAAACGCCGTAATCGTCGTAGCCGGTGAACTCGTACGCCGCGCCGTTGCCGCCGTTGGTCATATCCCACGCCCAGACGTTCCACGGCTGATACGAGCTTCTGTCGTTAGTCGTATCGTCGTTTCTTCTGTAATGAAGACGAACGGTTTTGGTCGGCTCTTCGGGCAGAGAAGCGTAATCTTTATCGTCTTTTGAATACTTGCTTATGACGTCGCCCGCCGGTAAGAGCTTTATCGGCACGTCGTCCGGTCCTTCGTTTGCGTTCGCGCAGCCGCCGAGTATGAACAGCGCCGCGAGCAGAACGCAGATCAGTTTGATCACAGTTTTAAAAGTTTTCATTTTATTATTTCCTTATCAAAATCCCGTCATATCGACAAAACCCGCTTTGAGAGTGTCGCCCTTGATGTCGGTGCTCTGTTTCAGTACGTTCGGATCCCAGTTGTTTACGTCCGCGATCTCGTAGCCTTTTTCGAATACGCCTATAAGAAATCCCGTCATGCCGTCTGTATCAACGAGCATCACGCCGTTTTCCACCGTATAGTTTTTGCTCCATTTGCCGGGCGACCAGCTCCAGATATAAATCTCGTAATCGCCGTTAAGATATTTACCGTCGAGATTTACTACGTTGAACTTATCTCCGATAAGCTCGACCTGTTTATAAGTGAACGTGCGGTCGTATACTTTTTCGCCGTTTTTAAGGTGTATTTTCAGTATGCACACGCCGTCTTTGACGTGATCCTTAAGCGTTATCACCGCCTGACCGTCGATCGGCTGCGTCGCGCTCTCGCCGTTGAAACCGTAATAAGCTTCCTCGGCGTTTTTGACGGTCACCGTTATCTGCTTGCCGCCTACGAAAGAGCAGTCGCGGTCGGAGACGTCGAGCCGCGGATGCAGATCCTTCGAGCGCGTCAGTACCGCCATGCCGTTGGCTTCGAATCTGATATAGGCTTTATGATCCGAAACGACGGCTTTGTTCCCGGTCAGAGAATCGTAGTAGTTGCCGTCCTGCAGATGCGGTACGGCGACGGTCACGGTCTTTTCCGTATCTACCGCGCCGAGATCGAGTATCAGCGCGCCCTGATCGTTTTCTTTTATTTTTTCATTTATGTAACACGTGCCGTCGACCGACTCGTACGACTCCGCGTCGTAAAATCTGTTGTGAAAGCGGTTCGATACGGCTACATATTCGCTTTCGAACCCGTAAGAACCGATCTGCCCGACGGTCAGCTCGTCAGTCGGTCTGGCGAGGAACAGGCCGCCGAGTCCCTTTTTGGCGGCGATCACAGACCAGTATTTTGCGATTCTGACGTTTGAATAATGCGTGTTCGTCGTCACGTATTCGTCGTGGCTCTCGACCCACGCGATCAGCTCCGAAGCGGCGCCCGTTTTTAGTTCCGCGTTGAGTATCTGTAACGGATCCTTGGAAGCGAATGCTCCCTTGAACTGCGCGACGAAGCCGTCGTCCGTTATCCTCATGAATTTTGTATATTCTGAAAGACCTCTGCCCGACGGAGAATTGAGTATCTCGCCGTAGACGTAAAGATCTTTACCTGTTTTCTGTTTATAGTATTTTTTGGCTTCTTCAAGCGTGTTTTCCCAGAAATCGCTCGGATAATTCGGGTCAGACGGCGTTTCTATGTGTTTTGCGGCGTCGAATCTGAAGCCGTCGATCCCGACGTCGATACATTCTTTGAGTAAACTCAGTATCCTTTGCTGTACGTAAGGATTTGCAGTGTTCAGGTCGGGCAGATTGCCGTAAGCGTAATACTGCGTCTCGGCGCCCGAGCCGACGGCGTTTTTGTTGTGGTGGAAGGTCACGCCGTTGCCGTCCGTATCGTCGTTCCTGTTGTTGTATAAAACAGGTTCGTACGCCTCGACCTGAGGCGATACCGTCGGCGTGCCGTCCGGTTCCTTGTCTTCCGCGTCGGTCGTCGCCATGTGGTTGGCTACGATGTCGGCGAGGATCGCTATGCCGAATTCTTCGGCTTTTGCGCACAGCGTTATCAGATCTTCTTTCGATCCGAGGCTCGAACCGTCGCCGACGGTCATGCTGAGCGGCTGGTAGAACGCCCACCACGACGCGCCGCCGCTCTTCGGCTGCTGTACCGGCATCGTAAGAACGCTTTTGAAGCCCGCGTTCTTTATGCTTTCGAGATTTGCCGTTATCTGTGCGTAGGTCCAGTTGAACGCGTGAAGCGTCAACCCGTCTTCTGTGTTTTCGGGGAGCGAGTCGACGTATACGTCCTGAAAGTCGTCAAATTCCGGCAGCTTTCCCTTGCATGAAAGCAAAGTAAGCAAAAAAACCGCGCACAGTACCGCGCATATCACTTTTCCCGTTCTCATAAAGGCGTCCCCCGTGATTTTTATTAAAGCAAGGAGGCTTTTGGATATAAAGCCCCCTTGCCTTTATGAATTGAAATTATTTTGCTGCGAAAGTTGCGGTGCCGTTGCCGGATGCGTCAAACGTCAACGTTACGACGTACGTTCCGTCCGCTTCGGCTTTGAAGTTGCTGCCGTCTGCCGCGCCCCAGCTGTTGTCCCAGGCGCCGTCGGCTCTGACTTTGAATTCTTCGCCGGCTTTGAGTTCGACTTCGCCGACCCATTTATCGCCGTCAGCGGTCATCGCTATGTCAGCGCCTTCGCCCCAGTTGCTCGCTGCGAAGCTGCCTACGATACCGTACGTATGATCGGCCGGTACGAACGTCTTGATCTCTTCGTATGCGATGCCTTCTTTTGCTTCTTTAAGCACAAGGCCTACGCCGAAACCGGGCTGACCCGCCGCGGAAGCGTTCTTGTACTGAGCTATAACGAGAGTGTAAAGGCCCGCGCCGCCGATGACGACAGGGTTGCTCGCCCAGGTGAATCCGTATTCGTCAGCTGCTTCCTGCCATACGGGATAGAATACCGTTGTGGGAGTAAGGGATTCAACGTTGGCGGTCTTCGGGTCGGAGATCCACTGCGCTTCAGAGTAGACTTTCGTTTCGCCGTCTACTTCGGAGGTGCACTGCGCGATCTTGAAGCAGTAAGAACCGTTGGCTTTGTAAAGGACGCCGTCCTTGAGGAAGTTGGACGCCCAGCCCGCGTCGTTGGTACCGAAGATCAGATCGATCGTGTAAAGGTACTTGATTTCCTTGCCGGAAAGAGCGGTGTAGAGGTCCGCGTTGATGGCTTTTACGTCGTCAAGCGCGATGGCTTTGAGAGCGGACGCTTCGTAAAGCGACGCGTCTTTGCCGTTCCAGCCGTTGGCCGTTCCGTCGGCGAGCAGGAACTGTCCGTGAGCCACCCACAGTTCGTGTTCGGTATCGGCGAGAGGCGCCGGCGTCGATGTGCAGGCTGCGAACGAGAATACAAGTACGGCAGCAAGCAATACCACTAAGAGTTTTTTCATGTTTTTTTTCTCCTTCTTTTTTATCTCCGTCTTCTGCGGAGATATTTATTATGATGTATTGTCGAAAGAGCGGTCCGTTTTTTGCCCTTTCCGCACTTCCGCAATAACCATTATACACCGTATTTTTGTTTTGTCAAGACAAAATCAAAAGAATTAACATATTACTTTTTGTCTAAATAGCACAAATCATAGATAATTAATAAATATGTAAAAATCCTCCGTTCAGGCGGCAAAAAACGGAAAATACGCGTCGGACCTGTTGACAAATCAGGATTTATATGGTAAAATCAGAGTACCGAATAATACGGATGGAGGATAATCATGAAAAGGATCATTTCGGCGGTTCTGATATTTTTCGTTTTTGTCGGCTTTGCGTTTATCGCGTCGTCGTGCGGCGGTCTTTCCGGCAGCGTGACCGTGCAGGAATGGCTCGAAAAAAAAGGAGAGGGCAAAAATTTCACCGTGACCGTAAAGGTCGTCGAGTTTATCAACCCTTATTACGCCCGAGTTGAAGACGATACCGCAAGCGTCCTTCTCTTCGGCCTGTGGGAGGGCGGAGAACCGAAGGCTTTTCCCGAAAAAGGCGTTGATATTGGAGACACGATAGTCATAAAAAATCCGGTATATAACGTCTACGAAGGCAATATCGAGATGAAAGAAGCCGCGCTCGTCGAGAAAAAATAAATCACGCAAAAACAAAAAACGGCGTGAACCGTATTTGCGGTTCATGCCGGAATTTTTATTTATAAATTGTAGGCAAGTAACGTCAGACCGACGTAAAACGCCGCCATCGACAACAATATGATCGCCTGTTTCAGGCGGTGGTTTACCAGAAGTCCCGCAAATTCGCGTACGGCGGCGTTCGGCCAGTAATACCATTTCGTTTCCGCTCCGACGCCCTGCGCGCGGATGTGAAAACGCCGCGCCATAAAACCGCTTCTGAAAACGTGGAAGTTCGTCGTTGAAAACGCTGTCTTCGCGTCCGGTTTTATTTCCGCTATCTTTTCCTTCGAGAATTTCATGTTCTCGTAAGTCGTTGTCGACCGGTCTTCTTCGACTATGATCGATCCGGGTATGCCGTTTTCAAGCAGACACGATTTCATAGCCGCGCTTTCGGAATTGCGCTCGTCCGAGCCTTTGCCGCCCGACGTTATGAATATCAGCTCCTTGCCCGTCTGCTCCTTCTGATCCTTATAAAACTTTATCGCGCGCATGACTCTGCCCCGGAGAAGCGGCGTGGGCGAGCCGTCTTTATTCAGACCGCAGCCGAGGATTATCATAATATCGATATCCTTATCGGGCTCGTAGCGCGCCGTTATCGCGTCGGCGACTATCGTGCCGATTATCATACATTCGACGTACAGATAGACCGCGGCGAAAAGATTGACGAAAAGATCGTGCAGCATGACCTCGGTCTGACTGCCCGAAGCGGCGTAATCGTAGGTAAACAGAAACACGTCGCCCGCCACAAGCAGCGCGGAGAGTATTATGCCGAGCAGGTTAACGGGTCGGAATCCTTCGTGTATTATGAGCGATACGTTCGATATACATAAAGCGGCGGAGAAAACGAAAACGAACGGCGAGGTGAACAGCATATAGTTTTTCGCCGAATTGAGAAGGGAATGAATTATCGCCGAAGCGGTATAGACCTCCGGTTGAGAAAATATACGTACCGCAAGATAGATATGAGTCGCCACGACGAACAGCGCGAACACGGCGAATCCGAAATAGAATATCGTGTTATACGAATACGGGTTGTACCGCATCTGCTCGCGAAACGAATAAAACAGTACGCCGGCGGCGACAAGGCAGTAGACCGCCGTGATACAGCACACGATACCCGCGCTGCCGCCCGGATTTATGATAACGGCAAGAGCCGATACCGTAACGGCGGCGACCGTTATTATCAGCAGATTATACAGCTTCGGTTTTGTGTCTCTTGTATCGAAACGTATTTTTTTCATCTTTTTGAACTCAGATATTCGTCGATCTTTTCAGCGGCCTGCTTGCCGGCGCCCATGGCGAGTATGACGGTCGCCGCGCCGGTGACCGCGTCGCCGCCTGCGAATACGCCCTCGCGGCTCGTCGTCACGCCGTCGCTCGTCACGATACAGCCTTTTCTGTTCGTTTCAAGACCCGGAGTCGTCATTCTTATAAGCGGATTGGGCGTAGTTCCCACCGCGACTATGACAGCGTCGAGCTCTATATCGTATTCCGAACCTTCTATCGGAACGGGTCTGCGCCTGCCGGACGCGTCCGGTTCGCCGAGCTCCATTTTTATGACCGTAGCCGAAACTACGTTTCCGCGTTCGTCCGTGTTTATCTTGGTCGGGTTGTTGAGCAGACGGAATATCACGCCTTCTTCTTTCGCGTGATGTATCTCTTCGGCTCTCGCCGGCATCTCTTCCTCGCTTCTGCGGTATATGATATATACCTCTTCCGCGCCGAGCCGCTTGGCGCATCTCGCCGCGTCCATTGCGACGTTGCCTCCGCCCACGACGGCGACTTTTTTCATTTTCTTGATCGGCGTGTCGTACTCGGGCAGATACGCTTTCATAAGATTCACGCGCGTCAGAAATTCGTTTGCCGAGTAAACTCCGCAGCCGTTTTCGCCGGGTATGCCGAGAAATCCGGGCAGACCCGCGCCGGTACCTATGAATACGGCTTTGAAGCCTTCTTCGAAAAGCTCGTCGACCGTCATAATACGTCCTATAACGCTGTCGAGCACGAATTTGACGCCCATATCCTTCAAACCGTCTATCTCGTACGAAACTATCGACTTCGGCAGACGGAATTCGGGTATGCCGTATACGAGCACGCCGCCCGCGGTGTGGAACGCCTCGAACACGGTCACGTCGTAACCGAGCTTGCAGAGATCGCCCGCGCAGGTAAGAGAAGAGGGGCCTGAACCGACCACCGCGACTTTTTCTTTGTCGGGCGTGATTTTTTCTTTTTTCACGTCGCCGTGCGTTCTGTGCCGGTCGGCGCAGAAGCGTTCGAGCCTGCCGATACCGACCGGTTCGCCTTTTATGCCGCGCACGCATTTGCCCTCGCACTGCGATTCCTGCGGGCAGACTCTGCCGCAGACGGCGGGCAGGGAATTGGTGACGGTGATTATCTCGTAGCCGCGTTCAAAATCGCCCTCTGCGACCGCCGCGATGAAATCGGGTATACGTACGTTGACGGGACAGCCCGACACGCACGGTCTGTTTTTGCAGTTGAGGCACCTTTTAGCCTCATTCACCGCGTCTTCTTCGGAGTAACCGACCGCCACCTCTTCAAAGCACGAGGCGCGGTACGCCGGCTCGAGCTCGGGCATTTTTGTTTTCGTTTGCTGCATATTCGGCATCAGTTTATACCTCCGAGACCTATTTTACATATATGATCGTCGAGCGCCTTTTTTTCTTCTTCCGCGAAAGCGCGGTTGCGCCTCATAAGCTCGTCGAAATCGACCTCGTGACCGTCAAAGTCCGGTCCGTCGACGCAGGCGAATTTCATCTCGCCTCCGACCGTAACGCGGCAGCCTCCGCACATACCCGTGCCGTCGATCATTATCGGGTTCATCGAAACTATCGTTTTTATCCCGTACTGCTTCGTAAGAAGCGCGACGAATTTCATCATTATCACAGGACCTATCGCTATGACGAGATCGTATCCGGCGCCTTCTTCTATTTTCTGCTTCAGCGCGTCGGTAACGAGGCCTTTTCTGCCGTTGCTGCCGTCGTCCGTCATTATTATCATTTCGTCGCATACCGCGCCGAGTTCTTTCTCAAGTATAACGAGGTCTTTGTTTCTGAATCCGGCTATGACGTCGACGTGCGCTCCGGCTTCGTGCAGAGCCTTCGCCTGCGGATAAGCGATCGCGCAGCCGAGGCCGCCGCCTATGACCGCGACTTTCTTATATCCCTCTGTCTCGGTCGGTCTGCCGAGCGGACCCACGACGTCGGACAGATAATAACCCGCCTTCATAAGACCGAGCTTCATCGTAGAAGCGCCCACCTTCTGAAATATAACGCTGACCGTTCCCGCCTCCGCGTCGGTCTCTGCTATCGTAAGAGGTATCCTCTCAGCGTATTCGTCGGCGCGTATTATGACGAACTGTCCCGGCAGAGCTTTTTTCGCTATCTGCGGCGCCGATATTTTCATATAATCAACGCTTTTGTGAAGCGGCCGTTTTTCAACTATCTTATACATTCCGGTACCCCCATGGTCAATTTTGAAAAATTATAACACATTTCAATAGGAAAATCAAGAAGAATAAAAGAATTTTCCCGTTTAATATTGAAATTTTGAAAAAAACACTGTATAATGAATAAAAAAACGAGGTTCGTATCATGAATATTCCGAGAAGCGAGCATCCGTTCCCGCAGTTTGCCCGCGAGAACTGGCTTAATCTTAACGGCGAATGGCAGTTTGAAAAAGACGCCGGGCAAAGCGGAGAAGAGAGAAAACTGTTTGAAGCCGACAGCCTGAGCGGCAGTATAACCGTTCCTTTCTGCGTCGAATCCGAGCTTTCCGGCATAGGCGACAAGGATTTTATCTCTTGCGTTTGGTACAAGAAAAAGATCGCGCTGCCGGATAATTTCAAGGGCAAAAGGACTTTGCTTCACATAGGCGCCTGCGACTATCTTACGACGGTATGGGTAAACGGCGTCAGCGTCTGCAATCATATAGGCGGCTATATTTCGTTTACCGTCGATATAACGAAATATCTCGAAGACGGCGAAAACGATATAACGATAAGAGCGATCGACGATAACAGAAGCGGCAACCAGCCCGCCGGCAAACAGAGCGGCAGATATCATTCTTACGGCTGTATGTATACGCGCACCACGGGCATCTGGCAGACGGTCTGGCTCGAAGCCGTGCCGGATGCGTATATCGTATCGGCGAAATACTATACGAAGACCGACGGCACCGTCAGGATAGTTGCAAAAACGAAAAACGCCTACGGCAAACGCCTCACGGCGGAAGCGTACGATCCGCCCCGCGAGGTCGCCTGCGCGAGCGCGACTGTGACCGGTGAATATACGGAACTTGTTCTGAAAATAAACGAGCCGAAGCTCTGGGATATCGGCAAGCCTAACCTTTACGATCTCGGCCTTTATCTCGGCGAAGACAGAGTGATCAGCTATTTCGGCATCCGCGAAGTATCGGTACACGATCACAGATTCTATCTCAACGGCAGATCGGTCTTCGGCAGATTCATACTCGATCAGGGCTTCTACCCCGACGGCATTTACACGGCGCCGACCGACGAGGCGCTTAAACGCGATATCACGATGTGCATGGATCTCGGCTACAACGGCGCGAGACTGCATCAGAAGATATTCGAACCGCGCTTCCTTTACCACGCCGACAAACTCGGCTATATGGTCTGGGGAGAACACGCGAACTGGATGCTCGATATATCGAGGCCCGAAGCATGGAAAGGCTTTGTATCAGAATGGCTCGAAGAGGTGGAACGCGATTTCAACCACCCGGCGCTCATCGGCTGGTGTCCGTTCAACGAAACGCAGGGCAACCAGGACGGAGAACTGCTCAAATACGTTTACAACATGACAAAAGCGCTCGACCCGACCCGTCCGGTCATAGATACGAGCGGCTGGGTACACGTTCCCGGTTACTGCGATATGTACGACTGCCACGACTACGAGCAGGATCCGGCTAAATTCAAGGCGAATTTCGACAGACTTATGGACGGCGGCAATCCGGACGCGATAAAAGGTCTCGGAGCGCTGCCGAAAG
>JAEEGL011802631.1_pt1 | contig 18948 bp, 13 predicted proteins | sample 9134231 | NCBI WGS metagenome assembly JAEEGL01 (sample SAMN16246548, study PRJNA631951) | gut metagenome | biome: gut microbiome; feature: rumen; material: fiber-attached | host: Bos | place: Iran: Karaj | collected 2018-10 | reverse complement strand
TTTCAGCATAAGCCATGCCCCCCGGCAAAGCAGCTGAAAACGAAGTAAGTCCCATAGCTGCAGATACAGCTGTGGCAATAAGCTTAGAACCTACTCTCTGCCATCCTGTCTTTCTAATCATTTTGTCCTCCCATTTTCATGTAAGTTTATACATTTTTAATAATGTAAGCCCTTACATTTTCTTGTAAAACGTGCCTTTATCTTAGCATATCCACATTGACGAAAACAAGATAGATTTGTAAGTTTCTTTCATTAATTTCGCTTAAAAGTAAACAAATTTTCATAGGTGATTTTTGTACATATTGTATTAATATTTATCAAAAACCCTTCTAGGAAAATTTTCAAATTTTAAATAGTAAACAATGTATGCGGTTTCATGGAAAGTAAAATCCAGACTTAAAAACAGAATAAAAAGATTTTCAAGACGAAATTTATTAAAAAAAAATAAAAAACGCACTAAAAAAGCCATCCAGATCTCTCTGAATGGCTTTTAGTAGTGTGCGTGACAGGATTCGAACCCACGACCTTCTGGTCCGTAGCCAGACGCTCTATCCAGCTGAGCTACACGCACATGTTGTATCGACAACAAACATTATTATATGCATGTACTCCATTTTTGTCAACACCCTTTTTCAAAATGATCATATTTCAAATCACTTATGAAATACTTTCTTTACAAATACATCACTTGCAACTTTTCTTACATACCCCCCGTTGATTCTCTGGGCGCGTATCTGCTGCTCACATAGTACTGAGTAATCTCTGGCAGCTTTTCTTTCTTTTCTATAAGGTTCATTATTATCTCGATAACATTTTTAGCATATTCCTCATAGTCGCAGCCTATGCTTGAAAGTGTTGGCGTGATCATATCTGAAAGATATGTATTATCGAATCCAACTACCGAAACATCCTGCGGAATACGATACCCCTTTGCTGAAAGTCTCTTTTCAACACCGATGGCTACAGATTCGTTGATTCCGATTATAAATGTAGGGATATCTTTGCCATACTCTTCCAAAAGAAGGTCCACACATTTGATTCCACCATAGGAGTCAAAGTTATCATACTCAAGAATCTTACGGTCTTTGGGTTCTACCCCAAGTCTTGTCAGAGTCTTTTCAAACTGCTGCCACTTATTGAAGGTAGGAATATATCTTTTGTCACCTCCAACTATAGCAAACTTGCGGTGGCCATTTGCATAGGCGTTTACCAGCATTTTATCGAGTGCTTCGTCGTCTGAGACCTGGACAGAAATAAATTTCCCATTTACTGAATTACCGTTAGTAATGATCGGAATATTTTTCCCGGCCTTGGTAAGCACATCTAGCAAATCCCCCGGTATCTCATACAGGTCCGTTGAACCGCCCACATGAAACAGCACATCTACCTGCTTCTGCTCCAGCAGATTAAGCTGCTTAACTGAAGAACTGTAATCATTATAGTAATTGCATAAGATAACATTGTAGTCATGCTTAAGAGCTTCTCTTTCAAGCATGGTAAAAATTGTAGCATAGAAGGGGTTTATAACATCCGGAACAAGCATTCCGATGGTACCGCTTCTCCTGGTGGTAAGGCCCTTGGCAAGAGCATTTGGTTTAAATCCGCTCTCTTCTATAACCTTCAGAATTCGATCCTTCTTTTCCTTGGCTACGTACCCAGAGCCATTCATTGCTCTGGATACCATAGTGCTGGATACTCCCGCCATCTTAGCTATGTCATATATAGTAAGTTTTCCTTTTTCATCCATATCTTTATCCTACAAGACCGGAATTCTCCATATTCTGAACCAGTCTTCTCTGTCCGATCAAATATACTATCAAAAGCGGAATAAGATAGATAAGTACTCCCGCCTGCTTTACAGCATCAAATGCAAAATCGTTAACTGTTGGAACACTGTACCAGGCCTGAACCGCATTCAGCACATATGTCTTATTGGCACTTACAAAGGTCTTAGATAAAAGAGTACTCATAAGTCCTGCATCTGAGCTGAAATAGTTTGTGTAGTAAACATCAGAGTAGTTCCATACAAAAGAAAGAATCGAAACTGTGGAAATAATCGGTATCGCATTAGGAATCATTATCTTAAAATATGTCTTAAAAAATCCACAGCCATCGATACTTGCTGCCTCTTCCAGCTCTTTTGGTATATTCCTGAAGAACTGGGCAAAGAGGAAGATAAACAAGCTCTGATTAACACCAAATCCGAATACAGCAAGAAGCACCAGTGTGATCGGATTGTTGATAAGATCTACTTCACCTGCCTTGGTAAAGATGTTCATGATACCAAGGAAATCAAAGTGCTTGAAAAATATGTACTGAGCAAGAAGCAGTGACTGTCTTGGAACCAGGAATACCAGGATAACCAGGAAGTATGCAATCTTACTAAACACAAACTTCACTCTTGCCATTGCATATCCTACCATTGCTGAGAAAAAGACCTGCAGCACCATGATTCCTGCTGCGTAAGCAACTGTCTTTAAAAGAGTAAAGATTCCTGCGGGCATTACAAATCTTGCTGCTGCCTTAAAGCTTGTAATAGAAAACTTCTGTGGAAGCCAGATTACATTTGGATTACCCAGATCATCAATTGAAGAAAAAATCGTAGGAACCAGCTTAAGTAGCGGATACAAAATCGAAAAGCATAGCCCGGCTATCAAAAGAATGATAAAGACGTTCATCATTATTTTCTTTATCTTTTGACCCATTAAATAGGTATTATTCATAACGCTTTACCACCTTTCCTAAAATAAGTGCCACTATTCCCAGAACCAGCAGAACATTCAAAATATAAACCACGGATAGCGCCGATCCGATTCCTATCTTATTCTGCTCGAAGGCGAAGCTGTAAACCTCTTTGGCAATCTGAGATTCAAGGAACAGCTCAACAATTGTATAAACCACAACAAACAAAATGATGTGGATGATGGAAGGAATGGTAACCTTCCAGAAGGTCTCATACACTGTGGCACCTTCAATTCTTGCAACCTCGTAAAGGCTTGGTGAGATTGACTGAAGGGCTGTCAGGTAAATAAGTGTCTGAACACCGGCATGGCTGATGAGATCAAAGATGTTATCAACATAGCCCATGATTGGGTTTAATACTCTAAGTGGAATTCCCGTGTAATTAAGGAGCATTACTGATACAAAACTCTCTGAAAACAGGCCACCACCTGTTTCTGTAAGTTCACCACCTGTGGTCATAGCCAGCATATCTGTTACAAGCGAAAGTCCCAAAATGATAGGTAAAAAGAATATCATTCTGACCAAAGCTCTTCCCTTAAACTGCATGTTTGCAAGAAGTGCCATGAAGAGACTGAACACAGTAATAAGCGGAACGCTGGTCAACATGTCCATATTCTGATTGGCAAAGAGCTCTGTCAAAGTCTTTGAATCAGTTGTAACTTCTGTCTGGAACAGATCAAAATAGTTCTTGAATCCGTTTGCAGTAAATTCCATTCCTCCCTTAGCACCTACAGACACGGACTGGAATGAATAGTAAAAAGTCCTGAAAATAGGAATAAGGAAGAACATTATAAATCCAATAAAAAATGGCGACAGGAAAATAAAACCGTATATATTTCTGCGCATGTTTCTTGTCATCTTAAGTTTTTTCATAATTATCTATCCCCCTCGATGCAATAATCCAAGGCATTAATAGTAGTACCATCTTCTAAAGTAACGTCATACAGATTGTAGTTGACCCTTACCACTGTTCCTGACTCATAGGTTGTCTCAAAGACACCCTCTGCAAGCGTTTTGTGGTTCTTAATCTGTGTAGTGCCGGTCTTTTCGAGGATTTCTCCGCATTTCTCGTATACTCTTTCAATGCTTTCCTTTTGACCTGCATAATTTACAGCATACAAACTTGTGTAGTCTGAGTTTTTAAGTACATCTTCGTTTTCATAAGAAACAGTGTATTTTGGAATAACTCCAAGCTCTGCTGCCTGAAGAACGAAGTAGTTTTCCTCCTTGGAGGACATGTTTACCTGAGTTGTAGTAATATCAGCAAGACCGCTTAAAACAAGCTGCTTGAAAGGTATATCATAAGTAAAGGTTGTATAGTTACTATTTTCCCTGCTGATATCTGTCAGTGTTTTTCCATAGGACGCATAGGCAAAGAATGGATCACTAAGCACAAGCTCATGGCCATTTGACAGTGAATCAAAGTTCTCCAAAAGAACTGTCTGCGCTTCGTATGGGCTTATCATATTGTCATTCTTATAATCTGCATAATACTGATTTCCCAGTGTTCCAAGATACAGTGAACCATATTTATCAGCGTTCTTTACAAATTTATTCACTACTCCGGTAAGATATTTAGGTGATACAAGTTCATAATACGTAGCAGCTGAATCCACTGAACCGCTTAAAACTCCCTTTGCTGTATCATATCCGGAAATAGTTGCAACAATGTTTCCAAAGTCACGAATGCTGTGCTTATTGGAACGATATGTGATGCCCTTGTCATAAATTCTCTCAGGAGTAATTCCAAGGCTTATATCAATTCCTCTTTCAGCGGCATATTCCATAAGACTCTTAAATTCTTTTTTCGAGCCATTAAGTGACAGAAGGTCCGCTTTATCATTGAGTTCACAGTTAAGTCCGCCATTAAAGGCTCCTTCGTATGTGACTGAAAGGTTATAGCCATCCAGGTCCTCCAAAATACTCTTAAGTTCATTGTAGCCTGTCATTGAAACTGTCTTGTTGTATGGGATTCCAAGGAAGTGATCTCTTACATCAAGAGCTCCGTATACATCAAGATAAAGTGCATTCTCATCTCTGTAGCTAAGTTCTCTGTTCCACTTTGCTGCAAGGTAATCTCTATAGGAAGCTGCCATGTCATAGTAGCCTTTTTTCTTACCAAAGAACTGGTATCTAACCTTGAGATTAACATTCATAACATCTGTGGACACAAGATAATTGGCTGTATTTTCGCTGTATGGTCCATAAACCTTAACTCTCATGTACTGAGCTGTATCAAAGGATGCATAGGCCTTATTGTTGGTAGCGCCATCCTCCCCTGTGCTGGCCAGCTCTGTGTTCATGTAACCTGACTGAGCGCCATCTTCGATGATAGCAAGAAAGCTCTGTTTCTCCTTACCAAGTCCTCCATAGATCACACCAAATACAGGCATTGAGAGCTTCTCGCCGTACTCCTCCATATAGTAGTAATCAGAGAAATAGTCATTGTCATAAAAAGCTCTTTTATAATTCGGAACACCTGAAACATAGCCGTTAACAGCCATAAGTGCACCGCATCCGTCAGGAATAAGGAAATATCCTTCCTCAAGCTGAGAAACTGTTGCAGCTCCAATATTAGGAAGAACCTGAATATTCTGAACCTTAAAATAATCATTTATTATCTCTATCTCAGAAGTAGGAACTGTTGCTACAAGCTCGTCCCCCTCAAGAGTAAGATACATATTTATGTAAAACTCCGGAATCTGGCTCTCTGCAAGAGCAAATCCAAAGGTATCTGCATCTTCATGAAGCATATCGCTGTCATAACCAACGATATTAGCAATAGCGATCATCTGCTTGGTAGCTGATGTAGGAGGGTTTCCGGTATAAGTTACAGCGTAGCACTCCTCGGTAATACTTCTCTTATACACAAGACCAAGGGTTGTGGTATATCTGGTATACTCATCTGCTGTTATAGTTCCGGCATTCTTGGCATCCTCAAGGCCTTTCTTAAATACATCCTCGAATCTTTCTATGCTCATCTTCTTTGGAAGGTATGCATAAAAGGCATTTGAATCGCCCTGATTCAGATCCATGTGAATCTTAACGCCGTTATCGATCTTATAAACTTCATAGGAAGAAAGTGCTGCGCAGTATGTATCAGAATCCCAGGAATAGATAGCGTTATCTTCTCCAAGGAAGCTCACATTCAAAAGAGCTTTATCCGCACCCTGACTGCTTCCCTTGATGTATGATAGCCACTCTGTGCCTTCCTTGGCATTGGTCACTCTCGCTGCCATGGTGGAAGGATTGAAATAGAGCTTAGTGTTCTCCCCTTCTGCTGCCACAAATTCGCTTCCTGTGATATCCACCTGTTCAAGGGTATCTCCACTGTAAGCACTTGCCACATCAGTTTTTATTTTTTCTTTTTTAAGAGCAATTGCCGGAATTCCCGCATATACAAACAGGATTACCGCTATAAGTGCAAGTATTCCGATTATTACTTTCTTTTTCATAAGTCTTCTGCCTTTCAAAAAGCTGTATATCTCAATGAGATCTTGTGATTTCTTTTACCACATCAACGATAAACGTAAACATCTTTTCCTCAAGAGTCAGGAACAAAACTACCAGAAACACTATCAAAAAAGCTGCAATAAAAGTCACAAAAATCGATGCAAGATTCTGGAAAAGTCCGTATTCATGAGCCACGCAAAGGCCTGAAACAATAAGAAAAACAAACCAGACAATCCCAATTCCTTCAAGCATGTATAGAAGCATTGCTTCATCCAGAATAATGAAGTTACTAAGGATAGTAACCACAAGATCTGAAATAATAACCGGTATCAGGCAATAGCAGACTATAGTAAATATTCCCCGCATGTTACCTTTGCCGCCAAACAGCGTCGTCACCGACCAGTTGCTGACACAGAACAGAATCACTATCACAATACTGGACATAAAAATTGATACACTGTTAAGTCTGTGCATATCAGTCAGGTTCAGAATAAAACCTGTGTACTGTGTTCTTGCGCACTTCATGATTCCATAAAGTGCAAGCACGATACACGCCAGCAGCACGCTTCCCTTTTCCCTGAATCTGATCTCATAAAAGCCCTCAAAGGGATGCGTCATTGAGAAAAACATATAATGGATTTTTTCTTTCATATTACTCATCTCCTTACGCCTTACCCCTGTGGGCTCTGTTATATTTAATCTCGGACCATATCAGAAGGCCTACCAGAACTACAAATATTACTGCAATAATTCTAAAGTGAGCCTTAAGCCACAAGCCTCTGTATCCATAGAAGGCCTTGGAATAATACTTTCTGGCACCACCCATCTTGAAATAGTACATTGCCTTTTCATACTCATCCTTCATGAGGTAGTTCTTGCCGATTCCTGTAAAGCCAACTTCGTAATTGGAATTGTAAGCAACTGCAGTCTGGAAGTAGCCAAGGGCCTCATCCCAGTTTCCTTTGTAGTATGCCTCACTTCCACTCAGCATTGCCTTACCAAAAGATGTAGGTGCAAGAATATAAGCACAACACAAGGTAGAATCTGTTACCACAAGCTTTTGTCCAAGCCAGGCTATTCCTGTAGGTGTCTTAAGCTGACCCTTCATATTACCAAGGGAGCCAAAAGCTATCAGCTGTTCGCCGTCGAAGTCATAGATGAAAACTCTGCCTCTTCTCTGATCAACTACTGCATATACGCCGTAATCTGTAACTGCAATATCAACGAACTGGCTAAACTCGCCCTGATTTCTGATATCGCCGATTACCGTAGTATTGCCTTCTTCTCGAAGAACATTCGCGCCCTTGGAATTTAGTCTGAAAACACTATCCTGAGCGGCAGAATCATAGGTAACCGCCATTACAAAGCCTTCTCCATCAATAGTTACGTTGTTGAAAGCAGGTGCAAGGCTCTTACTCATCTGTGCCTTCTGTTCATCTGTTGCAAGGCTCTTCCAGAAGTAATCCACAAGATTAACCTCCGGAACATTGACGCCATAGTAACCGATAAAAGAACCGTCATTAGCCAGCTCTATAATTCCTTCATAGCTTGACTGTACTATGATAAATATTCTATCTGCCTCGTCCACTGCAACCTTAGAGGGCTTAAATTCTGTAGAACCCGTCATATTAGCAGGCTTGGTGATCGTGCGTCTATAGGTGTAATCTTCAAGATCAAGAACAATTACGCATCCGCCTGCGGCATCAGCCACGTACAGTTCTCCTGTTTTTTCATGGGCATAGCAGCCTTCAGGTCCTTTAAGAGTTATCTGACCACCTGCCTCATCAAGCTGAATGGTTCCTTCTTTATTCCAGATTGTCTTGATGGACTGAAGGTAATTTCCTTCACTGTCAAAGACATTCACACGACCTGACTTTTTATCACTAAGGAAGATCCTGCCATCCTCACTGGTACAGGCATCATCTATCCCCTGAAATGTGATGCCTCCGGTAGCCTTGGAATCAATTACCTTTTCAAGCTGAAAAGCTGCCGGGGAATTAACTACATTTCCATCTGCATCATATATATATCCGTCATAGACATAGCTTGTGCCATCAGAAGCCTGTACATCTATAGGTGCCAGAAGTCCGGACATCATAACAGCTGCAGCAGCAGTGCATATGGCTTTAGCAACTATATTTTTCTTCTTGTTTCGAATTCGGGTCATACTCTTACTCCTTGATACCGGTTGTAGCCATTGTCTCAATAACGTTACTCTGTGAAATAACGAATACAGTTACAGGAACAAGTACAATAATAAGTGATACTGCTGAAGCCACACCTGTTCTGGAAATACCACCGCTTACCAGCTGGGACAGAACATAGCTAAGAGGCTTAAGTTCTTCTGAATAAATGAACACACCACCTGTTGTTCCCCACATCTGCTGGAAAGACAGGATGATAAGCGTAATCCATGCCGGCTTACAAAGGGGCATTACGATCTTAAAATATATCTGGAACTCATTGGCTCCATCAATCTTGGCTGATTCCAAAAGTGCATCAGGAATCTGAACCATGAAGTTACGCATAAGGAAAAGTCCAAGTGTTCCGCCAACTGCAGGCAGGATTACTGCCCAATAGGTGTTGATAAGGCCAAGTCTGCTCATGATCAGGTAGTTAGGTATTGCAGTTACTGTTGATGAGAACATCAAAGCATATACAATTACCTGATTCATCACCTTAGAGCCCGGGAACACATATTTTGCCAGCGGGAAAGCTGCCATGGAGCCAAGAAGAACCGTCCCCCCTGTCCCAAGGAATGTGATCAAAAGTGTGTTGAAGATGTATCTGGACAGAGGTACATCGAAGCCCTCTATAATGTTTTTTAAGTCAAAAAAGTTGTTGAGCGTAGGATTGTCTACTGTAAGCCTTGGCGGGAAAATGAAAATCTCACTAAAGGGCTTAAAGGCACTTACCACGATATACCAAAGTGGGAATAAGCTGAAAAGACCAAATGCTGCAAGAAGTATGAACAGGAAAATATCTCCTCCAAGACTTCTGTTCTGCCTCTTTATCTTTCTTGTCTTAAGCGCCTTTATTATTCCGCGGCTCTCTTTATTACTAGATGCTTTCATAGCCTTACTCTCCGATTTTTCTAAGCAATTTCTGGATGATAATATTTATCAGCATCATCATCAAAAACAGTACAACTGCGATGGTACAAGCATATCCCATCTGATATCTGATGTTTCCATAGTCATGCAGGTGTGTCAGAATTGTGTGGCCTGCATAATCTACTGATGGAAATCCCACCAGGTCAATGGAGAGCTGTGATACTGAAAGTGAGCTTGTAATCTGCATTACAGCACCGAACAAAAGCTGTGGCTTCATGGAAGGGAATGTAATAAACCAAAGTTCCTGCCATCTGTTTCTGATTCCCTCAACTGCTGCCGCCTCATAAAGAGCTTTATCAACAGTCTGAAGACCGGCTATGAAGGTAAGGAAGCTGACACCAAGGGACAACCAAAGCTGAACGATTACGAGAATCGGCATGATATATCCGGCCGTTGTAAGCCACTGTATTGCATCTGTTGTAATTCCAAGTTTTAAGAGCCATGCGTTTGCCCATCCATAAGTATCTGATGAAAAGAGGATTTTCCAGATCAGATATGCATTACCTGATATAGATGGTGCATAGAAAATCAGTGTCATAAAAGCTCTCGGAATTCTCGGTAGTTCATTTACAAGCCATGCAAAGATGAAGCACATGATATAGCTGACAGGTCCTGTAACAACAGCGAAGAAAAGAGTATTCTTAACAGCTATCAGGAAAATATCATCTTCAACAAATAAGCTTATGTAATTGGATAACCCTATAAACTTTGGAATAGAAACCATATCAAAATCCGTAAAGCTAAGGGCTATGGCTATAAGAACAGGAAGTACCGTAAAAAGAACAAATATAATTCCGAAAGGAAGGATCATTAGATATTTATATTTATTCTTTTTCCAGACAGCGGAAAACGGCTCCCTGTAGGATTTATCATTCTGCGACATAAGCGCTCCTTTTACGAGTCAGTTCTTTATTAATTGTTTCAACATTGAGATACAGGCTCTCTCTTGGATTACTGTTGTTGGATACTACATCTGAATAAGCATATGAGATCATTCTGTTTGTCATATAGTATCCGGGAACAGCAGGAATTCCTGAAGAATTCTCAAGCTGAGCATTTAGCTCACGAAGTTCTGCATTGCTCCATGGGAGCTGTTCGAGAACCTCTCTGTTAGCTGTTGGAACTCTTGCAGCTGTTCCCATTACAGATTCAACTGTCTGACAGTACTGAAGCTGTGTATCTGACTGCATCCACCACTTAAGGAAGGTCCATGCCTCATCTAATGAATCAGTCTGTTTCATAATTACGGTATCTACTGTATCTACCAGAACCTGATTATCAACTGTTCCATCTTCCTTCAGAGTTCCGGGAATCACTGCAAAATCCCAGCTACCCTTAATCTCCGGAGCGAAAATCTCAAGCTGACAGAAGGTTGTGTAGTTGGCAATTCCGATTGGAACCTCACCGGTTCTGAATCTGTTGGAGAAATCCATCTGCTTATCAAGACCGTAGTTAGTGTAAAGATCTGTATAGTCTTTGAAAGCTTCCATAGCTGCTGTAGAGCTCAGGCCCGAAGCAATACCATAATCAGTTCCTTCTCCAAGATATGGATCTTGGCCATACTGTCTTACCAGTGATAAGTAAAAGTTCAAATTACCACTTCCATCGTTCAGATAAGCATTGGGTACATAAGCACTGTAATTGTTCTGCTGAAGTACCGGAAGGTCTTCTATAAACTCTGTCCAGGTTGTTGGAACAGATAGTCCAAGGCTATCTAATATGTCTTTTCTGTAAAACATCATCATAAAGTTGGCAGTTTCTGGAAAGCCATACACTCCGCCGTTAAAACTTGAAGTAGCAAGGCAGCTGTCTGCAAACACTCTGGATGCCTCTGCATAACCATCAAGTTTGCTAAGATCCACTGTTGCATCTCTCATTGCAAAGTCCTGAACCGTTGACTGTGCAAGGCCCACAACTACATCCGGTCCTGTTCCTGCAAGCGCTGCCCTAAGAACTACATCTGCAGGAATCAGCTGGATTCTTACAGGAATATCAGTAAATGGACTAAATGAGTTATCTACAAGGCTCTGGATTATCTGAGCCTGCTCTTTACCATAGGAAGCAACCCATACTGTAAGTGGCTCTGATGCACCTTCTGACTCACCAACTGAGTTTGTATCAATTACAAATGAAGCAAAAAATCTAAGGACTCCGTTTCCAGCTCCCGCCGCAAAAGAATCTGAAGTATCAGGAAGTACTGCTCCTGTTCCTGCAACTGCAAGTTCATCAAGCTCAAGAGGCATCTCGGAAACCTTAACTATCCATGTTCCCACTGCAGAAATGTTGTTCTTAAGCTGTGGAAGTTCTTCTATAACCTTCTCCGGATCCTGTGCAAGTCCCTGAGCCTCGATTGCCATCTTCTGCAAAAGAGCTGTATTCTCACCCTTCTCACCGGTAATCTCCACAATTCTGTCTACCAGCTCAAAGAGTCTTTCGCTCTCGCTCTCCATATTTTCTTTAAACTCAGGAATCTTGGATGCAATCTGGTAATCGATATATCTGCTGGGTGACTGGCCTGTAAGCTGGATAACACTAAGGTATGTACTGTTTAGTACCTTAAGGCTCTCCTCAACCTCTGTGATGATTCCACCGAAAGGTCCCATAACTGTTTCAAGAGCTATTGTGTTCTCTCCGGCATTAAGATGGAACAAAAGAGCTTGTCCATCAGCATCGGATATAAGGTACTGCGTCATGTCAGAACTGTAATCAAATCCAACTGAGTTAACATCGCTGTAAGGCACTTCGCCATTTACATATAATCTTCTGTAGCTGGTAACACCTCTGTTGGTGCTCTGTCTACCTTTAAATGCCAGTTCGTATAATCCCTCTGAAGGAACACTTACGGTCCAGCTAATTGTATCTCCCGGTCTCTCCCAACTGGATGCTCCAATTGTGTTATATCTGTTGTAATAAGGATGATATGGAGTAACCAGTGAATCAGAATGATTTTTCTGAACAGATATAGAAGTTGAACTCTTGGTTATTGCTGTAACATTTTCATCGTTTCTTTCGGCCTGCATGATAATCGCTTTGCCGCTGTATACTTCATACTGATCTGTAAGTTCCTGTGCTACCTGTTCGAAACTGGGAGCATCTTTTTTGGCTTCAAATGAAAGACCTATAAATTCAAGGGGCTCCTTAATTGTTGCAAAAGAGATTGTATGCTTTCCCTTGGATAAATAGAAAAGAAGTGGCTCACCAAATCTTCTGTCAGCATCTTCAACAAACCATTCATTCTCTTCATATACTTCATAAGAGTTTGGCCGAAGTTCGTTACCTGCCTTGGTCTGAATTACATCATCCTGCCACCATCTTCTTATTACAATCTGATTGCAGTCATCATAAGGAACTGTTCCGTCAATTGAAAGACTTCTCTGAATATCAGATGTTGTTCCCGGAAGAGCCAGATAAGATAGTTTAAGATTGTAAAATCCTGCTTCTGCTGCCGTAAACTCAAAAGATATTTCGCCATCACCGTCAGTTATGATTCCATCTTCTCCTGCCGAAGCTGTAAGCTCTCCTGTTGTCTTGTATTTAGCAAGATCAATATTTATCTGTGAAGAAGCTCTCTGGCCTGTATATCCGTTTTCCTGAAGATATGCTTCATAACTGCTCTCATATGTACTTAAGTTTTCTGCCGATAGAGATGAAGATGCGCTTGTAACTACGCTCTTTTCCCTGCCAAAGATAAACGGCAGTACAAGCAGAATAACAATCACTGCTATCACGCATGGAGTAATTATTTTTTTAGCATTTGTCTGTTTCTGGGAGTTAGTTTTCATATTTTTTTCCTGAAATTCAGGGGTCCCAGTAAGGGACCCCCTCCTATTAGTATCTTTAATATTTTCTATTACTTAACTGTAACTGTTACTTCCTGCTCAGCAGTGTTGCCTGCAAAGTCTGTAACTGTAAGCTTAACTGTGTAGTCGCCAGGTGTTGTTGTATCAAGAGTAGAAAGATCTGCTGCAATGTTGCTTGAAACATCAAGTCCATCTGCATCTGTTGCGCTCTCGATGAAGTTCTTCCAGTCAATTGAAGAAGCATCTGTATCAAGTGCTACAGCGTCTGTCTCAGCCTTAACTGTTACTGTAGGAGCTTCCTTGTTATCTGCACTATATACGATAACCTGCGCTCTTGCATGTCCTTCGTTGTTGGAAGAATCTACAACTGATACTGTAACTGCCTTCTCATAAATGCCAGGTGTTGCTGTATCAAGATCATCTGAGTATGTTACTTCACCAGTTGCGATATCGATGTCGCCATCTACAGAGTCATTAGCTGTAAAGAACTCTTTAAGATCAACTGAAGTAATATCTGTTCCAACAGGAATAACGATCTGTGAAGCACTTACTGAAGGTGACTGGTTATCATGTACTTCGTTGGATGAAAGAAGTGATTCCATGTTGCTGATCTGGTTTGTGAAATCAGACTTGTTAGCTTCAACTGCTACTGCATAGTTATCTGAGAATCCATCAACACCGCAAAGGCTCTTTCCGAAGATGTCATCCCAAGCAACTCTGAGGTTAAGAAGATCTGAGTAATCATTGCCAAGGTTCTGTGAGATGAATGTGAATGCATCAAGAATGTCCTGACCATATGTCTCATTGTAGATATCAAATCCAAAACCAGCAGCCTGTGAAGCAGCCATTGTTGCTGTGTACTGTGAAAGATCATCAACGCCGCCAAGTGTCTTATAATATGTTACCCAGAAAAGTCTGTAAGCCTTAAGTGCAAGTGCTGTCTTCTCTTCATCGATACCCTTAAGGATACCAACTGAATCGCCAAGTGTGATTACCTGCTTGTACTCATCACTGTCTGCGCTAAGTCTGTCGGCTCTTGGCCAAGGAACAATACCCATTGACTCGTCTCTGTCTGCAAGTGCTGAACCAGCTGATGCAATAAGCCAGTCAGGGCAATCTGTAAATACTGTGCCGCCTCTTGAGAAATCAGCCTGTGATCTGCACCACTCAGGTGTGTAATTATCATCATAGTATCCGCAATCGCTCATGTATCCGGCATCCATAAGCTTCTTAACATAAGCAAGTGCATCTTCAGCTTCCTGTGTATCTACTCCAAGTCCATCTGAACCGTAGATAGCAGCGCCATTAGAATACATAGCTGAGAGTCCTGCAAATCTGTGGTCTGTCTCATATGACTGAACTGTCTTGTAGATGTTGCCATCCTCTGCAGGCTCTTTATTTGCATAGAATGCATTGATCTTGGAAAGGTACTCTTCGAACTTATCCCATGTCCACTCGCCCTTCTTCCAAAGGTCTGTAGGATAAACTGTATTTCCGTTCTCATCCTTAAGTGTATCTACTGCTTCGATCATAGATGCATTGTAGATAAGTGGCCATCTTGGAATAAAACGCTCTGTGAAGCTAAGAAGATAATTGTGTCCATAGAGCTTGTCGTAGTACATCCAGCTGCTCTCTTCATCAGCAAAGATATCTGCGTAATCATCAAGTTCCTGTAATACGTTCTGTGCAAGGATTGTTCCCTCAGCACCGCCCCAAATATTAGCAATTTCACATACCGGATCGCCAGCAAGAACACTTGTCATAAGCTCAACTCTTGTGTCCTGACTGTATTCAACGAACTCAAACTCTACATTGAGTTCATCCTTGATTGCCTGAAGACCTGCAAGTGCAGCCTGTCTCTCAGACTCTGCCATTGTATATTCTCCAGTTACATCATCAACATGGTTAGGATCAAGTCCTGCTACCCAGTGTGTACCATAACGGATAACTACCGGTTCCCCGCTTACCTCTGTAGTCTGTGTTTCAGTTGATGCAGCTGTTTCTTCCTTTTTGGTCTCTTCAGTCTGTGATGTTGTAGTATCTGTAGTAGTCTGTGTGCCAGAATCAGATGCTGCATTACCACAGCCAGCCAGTGAAGCAGCTACCATAGTAGATGCAAGACCAATACCGAGCACTTTTTTTGCCCAAATCACATGTCCTTTCATAAAATTCCTCCTTTTATATTGTGCACATTTCCTCGTGCAATAAATGTGCAACCGCTTTCATATGTGCATATTAACTCAAATCACTTAATTTGTCAATTATCTGATAGGAATTTTGCACATAGGAAAATTGGGCTTTGGACAAAAAAATAGGCTGAAACACTAGTCTCAGCCTACGTTTTACAAGATATTAAAATAATTTATAAAAGTCAGATATTTTTATCCTTTTTCAGCCTGCTCAGCTGCTTTTGTCTGGGCTACAAGTTTCTCCATGTCAGGACGGGCAAACTCAAAGCATGCCAGAATCTTAGGTGAAAATACACCACACTCACCATTTTTGATCATTTCATATGCCTTATCTACCGGATATGCTGCTTTATAAACTCTGTCGCTGACAAGCGCATCATATACATCTGAAATAGCTGTAAGCTGCGCTGCAATAGAGTTTTCCTCACCCTTTAGGCCGTCCGGATATCCACCGCCATCATATCTTTCGTGATGATGTCTGCAAATATCAAGACAAACCTCGTAGTACTCTTTATCCTGGACGTCCTTGATCATCTCTATAACTTCACTGCCCCTGGTCGTGTGGGATTTCATCACTTCGAATTCTTCATTGGTAAGGCGTCCCGGCTTTAACAGTATTGAGTCAGGAACTGAAATCTTGCCGATATCATGCATAGCTGACGCCTGCGTGATAACATCAATAAGATGCGGATTAAGGCCTAGTTCTGGATAATTGTTCATAGCAGCAAGAGCAAGATTTCTAACAAAACCCTTTATTCTCTTTAAATGATAGCCGGATTCCATACTTCTGAATTCAACTATTGTAGCTATTGTATCAATAACCCTCTCGTTACTGTTCCTTAAGCGTTCTTCCTGCTTTTTGAGATATAGGAACTGTTTTTTCAAAATTCTTGTCTGATCATCGACCTGAATTTCCAGATTGTTCTTGTTGTCAAAAAGTTCTACAGTTCTTGAAACACGCTTATCAACAATAACGGGGTCAAAGGGCTTATGAATAACATCGGCCGCACCCTTCTGATAACTGGTACGCTCAGCCTCTGTAGAGGTGTCTGCAGTAATCATAAGAACAGGAATAGTATCATTCAGATTGTCCTTATTCTGCATAGCTTCAAGGACCTGATAACCGTCCATCTCGGGCATGACAATATCAAGAAGAATTGAAGCCAGCTTATCTTCATTGGCCTCTATCATCTTCATGGCCTCTATGCCATTTTCTGCTTCGAGAATATTATACTTATCCTTGAATATCTCGCCGAGAATCCCTCTGTTGATCTCATTGTCATCAACTACGAGAATTGATCGATCCGCCATGTGACCTCCTGAAATATGTAGCTACTCCTCTGGGATTCCTTCTCAACGCTCCACAATAGCTGCGCAGCCCATTCCGCCGCCAACACAAAGAGTAGCAAGTCCCTTATGTACATCTCTTCTTTGCATCTCATACAAAAGTGAAACAAGGATTCTGTTTCCGGAGCATCCAACCGGATGTCCCAGTGCAATCGCACCGCCGTTTACATTGAGAACATCATCGCTAAATCCAAGATCATGCTGAACTGCAACTGACTGAGCTGCAAATGCTTCATTAGCCTCTATAAGATCAAAATCGCCAATTGTGTATCCGGCTTTTTTCATAACCTTCTGAGTAGCTGCTACAGGACCAATACCCATAATGCTAGGCTCAACACCTGCAAGTTCTCCTGCAATCCATGTGCCGAGAGGCTTTACGCCAAGCTCTTTTGCCTTCTCTTCACTCATTACGATAATAGCTGATGCAGCGTCGTTAATTCCTGATGAATTAGCTGCTGTAACAACACCGCCATCTTTCTTGAATGCAGGCTTAAGTCCAGAAATACCTTCTACTGTCACGCCTTTTCTTGGGCCTTCATCTGTATCAAAAATAATTGTTTCTTTCTTTTTCTTAATCTCTACAGGAACGATTTCCTCTTTAAACTTGCCCTCAGCAATAGCCTTCTCTGCCTTGTTCTGTGACCAGGCTGCAAACTTATCAAGCTGTTCCCTTGTAAGATGCCACTGCTCAGCGATATTCTCGGCAGTAATTCCCATATGATAGCCGCCAAAAGCATCTGTAAGCGCATCCTTGATCATGGCATCCTGAAGTTCTCCGGAGCCCATTCTGTATCCGTAACGGCCCTGCTGCATGAGATATGGAGCCATTGACATGTTCTCCATACCGCCGGCTACGATAATATCTGCATCACCCATTCCGATGAGCTTAGCTGCAAGATTTACGCAGTGAAGACCTGATCCGCAAAGAACGTTGATTGTTGTTGCCGGAACTTCTACAGGAATTCCTGCATTTATAGCAGACTGTCTTGCCGGGTTCTGTCCAAGTCCTGCCTGGATAACGCAGCCCATATATACTTCATCAACCTGCTCCGGCTTAACACCTGCACGTTTCAATGCCTCTTTTATTACAATTGCACCAAGTGCCGGTGCAGGAGTGGTTGAAAGTGTGCCACCCATAGTGCCAATTGCTGTCCTACATGCTCCTGCTAAAACTACCTTTCTTGCCATAACACCCTCCATGTAATATGTGATTTATAATATTGTTACTTTGCTTTCTATATTTAAGATAATTAGTAATTTAAAAAATACTCACACTAATAATAGTATCATTTTTTTGAATAATACTCAACGCGTTACTGTTTATCCATTATCAGTAACCCCATACAATTTAAAGCACCAATTTTCCCTATATTTTCCGTATCAGCTGCATCATTGAAGCCTTAATGGCAGTTCCAGTCCGTGCCCTACCAAAAGAGCTTCATTCGAAAGTATCTCTTTGCTCGCTCCATCAGCAATTATCCTGCCCTCATCCAAAAGCACTACCCTTTCACAGGTATCCATAATAAAATCAAGATCATGGGATGTAATGAGTTTAAGAGAATTAATCTCATTTACAATTTTGATCAGATTTTTTCTGTTCCTTGGATCAAGTGCAGCCTCCGGTTCATCCATGATAATGATATCAGGCTCCATTGCAAGAATTGTAGCTATGGATGCAAGCTTCTTCTCGCCGCCTGAAAGCTTGTAGGTCTGCTTTTTACGAAGTTCAGTGATGTGTACTTTTTCAAGGGCCTCGGAGACTCTTTTCTCCACTTCCTCATCTGAAAGTCCATAGTTCTGTGGGCCAAAGGCCACATCATCTTCGACTGTAGATAAAAAGAGCTGGCTGTCAGAATCCTGGAAAACATAGCCTATATGCTCCCTGACATGATTAAGATTATTCTTATCAACCGGATGTCCGCATATTTCCAGTGTTCCCTTGTAATTCAAATACAGGCCCACCAGCAGCTTCATAAGCGTAGACTTTCCGATACCGTTCGCGCCGATAATTCCAATATTCTCGCCGTCATGAGCTGTGAGATTTATGTCATTTAGCACCTGCTCATTTTTTTCATAAGCAAAGCTTAAGTTTTCAATTTTCAGTATTTCTCCATTAATTCCGGTATGCAAGGTTTCCTCCTGTGCCTATTCAAATACATTTATTGTTACTGTTCACTCGCATGCAGCTCGCTCCAGTAACAAATTCGCGCATTCATTCCATATCGACTGCGTCGAAGGAATGCGCTCACTCCTGCATCAAGTTCTCACGAAATGCGCAGCTTAGTGCGCATTTCTGTCTGAACA
>JAEEGL010308661.1_pt1 | contig 18948 bp, 17 predicted proteins | sample 9134231 | NCBI WGS metagenome assembly JAEEGL01 (sample SAMN16246548, study PRJNA631951) | gut metagenome | biome: gut microbiome; feature: rumen; material: fiber-attached | host: Bos | place: Iran: Karaj | collected 2018-10 | reverse complement strand
TGAAAATTTGCGTATAATCGGATTGGACGCAGATCCGAAAATTCAGGCACGGGCCAAAGAAAGGCTTATGCCTTTTGGAAACCGGATGAGTTTTCATCAGGGCTGGTTCAACGATTTTTATGCAAATTATCCAGATACGTTACCGAAGCCCGATATTATCTTGTTCGATCTTGGAATTTCTGTGTTCCATTACGAACGGTCGGGCAGAGGTTTTTCGTTCCGATACGACGAGCCGCTTGATATGAGGCTTAATCCCGATGCGGGCGAGTCGGTTGAGGTTTTGGTAAATACGCGAAGTGAAAAGGACTTGGCGGATATTATATATATGTACGGCGAGGAGCGGTACAGCAGAAGAATAGCGGCGGCAATTTGTGAAGCAAGAAAGGTGTCTCGTATTGTGTCATCAAAAGTGCTTGCCGATATTATATATAGGGCTGTTCCGGCTCAATACAGGCATGGAGCTATTCATCCTGCCACAAAGAGCTTCCAGGCTTTCAGAATTGCTGTCAATCATGAGCTTGACAACATTCCGCCTGCGCTTTCTGCGGCTTTTTCTGTCCTTAATGTCGGTGGAAAAATGGGCGTTATTACGTTTCATTCGCTAGAGGACAGAATCGTGAAGAATATTTTCCGTGATTATGCAAAGGCGTGCGTTTGTCCGCCAGAGCAGGCTGTGTGCACATGCGGCGGTAAGCCGAGGGCGGAGCTTGTTACTCGTAAGCCGGTTGCTCCTGGCGAGGATGAGGTCGCGGAGAATTCACCGTCTAGGAGCGCGAAGCTGCGTGTTATCCGTAAGCTGCGTGAAGTCTGATTTGGTGAGATTTGTATGATTAAAAGGGAGGTATGATGTGAAAAAAACAAATAATATTAAAAAGAATATATGGTTGTGTGCTCTTGCGCTGGTTGTACCTCTCTTGCTCGTCGTAGGACTTTTTCAGATTCACCGTTTTAGGACGCTGAAGACAGAGGTTGATGAGCTTGATTCGCGTCAGTATTCGATAATCGATGGAAATCGCCGTCTTGTTGGGGAAATTAGCTTGCTTGCAGGTTCTGACAGAATTGAACAGACTGCTGTTGAAGAGTACGGAATGCAAAAAGCAGAAAGTGAAGATATTGTAAGAGTGAGAGTTGGGTCGAAATGATTGATAAAAGTATCGGTTCTCTTTTAAGTGAAGAAGAGCTTCTCTCCGCTGTAAAAGGGAACCGGATTGGAAAAAAAGATTTTTTCTTCTCGTCTGTTGCTACTGACAGCAGGAATGTAAAGACAGATAGCCTTTTTGTTCCTCTTGTTGGAGAGTCTCAGGACGGGCATATATATATACGGAGCGCAGTTGAAAAAGGTGCTTCTGTTGTTTTTGCCGTAAAGGATAATTGGGAAAAACTTCTGGCAGAAGACAAGGAATACGTTGAAAAAAACGCTTGCGTTGTCTTTGTAAAAAATACGTTATATGCGTTGCAAGACGCGGCTGCGGCTTATGTAAGAAAATTTCCTGGTCTTATAAAAATAGGAATAACAGGATCCAACGGCAAAACGACCACTAAAGAGATTGCAGTCGCCGTTCTGTCTCAAAAATATAATGTTGTCGCTACGGAAGGAAACTTTAATTCAGAGACAGGGCTTCCGCTTTCTGTTTTCAATATAAGAAAAGAGCATGAAGTCGGAATATTCGAGATGGGAATGAACCGCAGGAACGAAATAGGTGAGCTTGCTTCTGTCCTTTGTCCTTCATTCGCAATAATCACAAATATCGGAACTGCCCACATCGGAATTCTCGGCTCAAAAGACAATATAGCTGAAGAAAAAAAGAAAATTTTTTCGCAATTTAAAGATAAATCGTGCGTTGGTTTCGTTCCTGCTTCAGACGAATATGCATCTTTCCTGTCCGATGTGCCAGCCGGTACGGTCCGGCGTTTTGGGGTCGCGGAGCAGAAAAACGTAACAAAAGTGCATTTCGACGGCATAGAAGGAACTTCTTTTGAATATTGCGGGCTGAATATCAAGTTTCCGCTCCCTGGAGAGTATAATTTCTCGAACATGCTCGCCGTTGTCGCGCTTGCAGAAACTCTTTCCGTACCGGCTGACGATATAAGAAAAGGAATAGAGAGAGTGAAGCCGCTTTTCGGCAGAAGCCGTGTACTTCGTGGTAAGTTCACTGTTGTGCAGGACTGCTACAACGCCAACGCTGAGTCTATGGCGGAATCGTTGCGGTTTTACGGCAGCAATGCGACACAAGCGGAATCAAGTGGGACGAGTTCATCCTGTGCCGGTGAAACAGTAGCGGGAGAAGATGCCGCATGCAATAAGATTTTCGTGCTCGGTGACATGCTTGAGCTTGGTGATTCATCCGCTGAAATCCATAGAAAAACAGGTGAGCTTGCGGTTTCTGAAAAACCTTATGCTGTGTTTTTCATAGGGCAGGAGATGGTGCATGCGTACAATGCAGCCAATGCATATTGCAAGGCGCACTGTATGGAAACAAAAGTTTTTTCAGAGCCGCATACAGACGATGCAGCTGTCCAAAAAGTTACGGAAAAAATTCTGGAGCTTGTTTCCGAAGGCGACCTTGTGCTGGTAAAGGGCTCCAGAGGCTTGCGGCTGGAACGGATTGCTTCCGTGCTGTGTGAAAAGGCGGGGGTTGTTGTATGAGTACAGGTATTTTTGCAGAACGCCCGGTTGCACAGAAGAAGAATGATGTTGGGCTAATCGTTTCGGTAATATTGATGCTCGGTTTCGGGCTTATAACATTGTATGTCAGTTCTGCAAGCTATGCTCTTCGTTCGCAGAAGGATGAGTTTTATTTTCTCTACCGCCAGCTGGCGTATGTTGGAATCGGGCTTGTCCTGATGATTTCGGCATCGTGCATAAGCATGAATTTCATACGGAAACTTCTTCCTGTATTCGTAGTTATAAGTTTCGTGATGTGTTTTTTCCCGTTTATTCCGGGATTTGGTATTGAACGCAACGGAGCAAGGCGATGGTTTAAGGTGCCGTTTGGAACATTCCAGCCGTCTGAGCTGGCGAAACTTGCCGTTGTCATGTTTTTGGCGAACCTTTTTGACAAAAAGAGTGATAAGTTCGACAATCCGGCTGTTTCTGTATATCCGGCTGCATTCGGACTTTTTGCGTTCGTGTTGATAGTGTTCCTTCAGGATGACTTTTCGACCGCATTTTTTATATTGATTATTGGATTTATTCTGTTTTTTGTTAGCGGAGTCTACTTGCGATGGTTCATTGCATTCTGTGTATTCGCAATACCTGTCGCGCTTCTGTTTATTTTCAGCGAGGAGTACCGTGTGAACAGGCTTATAGCGTTCCTTCTGCCTGATTACGATATCCATGGTATGAATTTTCAGCTTGCTGCGTCTCGCCGTGCTATAACCGCAGGCGGTTTCTGGGGTGTGGGATTTGGAACTGGACTGCGTTATGTAAAGAATATTCCAGAAGTTCAAGCAGACTTTGTTTTTGCTGGGTGGTGCGAATCTATGGGCTTTTTCGGTGTGCTTGCGTATTTCGCCATTCTGTTTTATTTCGGTTCTCGCGTAGTTTATATTGTGAGACATGCTCGGACTCGATTTGAGGCTCTTGTTGCTGCTGGTTGCGGTTCGTCTCTTGTCTTGCAGTCGCTCTTGAGCTGCGGAGTCGTGAGCGGTGCATTGCCTTCTACGGGAATTACGCTTCCGTTTTTCTCGCACGGAGGTTCTGCTGTTATGGTGATGATGTCGGCCTGTGGGCTTTTGATAAACATATCAAGAAAAGAATATGAGATAGTTCCGGAGAATTTCTATGAGTGATGGTTTCGTTTATACAGAATATGGACGATATTTTGAGCAAGAAGAAGAAAAAAAGAAAGCTTCAGACAAAAAATTCAAGGTTTTAAAAATTCTTGTACTCATTTTGTCGGCGGTCCTCATAATCAATGTTGTTTTATACGCGATCGTGTTCCCATGCTTTTCTCCTGCGAATGTTGTATTCACCGGCCTTACGAATATCTCTGCAAGTGATATCCTTAAAAACAGCGGTATGGATCTTACAACCCCTTGGGTAAGTTTTGACAAAAAAGAATTGGAGTCAAGGCTTGCCTCTAATCCGGCACTAGATTCAGAGACTCTTAAAATTGAGAAAAAATTTCCGGATCAAGTTCTTGTATATGTGAACGAACGAGTTCCTGTCGTTCTTTCCTTGATGAATATAGATAATAGAACGCGGACTGTTCAAATTGATAAAAATGGTGTAGTATTTTCCACTACGAATATTGGGAATATTGGGCAAATTCCTTTGGTTACGGGCCTGGAACTGGAGAAAGTGTCCGAGGGATTCCATATATCGGCTACGTACAAACCTTTGCTCGATAGGATAGCGGCGATTGCTGAGGTTAATCCTGTTTATCTTTCAGCGTTGTCTGAGATTCATGTTAAGCCTCTCGCTTCTGGTAATTACGAGCTGATTGTGTATCCCATACATTCTCGTGTGCGTGTCATTGCTGATCGTTCCCTTTCTGAGGAGACCTTGCGGTCTATGCTACTCGTCCTTGATTTTATAGATTCTGTCGATTCTGATATTACGGAAATCGATATGAGATACGGTTCTATGTCGTATAAAAAAGCTGGAAAAAACAATAATCAGGAGGTACATCGTGAGTAATTTGATAGTTGGTCTTGATGTCGGAACATCTGTTATAAGAGCTGTCATCGGTGAAATCGACGAAAACGGAACCCTCCAGATAATCGGTGTTGGCAAGGCTCCTTCTACAGGACTTAGGAACGGTGTAATTGTCAATATCCAGGCAACAATGAGTACTATTACGACTGCGATAGATGGGGCCGAATTCATGTCCGGCAGAGAAGTCGAAGCTGTAATTACAGGAATCGGTGGTTCTCAGGTAGAAGGCGTGAATTCGCGAGGAGTTGTTGCTGTCGCTGATCACGGACGGAACACGCATGAGATTACGCAGGAAGATGTTGACCGTGTAATAGATGCTGCCAGTGCCGTAAAATGGCCGCTGGACAGAAAAATCCTTCATATCGTGCCGCAGACGTATATAGTTGATGGTCAGAGTGGTATAAAAAAGCCGGTAAACATGCTTGGAGTCAGGCTGGAGGCAGAGGTTCACATTGTTACCGTAGCTTACACTTCTATGCAGAATGTCCTTAGGTGTATCGGAAGGGCAGGGTACCAGGTTGATGGTGTGATGCTTAAGACGCTCGCGGCGGCACAGGCGATTACAACCGAAGAAGAAAGAGACCTTGGCTCAATAATTATCGATCTAGGCGGAGGTTCCACGGACGCACTTGTTATAGTGGACGGTTCTCCTATATGCACGACTTCTATTCCTCTGAGCGGAAATCATATTACGAACGACATTTCGATAATGTGCTCAATTTCTTTTGATATCGCGGAGCGGATAAAGAAAACATCCGGTTGCTGCTGGGAACCATTGCTTGAAAGCGGTGAGATGGTAACTATTCCTGGGGTAGGTGGAAGACCGCCGGAAGAAGTGCCGAGAATCGAGATTTGTCGCATTATACAACCTAGAGTCGAGGAAATTCTCGTTATGCTCCGTGACAAAATTGGAAGCATGGTAAAAGACAGGCAGTTATCCGGTAACGTTGTGCTTACCGGCGGCGGTGCGTTGCTTCCTGGTATAATAGAGGTTGCGTGCGAGGTTTTTGACACTCGCGCAGTGAGGATTGGTGCTCCTGGTAATTTCGGGGGGCTGCAGGATGAGTACAGGCGGCCTGAGTACTCTACAGCTGTGGGACTTGTCGTGAGCAATCTTGACAAGAAGCTCGGCAATGAATCGCAGAAGGGTGAAAAAAGCAGCGGAAAGAAAAAAAACGTTTTTTCTACGATAGGCGGTTGGTTTAAAGAGTTCTTCTAAAATAGAGCTACTTTTCATTTTTTTAGGTATGAGATAGCATATATAAAATGGGTGGAGGTTATATATGGAAATTTCAGTAGTTGGGGAAAGAACCCCAAGTCCGACAGTAATAAAGGTCATCGGTGCTGGTGGCGGCGGATCTAATGCTGTGAACCGTATGATTTCAGCCGGTGTGAGTGGGGTTGAATTCATAGTCGTCAATACTGACCTTCAGGCTCTAAACAGTTCTAATGCGCCTGTTAAGTTAGGTATCGGCTCAAAGCTTACCGGTGGTCTGGGAGCAGGTGGAAAGCCGGAGGTTGGTGAGAAAGCTGCGGAAGAAGACACAGAGACACTTGCGAATGTGCTAAAGGGCGCAGATATGGTGTTCGTAACCGCAGGTATGGGCGGAGGAACAGGCACGGGCGCAGCTCCTGTTATTGCGAAGATAGCAAAGGAACAGGGGGCTCTTACGGTCGGTGTCGTTACGAAGCCATTCAATTTTGAAGGAAAAATTAAGATGCAGCTTGCCGAGGAAGGAATCGCAAAGCTCCGCGAGCAGGTTGACACTCTTATCATAATACCTAATCAGCATCTTCTTAAGGTTGTTGATAAGAAAACTCCGATCAGAAAAGCATTCATGCTTGCAGATGATATTCTGCGCCAGGGTGTGCAGGGTATTTCCGATGTAATTACGACTTCCGGTGATGTCAACTGTGATTTTGCCGATGTGCGTTCTTGTATGGAAGACAAAGGCGATGCAATCCTTGGCATAGGAGAAGGACGCGGCGAGAACAGAGCTGTCGATGCTGCCTCTCACGCTATCGACAATCCGCTTTTGGAGGATTCCCACATCGACGGAGCAAAGAATATCCTTATCAATATTACTGGTGGCGAGGATCTTGCCCTTTTCGAGACAGAGGACATCGTAAGTACGATTACTGCGGCTGCGGATCCTGATGTGCGGCTCAAATATGGAACAGTAATTGATCCTTCATTGGAAGACCAGATTAAGGTAACTGTTATTGCTACAGGTTTCCCATCTGATTATTCATCAAACGGCATGACAGGGAATGTAAAAGGTGTCGCTGATGGAGAAAGGAAAGATTCCATGGCTGAAGGAAATTACGTATCGCTTTCTGACTTTAAGAATATCGGGGGAAAAGATTTTTCTAGCAACCTGTTATCTTCTTCAGGCGGCAGTACCCACAAAGATGGGTTTGACGTTCCTGCGGCTATGCGTAACAACCGGATAAACTTGGGAAAAAACTACGATAAAAAGTAACGTATGGAAAACGGTAATAAAGGTTTCAGCACCATAATTACCGGTTTTTACGATGAGCTTGTCACGATAGAAAGAAAGTCGCTGCTAACAGCCGAGACTTATCGTTCTGCAGTACAGCTGCTGGAAAGATGGTGCGTTGAAAACAATGTTTCGCTTAAGGATTTATCTGTCCGCCATCTTACTGTCTATTTTGCCTCGCGCCGCCTTGAAGCTGACGAGCTTACTGTTGCCAGGGATATCTCCGCAATCCGTTCTTTTGGTACGTATCTTGTGCGTAACAAAATTTGGGATAAAAACACGAGCCTTCTGCTTGAGCGTCCTAAAGCTCACCGACCTTTGCCCCGTGTCCTGTCTGTAGAGCAGATTGAAGATATTCTTTCTGTCATAGATGTTTCCACCCCTCTAGGACTTCGGGACAGGGCTCTTTTCGAGCTGATTTATTCATCGGGCTTACGGATAAGTGAAGCATCCGGCCTTCTTTTGCAGAATGTTCATATTGAAGAAAGACTTCTTTGGGTTCGTGGAAAAGGTGACAAAGAGCGGCTTGCTCCGTTTGGCGGAGAAGCTTTGAAGTGGCTTTCTCTCTGGTTATCGGATGGTCGCCCTTCAATTGTGGGTTCCCGCGCCGTGCCTTGGGTTTTCGTAAATTATCAGGGAAAGCAGTTTTCCCGAAAAGGAATCTGGAAGCGGTTCAAGGAGCTGGAGGCTCAGGTAGGACTTGATGCCAAAGTCCACACGCTGCGTCATTCATTTGCGACTCATCTGCTTGCCGGGGGCGCGGATTTACGTTCGGTTCAGGAACTTCTTGGACATTCAGATCTTTCTACGACACAGATTTATACGCATGTATCAAGTGAAGAACTTCAGGCATATCATGCTGAATTCTTCCCTAATATCAAAAAACCGGAGAAATAGAACGGAGGTATTGTTATGAAAAAAGAAAAAATCAGTTGTTTTGGGGCATTTTGTGTTTTTTGTGTGATTTTCGCATGCCTGTTCATTTCTTGCGGGCCGAACGTAAATTACATAAAGCGAGTGCAGTCTTTGGAAGAGAATGTCTCTAGTCCTACGACGATAGATGAGCTTACAGATGCGATTAAAAAGTACGAAGACCGTGTGGAAGATATTATACAGGCAGATGCCCAGACTGGTATCTGGTGGAAAATCCTTGCTACTCGCTATATGGACCAGAATATGTACGGAAAAGCGCTTGAGGCGTTCCGCAATGCGGTCGCATACTATCCTGCGAATCAGAACCTTTATTACTGGATTGGTGTTTGTGCAGGATATATGGCAAAGTCTTCGCTTGATTTTGATGCAGAGGGAAGCAATCCAAAACAAAAAGAATATACAGCCCTTGCGGAATCTTCCTATAAGCGCGCGTTGGAACTGGAACCTACAAATACTCGTGCATTGTACGGTCTGAGTGTTCTTTATGCGTTCGAGCTTGATCAGGGAGAGAAAGCTATACCTCTTCTTGAGAAACTTCTCACCATTGATACAAAGAATATAGATGCGATGTTTGTTCTTGCCAGGGCTTACTATATGGACTATGATTTCCAAAAAGCCGTAGATATGTATGATTCAATAATCAAGTATACTTCATCGGAGACAAGCAGGGCAGAAGCGGAGGCAAACAAAAAGGTCGTGCTAAATGCGCTGTATTCAGAGTGATGATTTAGCCTTGCGCGCGGCAGTTGCGCGTTTATCATGCCTTTCCTTCGCGGAAAGGCTTTCTCTTTTGAAAAAACTTGACAATGTATCGGCTCTCGCATTACTTTCTATAGAAGAACTTTGCAATATTCTTTCCATAGACAAGTCTGCGGAAAGAATTGGTAGAATTCCAGATTTGGCGCAACTTGCCGCGCGCGCAGAACGCGATGCTTCTATTATGAATCAGTATGGAGTAACCATGCTTCTGCCGGGCGATGAGAAGTATCCTGTCTTGCTCCGGGAAATTCCGCAACCTCCGTTTGCTCTTTATTGCAGAGGATGTGTAGACATCCTTTCCAACGAGGGCGTGGGAGTAGTTGGAACCCGTCATCCAGACGGTGCTGGAATTAAGGCAGCTTTTTCGTTTGCGAAAGATTGCGCTGAACATGGAATGAACGTTGTTTCCGGGCTTGCTTTCGGGATAGACACGGCTGCCCATAAAGGTGCGCTTGATGCTGACTGTGGAAAAACCGTCGCAGTGCTAGGTTGCGGAATCGATATTATATATCCGGCTGCTAACAAACGTCTTGCTGCCGAGATTATAAAGCGTTCCGGCTGCATTGTAAGCGAATATCCGCCGGAGGAGCCTGGGGTAAAATGGCATTTCCCGGAGCGGAACCGAATTATTTCCGGGCTTACGAGTGCGACAATGGTTATTGAAGCTCCGAACAAATCTGGAGCGCTTATAACTGCGGATTTTGCATTGGAGCAGGGGCGTGATTTGTGTGTCCATCCTGCGGGCGTTTCTTTCGCAAAGATGCTTCGACAAAACAACGACGCGAAGAAAAGTTTTGTGGCCGGGGGAATGTCTCCGAGCGGCAAAAAAAACGGTGGCAAAACTGGCGGTAATAAAACTGGCGGACTTTTGCAACCTGGCGGAGTTCTTCAGCTTGTGGAGGATGGCGCACCTGTCATCTCCTCGTATTCGGAGTTAAAATCTCTTATCTCCGGAAAAATGCATCAAGGTATGCTTGATTTGTAATAATTTGTTACATACAAATAGATTAGAGGAATTATGGCTACTTCATCCGTAAAGAAAACGACAACGAAAGCGAAAACGACAAAAAAAACATCGAAAACGACAAAAACGGCGACGAAATCTGCGTCAGCTGCAAAATCTGCTGCGGAGTCAAAAACGGCGAAAACGACGCTTGTAGTCGTAGAATCTCCGGCAAAAGCTAAGACAATAGAAAAGTATCTTGGTAAGGGATACATAGTTAAGGCTTCGATGGGGCATCTTATCGATCTTCCGAAATCGCGTCTTGCAATACAGGTTGAGAATAACTTCCAGCCGGAATACATAACAGTGCGTGGCCGTGCCGCAATCCTGAAAGATTTGGAAAAAGATGCAAAAAAAGCAAGCACCGTGCTTCTTGCAAGTGATAATGACCGCGAGGGGGAGGCAATAGCCTGGCATCTTTACAACGATTTTGCTCCAAAAACAGATGCCGCAGTTCGCCGTATCGTTTTCAATGAAATAACACCTGTAGCTATAAAAGAGGCAGTAAAGCATCCTGCCGACATAGATGAAGATAAAGTGAATGCGCAGAAGGCACGCCGCGTTCTTGACAGGCTTGTGGGCTACAACCTTTCTCCGCTTCTTTGGAAAAAAGTAAAGAACGGGCTTTCCGCTGGACGTGTCCAGTCTGTCGCTCTCCGCATGATATGTGAGCGAGAGCGTGAAGTTGAGAACTTTATTCCTGAAGAGTATTGGACGCTCGATGCTGATTTTACGGAAGGGAAGCAGAAAATAGCTGCGCAGCTTGTTCTGTACAAAGAAAAGAAACCAGAGCTTAAGAACGAGGCGGATGTAAACAAGATTATCAGCGTTATAAAAGACGAGAAATGCGTCGTTACGGATATAAAGGAAACTGACCGTACTGTAAAGCCCAAGCCGCCGTTCACTACGTCTAAACTTCAGCAGGCAGCGGCGACAAGGCTCGGCTTCACTTCAAAAAAGACAATGCAGCTTGCGCAGCAGCTTTACGAAGGTGTGAATATCGGTTCAAGCCGCGTCGGTCTTATCACGTACATGAGAACGGACTCCGTTCGTATTTCCCAGACCGCGCTCGACGACGTGCGTTCCTGGCTTCAGGCGAATTATCCGGATGAACTGCCGCCTGCCCCGATTGAGTATGCGGTCGGCTCAAAAGCGCAGGACGCGCACGAAGCTATCCGACCAACGTACACGAAATATACGCCGGATTACGTGAAGGAATATCTTTCACGCGATCAGCAGCGTCTATACACCCTGATTTGGGAAGCATTCGTTTCAAGCCAGATGGTAAACGCAAAAAGCCGCACGACAAGTGTCGATATAAAAGCGGGAGATGCTCTTTTCCGCGTTACGGCCGGAAAAATCATTGAGAAAGGATTTTACAGCGTTATAAAGCTTCTTTCTTCAAAAGAAGAGACTGGCGGATCTATTCCAAAGGTTAAAAAAGGCGATGTTCTTAAGGCAGAGAAATTCTCACCGGAGCAGCATTTTACGCAGGGACCTTCGCGTTATACGGATGCCTCTATTGTAAAAATCCTTGAGGAAAAAGGAATTGGCCGCCCGTCAACTTACGCCCCGATTATATCTGTTCTTCTTGAAAGATATTATGTGAACAGGAGTAACAAGCAGCTCGTTCCGACTCCTCTCGGAAGGATGATAAACGACATTCTTGTTGAGTCTTTCCCGGATGTAATAAACGAAAATTTCACAGCGCTTGTTGAGACTCAGCTTGATGATGTAGAAGAAGGAAAGCGCGAGTGGCCGCAGATGATGAAAGACTTTTTCTTCCCGTTCAAGGAGCGCGTTGACAGTCTTATGGCTACGCTTGAAAGCGTAAAAGGTTCAATGGACGAGCAGACCGGAGTCGTTTGCGACCTTTGCGGCAAGCCGATGCTCAAAAAACTCGGTAGATTCGGATATTTTCTTGCGTGCTCAGGATTTCCTTCATGTCACAATACTAAATCAATTCCTCTTGCAAAGTGTCCGCGCCCTGGCTGTAACGGTGATATCGTAGCCCGGAAATCGAAGGGCAAGGGCAAAGAGTTTTACGGTTGCACGAATTATCCTAAGTGCGATTTTATCACATATTTCAAGCCGACAAATGCGGTTTGTCCGCAGTGCGGTCAGTTCATGGTTGAGAAATTCGACAAAAAACATGGTTCGTTCAAGTCTTGCATAAATCCGGAGTGCAGTTATTTGCACACTGCGGGAGATGATGAACCCGTAGACACAGATTTTTAGAGGTGCTTTTGGAATGATGGATGAGCTGCTTTCTAAGATTTCCTCTGTCGAGGATGCTGCAGAGGAGTTCCTCGTCTATTTAAGCGGTGTAAGAAGTGTTTCTTCCAATACTGTGAAAGGATATGGCAACGATTACAAAAAACTTGCCGAGTTGTTGGGAAAGCAGATTCCGTCTACAAATTGCAATTCTGACGGTTCTTCGGGGATTCCTCTTGAAGCCGTTGAGACAGAGCATCTTCGCCAATGCCTTGGTGCTCTTGTCCGCCAAAAACTTACTCCTGCCAGCGTAAACCGCTTTGTTGCAGCCGTCCGAAGTTTATTTGCCTATTGCTACAGACTTGAGTATATTTATAGTAATCCTGCTTTGGAACTAAAAACTGTGAAGAATCCTGTGCGACTACCGGACTTTATGACGGAGAAGGAAGCCGATGAGCTTTGCAGCGAGCCGGAGATTAAACCTCTTTTATGGCCTGCCCGTGATGAAGCTATGTTCAAGATGTTCTATTCGTCCGGCTGCCGTATTTCAGAGATTGCGGGGCTGAAAATGCGCGATATCCGCGGAAATTACAACTCTGCGATAGTACACGGAAAAGGTAATAAAGACCGTGTAGTGTTTTTTTCCCCAGAGGCGGTTGATGCTTTCAAAAAATATCTTTTGGAGCGCAAAGAGCACATAAAAAGTGAAAAGCCTGTTCGATCCGTATTTATTTCGCAACGGGGAAACGGACTTTCTGTACGTGGAATTTACAGTATCGTAAGCAGATACTCTTCTGTGGAGGGAACGAATCGCCACGTTTCTCCGCATTCGTTCAGGCATTCTTTTGCCACGACGATGCTCAATGCCGGCGCAGATATCCGCGTAGTGCAGGAAATGCTTGGACATTCCAGTATTTCGACTACGCAAAGATACACACATGTTACAGCTGCAAAGCTGGTTGATATATATAACCGTGCGCATCCGCACGGAAAGGAAAGATAGATGAGTTATCCAAAAGTCCGCAGTACTACGGTTATTGCGGTTAAAAAAGACGGTCACGTTGCAATGGCTGGTGATGGTCAGGTTACGATGGGTGAGACTGTCATGAAAGGCAATGCCCGTAAGGTAAGACGCATGTACGACGGGAAGGTTTTGACAGGATTTGCTGGTGCCACGGCAGATGCTTTTAACCTTTTTGATAAATTTGAGGCGAAACTTGGCGAATATAACGGAGATATAACCCGCGCTGCCGTTGAGCTCGCAAAAATGTGGCGTACCGACAAGGCTCTGCGCAACTTGGAGGCTCTTCTTCTTGTAGCTAATAAAGACAAAATCCTGCTTATTTCAGGAAATGGCGATGTTATTGAGCCAGAGAACGACATTCTTGCGATAGGTTCCGGCGGAAACTACGCTTATGCCGCGGCGCTTGCTTACACAGAGTCATCGAACTTAAGCGCGCGGGAGATTGCCGAGAAAAGCCTTAAGATAGCTGGAAGCATCTGCATTTACACGAACAATCATATTACTGTCGAGGAACTTTAGTAATGGATACGATTATGGACACGAATAACACGGTAGAACCCAAAAAAGACAAAATACCTTTGGAAGAGCTTACTCCGAAAGAGATAGTAAAGCAGCTCGACACATATATTGTCGGTCAGCACAAAGCGAAGAAATCCGTGGCAATCGCGCTGCGCAACAGAACGCGCCGCCTTAAGCTGCCGGAAGAGATACGCGATGAAATTGCGCCGAAAAACATTCTGATGATAGGTCCGACAGGTGTTGGAAAGACCGAGATTGCCCGCCGCCTTGCAAAACTTTGTGGGGCTCCGTTCCTTAAAGTTGAGGCAACAAAATATACGGAAGTTGGTTATGTCGGCCGAGATGTCGAGTCTATGGTGCGCGATCTTATGGCTGTCGGATACAACATGGTAAAGGCTGAGTTCCAGGAGAACCTTAAAGCAAAGGCGGCGGAGAAAGTGGAGGAAGCTCTTCTTGATTTGTTGCTCCCAGGAAGTGGTCCTAAGAAAACTCACAAAAAGGCAGCTCCGGCGGCGGACGGTGAGATTAAGCAGATTTCTGATATTTCTGTCGCGCTCGGCAATATTTTTCAGAATGCGGAGATGCAGCAGGCAGAAGATGTCGCAGCTGAGGAGAAAAACGATAACGCGGACAAAGACAGCAGTATGAATGAAACCCGCGAGAAATTCCGCGTTATGCTTCGTGAAGGCAAGCTTGAGGATCGACAGGTTGAAGTAAGCCAGAGACGGCAGGCGCGCGTTCCGTCTTTTGAAATTTTTGCCGGTGGTAATATGGAGGATATGGAGTCTGCCATGCAGGGAATCGCGACGATGATTTCCGGTTCATCAGGTGGTTCCCGCCGTCGCTCCGTAACTGTAAAAGAAGCTCGTGAAATTCTTATGGAAGAGCAGCTGGATAGAATGACCGACCCTGATAAAGTGGCGGATGAGGCTAAGACGCGCGTCCAGCAGATGGGAATTGTCTTTATTGATGAGATAGACAAAATTGCGACCGGCGGCGGAACGTCGCGGAGCGGACAGGACGTGTCACGCGAGGGTGTTCAGAGGGATATTCTTCCGATTGTAGAAGGATCCAACGTAAATACGAAATTCGGTGTCATCGATACAACGCACATTCTTTTCATAGCCGCCGGTGCTTTCAATGTATCTAAGCCGAGCGACCTTATCCCGGAGCTGCAGGGACGTTTCCCGCTCCGTGTAGAGCTCGATTCGCTTAATGCCGAAGACTTTAAGAAGATACTTACCGAGCCGAAAAATGCGCTTACAAAGCAGTATGTAAGTTTGCTCAGTACAGAAGGTGTTACAATTAATTTCACGGAAGAGGCAATTGACCGGATGAGTTCCTTTGCGGCTGATGTGAACATGCGCGTTGAGAATATAGGCGCTCGTCGTCTTCACACGATAATGGAGACTCTTCTTGAAGATCTTTCGTTTGAAGCTGATGAGCATAAAGGAGAAACGATAGACATAACCGCTGATTATGTTGACGAGCGGCTTAAGGGTGTCGCTCAGGATCAGGATTTGTCGAAGTACATCCTTTAGTTTACGTGGGGGGGTATTGCGGGGCGAAATGGTTGAGAGAAATGGTAGCCTGCAAACATGTGCCTCACCCTACGAGCATAGCTCTCCGGGAGAATCCGTCGCTACGCTCCGGTTGCTATAGGAATGGTGTCTAAATGCTCGCTCACGCGAGCTGGCAATCGCTGAAAACAGTCCACTGGACTGTTTTCCCCCGCGCATTGAAACGCTTCGCTGGCAACGCGCGGGGCGCTCCCTAAGGGGAAGGCGTTCCCCTTTATACGCATTATTCAGGGAAGTATTCCGGGTAGTGCTTTTTTATTTCCTCAACGTCTACATGAAGTCTTGAAAGATGCTTTTCAAGAAGAGTTTTTGCGAGCGAGGAGTCTTTGTCGATCATCGCCTGCATCATTGCCCTGTGGTCGTCTACGATTTTAATTTCTTTTACAGAATGAAGACTCATAGAGCGGAGCCTGTCGAAATGCACGTTCATAAGCTGTACCATGTAGTAGCATTGCATCTTGTTGCTTATGCGGTAAAGTGATTCGTGGAATTTGTTGTCAAGCTCCATTATTTTTTCCATGGTTTTGCTTGCAAGATAGAAATCCTGAAGCCGAATGTTGTCTCGCATTTCCAAGAGGTCTTGCTCTGTCGCCATTTTACAAGCTTCCTCTATAACGGCGCACTCAATAGTCCTTCTGGCGAAGACGGCTTCTTCCACCAATTCCAGGTCGATCCGGGAGACAGAGCAACCGCGTTGGGGCAGTATGTCCACGATTTTAGAGCGGGAAAGCTCCAAGAGTGCTTCATGTACAGGGGTTCGAGAAACATTCAGTTCCTGTGCGACCTCTTGTTCGCTTATCATACTTCCCGGTTTTATGTCGAGGTCTATGATGTTGTTCCTTATGATTCTATAAGCATACTCACGGCTTGATTCGTTTGAAAACTTAGGTGTTATCTTCAATTAGAGTTCCCCCTGTTTCTTTTTCCCTTAATGACAACGGGCAGCAGTACAAGAAAACCTGTCTTTACAACAGCTTCTGCTGCAGACTGAAGTATTATCTCGAAAAGATTGTAATCCTGATTGCTCATCGGAATAAAATTGGCGCAGGTTTTACCTATGGCAAAAGCTCCGCAGGCAATTGCCAGGATCGTAATGCTTTTCTTTTTGTGAGCTTGGGCAACATCTCCTTCAGTTTTTACATAGCTTATCATCACTTTAAGACCGATGAAGAACAGAACTGCGGCTGCTACATATCCGACTATAGAAAAGATGTTGAAGATCAGTTCATAATCCATTGTTTTTTGTACCCTTCAGTGTATTCTGTATGTCACAAAAAATACAGTGTTGTTTCGTGAGACATTGCAGAATTGCCATAATATCATTTTTGCATTTTGAAAAACGATTTCTTTAATTAAACCAAGATGTCGGATATTTAACCATAGGGGAAATGTACTATTGACAGCTGGTTTTTTTGAATGTAGGCTGACTATAGTGAATAACTAGTATGCAAGTATGCAAGCGTACAAGTGTGAGAGTTTAAGGAATGGATGCTTGCGTGAGTGCTGGTGCCCCTGTCAGGTTTGACGGACAGGCATCGCAGTGTGTTTGAGATGCAGGGCACTGATTGAAAAATGATTATGTAAAACGGGAGGAAATAATGGCAAAAAAAACGGACGTACCGCAGCTGAAGGTAGGCTGGGGCAAGCATTTTGCCCAGTATTGGCAGCTGTATGCGCTTATGCTCGTTCCTATAGTTTATTACGTTATATTCAGATATATCCCTATGGCGGGAAATATTATCGCGTTCCGTAAGTACCGCGCCGGTGGTGGCTTGTTCGGTATTGAGTGGAGCGGATTTAAGTATTTCAAGCAGTTTGTCGGTGACTCCAGTTTTTGGCGCGCGTTCCGGAATACTCTTTTCCTGAATGTAGTGTATCTTTTGTTCAGGTTCCCGCTGACTTTGATTTTTGCGCTTCTTTTAAATGAAATCCGCAATATTCACTGGAAAAAGTTTGTGCAGACAGTTTCTTATCTGCCCCACTTTATATCGATGGTTATTGTTGCCGGTATGATTCGTGAGCTTCTTTCGACGAACGGACCGATAAACCACATTATCGAGTATTTTGGCGGCGAGGTTATTACCTTCGTAGCCCTTCCTGAGTGGTTTACGACGATTTTCGTCGGTTCCGGTATTTGGCAGAGCCTTGGTTGGGGTACAATCCTTTATCTCGCCGCAATGTCGAATATCAACCCATCGCTTTATGAGGCTGCCGAGGTTGACGGTGCGGGGCATTTCCAGCGGGTAATCAACATCACCATTCCGTGCATCATGCCGACTATTACGACGCTCCTTATCCTTGACATTGGTGGACTCGTCGGTTCTGGCGCATCATTCGAGAAGGTTTTCCTTCTCTATAATCCTATGACTTACGAGACGGCTGATATCGTTTCTACATACGTTTACCGCATGGGTCTTGGTTCCGCGAACTACAGCTATGCAACGGCAGTAGGCCTTTTTGAAGGCGTGATCAACTTCGTTCTTCTTTCGATAGCGAACTTTGTTTCAAAGAAAACGACAGAAAGCAGTTTGTGGTAATAGGAGGGGAGCAATGTCTGACGTGTCTGTTTCATCAGTTCCAATGCTTAATAGATTAAAGGCAAAACATCGCAGGGAATCACAGGGATACCGCGTGTTTACTGTATTCAATACCATATTAATGATACTTGTCTGTATTGCGACATTATATCCGTTCCTGTATCTTGTCGCGCAGTCTTTCTCTTCGGAAACTGCGATTATGCAGGGAAAGGTTAGTATTATACCTGTAGATTTCAATATAACGACATATATTTCAGTAATTCAAAAAGGCGACTTCTTGAGGTTTTACGGAAATACAATCATTTATTCAGTAATCGGTACGCTGTGCGCAATTTTCTTCAGTTCGTGCCTTGCGTATCCGCTTTCAAAACCTGCGCTGCGGCTGAATAAATTTTTCACGCCTTTCATCATTTTCACAATGTACTTTGGTGGCGGACTTATTCCGAACTACGTTCTGATGATACGCCTTGGCCTGCGCGATACGGTAGCAGCTTTTATCCTTCCGGGAATGATAAGCACATACTATGTTCTTCTTATGAAGTCATTCTTTGCAGGTACTCCTCACGAGCTTGAAGAAGCCGGTGAGCTGGACGGACTGTCCAAAATCGGTATTTTCTTCCGTATAGTTCTGCCGCTTTCAAAGCCGATTATCGCGACGATGATTCTTTTCTACGCCGTAGGTTACTGGAACAACTGGTTCACTGCGTTCTTGTATTTGGATTCAAAAGATAAGTGGCCTGTTGCATTTTATTTGAAGACAATTATCTCCGGTGCGTCTACGTCTGCTGATCCAGGTGAGGTAAATGCCGAGAAGATGCAGATTGCTTCCAATATCAAGGCTTGTTCGATGTTGCTTATGGCGCTGCCAATTATCTGCGTGTATCCGTTCGTCCAGAAATATTATGTTCAGGGTATGATGCTTGGTGGTGTAAAAGAGTAGTGTGATATTATCCGGCAGTCGTCGCATTGCTGCTGCGCGCCGGGGAAATATAAATTTTAGGAGGAAAAACTATGAAAAAGTTAGCAATGATTCTTGTTGCACTTTTGATGGTTGCGGTTCTTTTTGCTGGTGGTAAAAAAGAAAGCAAGACTGCTGCTGCAGCTGGTGAGGCCAAAGGATATACCTATGGCGAGGGTGTTACATTCCATTCAGATGAGAAAGTAACATATACAATGTATTTCAGTGATGCTTCTTGGTATCCAATGGTAGATACATGG
>JAEEGL013435701.1_pt1 | contig 18949 bp, 14 predicted proteins | sample 9134231 | NCBI WGS metagenome assembly JAEEGL01 (sample SAMN16246548, study PRJNA631951) | gut metagenome | biome: gut microbiome; feature: rumen; material: fiber-attached | host: Bos | place: Iran: Karaj | collected 2018-10 | reverse complement strand
TCTGTGTGTGTCATTTCCGTCTAAAAGACGCTAAGACGTTAAGACGTTTTAGACGCTTACCTCATCCATTCACCCCTCCAACCGTCTTAACCGTCTTAAGCGTCTTACGTCTTTTTTTCATTTTTGCATCATATCGTTTAATGCCTATCCCGTTGAGATTGATGGTATTTATTACAACCTGACAACAGGTGAATCAAACACCGCTGAAGTTACTTACACAAAAGATGGTCTTTATTCTGGAGATGTTGTGACACAAAAAGTCAGTCTAAAATTTGGAATTCTCAAAAAATCTCCTTATATTTGCAGTCGAATATCGAGATGATTTTATTTCATAATTATGGGTAGAACAGAAGTTATTGAGTTTATTCGTCAGGTAGCAGTGAACACGCTGCCTCCAAATAGCAATTTGCTGCTTTATGGATCACGTGCCCGTGGAGATAACCATGATGGCTCTGATTGGGATTTGCTAATACTTCTCGATAAACCTACTATATCTTTCAACGATTATAGTGTTGGGTATCCATTCAGGGAGCTTGGCTGGGAGATCAACGAAGAGATTAATCCGCAGGTCTATTCAAAAAAAGAGTGGAACGACTATCAGTTTACTCCCTTCTACAAGAATGTCGAATCAGATAAAGTTTTGATTCTATGAGCATGAATGATGAAGAGCGTTTGACTTTGGTGAAACTTGAGTTGGCTAACATTACATAAAGACAGGTAAGTTACCCTCTGATTACGGTCGTCTGTATAATAACCTGCAGACTTTGAGGGAAAAAAGCGACTACAACTGCTTTTATCAAGTAACAGAGCAGGATATTGCTGATAGCTTCGAACTTGTTCGCCAGTTTATTGATGCGGTAGAAAAATTGATTAATATGGAAGATAAGGAATAAAATAATATAATGTAGAACCCTAAAAACAAAACAGCGTATGGTAACATAGCAAAGTTATAAGGACATAAGACATTGAACGTCCACTTTTGATTCTTGTCTCTGATAATTGGGGAATTAGATGAGTTTGTCAAGAACTGAAGTAGATAGTTCACGCCGCTCGGCGTGGGCATTTACTCGTTTAAGACAAACAGGTTATCCCCAATACCTCAGAGACGTAGACGAAGTAACTTGTCCACGTTTTCTTTTTGTGTTGAATTAAACTCATCGGCAATGACTCATAATTGAAAAGAAAATTAAACTTATAAATAAACTACAATATGAAACAATTAAAAATTTCAATTCTGCTCACCGTGCTCATGAGCATGTTTGGAGCAAAGACTTATGCCCACGACATTGAAGTCGCAAACAGTGATGGTGTCACCATCTATTATAATTGGACTAATGACAAAACGGAGCTCGCGGTCACTTATCGTGGTAGCTATCCTTCTGATTATTCTAATGAATATTCTGGAAATGTAGTTATTCCTGAATCTGTGGTGTATGAGGAAAAAAGTTACAGCGTGACTTCCATTGGCAGTTCTGCTTTTAGAGATTGCAGCGGCCTGACCTCTGTGACCATCCCCAACAACGTAACCTCCATCGGTTATTATGCTTTCTATCAATGCAGCGGCCTGACTTCTGTGACCATCCCCAACAGCGTGACCTCCATTGGTGAATGGGCTTTCTATAATTGCAGCGGCCTGACCTCTGTGACCATCCCCAACAGCGTGACCTCCATCGGTCAATATGCTTTTTATGACAGCGGCCTGACCTCTGTCGTAATTGGAAGCGGAGTTACATCAATAGGTTATTATGCTTTTTCGAATTTGACAAAGACCATCTGGCTGACGAACACACCTCCTTCAGGGGCTTCATACGCTTCGGGGGCTGTTAATTATGTGGCAAATGATCAGTATACTTTTAGTAATAAGTATGTTTATCCTTTCTTAAGTTCCTATTTCGATGTTGACGGTATCAGGTATGTGCCTGTCAGTCTGTCGGATAGAACATGCGATGCCATTGATTGCGTCTATAATGAAAGTGCCAAAAACACCAAGATTGCATCAACGGTCACATATAAAGGGGTTACTATGAATGTGAAGGAAGTAATGCCATACGTTTGTTATGGTAATACTTATATTGAGACTTTAAAGTTAGGAAGTAATTTGTCCGCTATAGGTAGTTATGCTTTTTCGGGTTGTTCTTCTTTAAAGGCAATAGATATTCCTGAGATTGTAACAGTACTGAATGAATCTACTTTTTCAGGCTGTACTTCTCTGGAATCAATCAAAATCAAGCCCCTCATGACAGACATTAAAAACAATGTGTTTTATAACTGTACTAGTCTAAAGGAAGTGATAATAGCTGATAGTGAGAATGAGTTGAAATTGGGATCAAATGGCAGCTCACCGATTTTCTCGTCGTGCCCATTGGATACGGTCTATATAGGACGAAACATCAGTTATAGTACTTCCAGCAATTATGGTTATTCGCCCTTCTACCGAAACACGAGTCTGCGGGCTGTGAAGATTACGGACAAGGAGGATGAAATATCTGAGAATGAGTTTTACGGTTGTACCAATCTTCAGCGTGTGATTATCGGCGACGGCGTGAAAAGCATCGGCGACTGGGCATTCTCAGGCTGCCAGAGCCTGAAGTTCTTTGCCTTTGGTACGAAGGTAGAGACCATCGGCCAGGAGGCTTTCTCCGATTGCACGGCTGTTACAGAGATCTCCAGCAAGGCTGGCACTCCTCCAACCTGCGGCTCTCAGGCTCTCGACGATATTAACAAATGGGAATGTAAGCTTTTTGTGCCGAAAGGCAGTCTGACAGCTTATCAGGAGGCAGAGCAGTGGAAAGAGTTCTTATTTGCGGAAGAAAGAGATTTTGCCGCTGATATTGAATATACGCTGACTTACCTGGTGGATGGCGAAGTGTATAAGACCTATCAGTTGAAGGCTGGCGATCCCATTGACCCAGAGCCGGCTCCCAAGAAGGAGGGCTATGAGTTCTCCGGCTGGAGTCCAATCCCTGCGACGATGCCTGCCGAGAATCTGACCATCACAGGAACGTTCACGCTGATTTCTGATTACGACGAGATCAAGATAACGAGTGCTGGGCAGACTACCTGGTGCAGTAAGTATGATCTGGACTTTACGGAAGAGGATGGCTTGAAGGTTTATACTGCTACTGGTTATAACACCATTACTGGTACCATCTGGCTGAGTCGCGTTAAAGAAGTGCCTGCTCGCGAAGGCATTTTGATCATGGGTGATGAGGGTGTGTATAAGATTCCGCATAAGGCTACAGGTAACTATTATGCTAACCTGATGGTAGGAACGCTTGAGGCTATGACGCTCTACGAAACAGACGGAGAATATACGAACTACTATCTGTCGAAAGGAACGGAAGGTGTTGGTTTCTACAAGGTGAACGGCAGCGTGAAGCTGGGAGCCCATCGCGCCTATCTGCCTCTGAAGAAGGGAACGACCGGCAATGCAAACACACGTTATATCGGCTTTACCTTCGATGACGGCACAACCAACATCGACCCCTTATCAGCTTCCGATACTGATGAGAGCAACGCCGCCTACTACAACCTACAAGGCCAGCGCGTAGACAATCCCACCAAGGGCCTCTACATCAGGAATGGCCGCAAGATCGTGATCAAATAATCACTTGTGGATTCGTTCACATTGACGCTGTCAAGATACTGGAAAAATGCTATCTCTCTGTAATTCTGAGAGTTGTATATTTTAACACAGGCAGAGCGAAAAATAGTTTGAAAATCCTGCTCGGAAGAGCGGGATTTTTTGTAATTTTGCACCCGTTTCGCCACTAACGGTGGGATGCCACAAGAATAACTATGGAACCCCATGAATATAATAGCATAATAAAAGATCTGATAGACAATTTATCCCGTTTGAAGGAGAGACGCCCTTCGGCAGGACGACGGCTGCTGCTGATTAGCATCGTGGCCGACATGGACGAGTTGTCTGCGATGCTGAAGAGAGAAGTTCTGGAGAAGGTGAGCGGTGAGATCTGGCTCGATGCCGACAAGGGTATCGACTATGCCGCTCTGGCCGATATGCTGCAGGATCTTCAGCCCGTGAAGCTGGTGGCGGCTGGCTGCGATGAGGAAGAGGAGGCCGTAAGGCTCAACGCTTCGCTTGACGGGCTGGTGGAGCTGCTTTTCAACATCGCCGACGCTCTGGACCGCCATCATAAGAACGAGGACTACATCAAGCTCTATGAGGACGAGATGAAGATGTTTATCAAACAACGCTTTCGAAAAGGGGCGATACAGTCGTATAAGCTATGGCGCGAGAAGAACTATCTTGGTTCTCCGACGATAGAGGATCTGGAAGACTATCGTTCCGAGAAGCTGCTGAAACTGTTCAAGACAGGCATTTTCAACGAGCGGGTGTCGAGCATGCAGCGAGGTAAGCGCTATCCTGACGAGGTGGTATTCCATGTGCCCGAAAACGAGAAGGATCTGGCTAGGGACATCAACAAGCACTATCATTGCCTGCGCCAGATCTGTGACTACTCCGACCACGAACTTCGCCTGATCCCCCTTCAGGTAGGTATCTACTTCTACACCCACCGTAAGGATGCGAACGCTATGGATTACCGTAGGGCGCTACTGAAATATATGACAAAGATAGACATGGCCCAGCAGGAAATGTCGGCCATGCGTAAGCGTCGTGGTGTGCGCCTGTCTGAATTGCCCGGCACACGGAAGGATATCCTTGAGAAAGTCTCCGAGCTGGTAGGCTATGGTGAATGGATAGCTCCTGCCAACAATGAGAATATCCTGGAGATGCTCTATAATGTACTTGATGTGGGCATTTATGATCTGACTGATGAGGAAAAGTCGATGTCGGAGACGTTCTGGTCGATGCTGGAGCAACCGGGCAATCTGCGCGTGGTGTGGCAAAACCTCGTCGGCTACTTCGCCGAGCACCATTTCTTTGCCTCAACGCTTGGTTCCCCAGCCCTGAATGAAATGTTCTTCAACAACCGTGAGTATTATCAGAACATCGACAAGGGTCGTCCGAGCTATCAGCGTAAATCGAAAAAATGGGATCGTGTACAGCCGCTGCTCGACCGGTTTGTCCCCCACAAAGACTGAGATTTCATAAACCGAACGTAAACTGGCGTAAACCGAGCTGTGAATGAAGGCCGATATCCGATTTTTTTCGGGTGTCGGCCTTTTTCTTTTTTTTTATTGGTTTTCAGCATGTTACAAATAGTTTTATAACAAAGTGAAACTTTTTTTTCGGTTTATGCTCTCAGTTTTGCACAGTTTCTTGGTTTACCTACCTTTGCATCGTCGAAAGACAAAAAGCGTTCTTTGAAATATTTACATACAAATGCTTCTGTTGGAACAGATATCATACACCCACGCGTGAGCGCCGGGATGTTCTTTCAAGAGATTTATTCACATTATTATTAATATTAAGATCCCGCTGAAAGGAGCGGTTTTATTAAATTATGGGAAATTTATTTTTAACATTCGAGATTTTTATAGCTATGATTACATTACAATGTAGAGTGGTCGGCAAGACGGAACCTGTCAACCTGACCAAGAAGAACGGCGAGCCGCTCGCCAAGTGTTTTATCCGCCTGAAGGCGATCGGAGGTGACTACACCGACGAGTTCTATGGTGCCTTGCTCGGCAACGGGGCCTTGGTAGATTACCAGCCCGGGGAAGTGGTCGATGCAGTGCTGAGCTTCAAGGTGTTCGAGGCCAACGGCAACCTGTATCAGGATGTATCCATCAACGAGATCGTGAAGCGATGAAAGTCAGCGAGAAGATGATTGAGCAGCTGAAGCAGTTTGAGGGGCTGAGGCTGGAGGCCTACGAGGATGCCGGGGGCGTGTTGACCATCGGCTACGGCCATACGGGTGAGGACATCAGTCCGGGCGACCGCATCACGGAGTACTGGGCCAAGGAGCTGCTGCTGAACGATCTCGGCGCTGTGGAGGACGAGGTGGAAGAGCTGGGTGTGGCCAGGAACCAGGCGCAGTTTGACGCGCTGGTGTCGTTTGCCTTCAACCTGGGCATCAGCCGCCTGAAGTCGTCGACGCTGCTGAAGGTGATCCGCAACGGCGGCAGCATGCGCCAGATCAAGCGTGAGTTTATGCGCTGGGTGCACTGTGGCGGCCAGCGGCTGCCGGGACTGGAGAAGCGCAGGGCCTGGGAAGCGAAACGATTTTTTGAGAATTAAGAATTATAATACTCGAGTTATGAAAAAGAATGAGTAAAGGTATTAAATTGAGTACGGGGAGAACGGTGACGCTGGACGGGATGATGACGTACGGCAAGACGGATGAAGGGCTGCTGATGGGCGACTTCAAGAATTTCGACCCCGAGGTGAAAGTGGAGCCGGTAGTGGGGCGGTTCAAGGGTCAGCTGATGCGCGACGGTGACTTCTACATGGAGCAGCTGCCCAAGCGCATACGCAACAAGCCGAAGTTCCGTCAGGACCACAGCAGCGTGAGCATCGGCCGTAACGGCAAGGGCTACTTTGTGATGGTGGTGGACGAGGCTGAGCTGGAGGCGTTCGACGAGATCCTCGTACGAGAGGCCATCGAGGCTGCAGCAAAGTTGAATGCTAATAGAGGCAGATGACGGAATGAGAATTCCAAGCTATTTCTATAGTGTGAAGGACCGCAGGGCGAAGACGCTCACTCCTGCGGTTCTCTTCGCCCTGCAGACATCGGCACAGACCCGTGAGGGTATGGAGGAGATAGGCAGGCTTCAGCAGGAGGGCGCAGACATCCGACCGGGCAAGGAGAAGCTGAGCGTGGTCTCCTGGGGGGCCCGTTACGAGGAAGGCAGTCCGCGAGGGTCGGAAGGCGCGCAGGATACCGGGCTCTTCTTCATCGACCTGGATCACCTGACGGAGAACCCGAGAGAGGTGTACGAGCGGCTGATGAACGGCTCGGCGGCGAAGGACGAAGCGCAGCGCCAGCGGATCGTGGAGCTGATGAAGTCGCACGTGAAGGCTTCGCACGTGACACCCAGCGGCGAGGGCCTGCGTATCGTGCTGAAGAAGCTGTTGCCCCGCGAGGACAATGAGGCGAACATCGAGGCATTTGGCAGGCTGCATCAGAATGATCCGGCCATTGCAACCCTCGACAGGAAGGTGAAGGATATCGGACACCCGAGCTTTGTGCCGTGGGCGGAGTACTGGATCTATCTGGACGAAAGCATCCTGACGGAGGATACCGAGGAGGAGCCGACGCAGACGGAGGTTATATTGAGCGACGTCACACCGTCGACGGGTGACGCGGAGAGGAAGGACTATAGGGAGTACCTGACCTATAATGCCGACGGGGAGCCGGTGGGGAGTGACGGGAAGCCCCTGCAGAACAGCTACCGGGGACACAAGCTGACGGAGATCCGCGACAATATCGTGACGCTGATGGGTGGCCAGCCCAGCGTGGGCGACAGGAACAGAAGCACGTACAAGATGCTCTCGGCTCTGGCTCCCATCGTGGACTATAAGGAGGAGGTGCTCAAGATGCTGATTCCCTACTGGGGGCTGGCCTGGGACGAGGTGGAGCCGATAGCGAAGAGTGCCGCCAAGCGCAGACCGTCGGAGAAGCTGCCTTATCTGTTGTGGAAGGTGCTGCACGAGATGGGGATCGACGATGCCTCGATGCAGGTGGACGAGACCGACGAGGATGCTCCAGACGACGAGGAAATTACACAACAGGAACCGTCCCTACTGTGTAAAATACCGCCGCTGGCTCCGGTGTTCAAACAGTTGGTGAGCAGGGCTCCAAAGGACTATGTGGAGATGATCTACTTCACCGTGCTCTTCTGTATGTCGTGCCTGGCCTCGAAGCTCAGGGCGCACTATTTCGACGGGCGTGTCCATTCGCCCTCGCTCTTCGTCACCGTTGAGGGTAGTTCAGGTTCGGGCAAGTCGTGGGTCGTCGATGTGAGCGACCTGCTGCTAAAGCCGATGATTGCCGACGATATGAAGGAGTTGGAGAAGCAGCTGGAGTATGACCGGGAGCTGAAACGGTGCCGCAACTCGAAGAAACAGCCCGAAGATCCGCTGATCATGCAGCGCATACTTGACCCGACGATCTCGGTAACTGCCTTCCTGAAGCAGAACTACCAGAATAAGGGACTTCATGCTCTGACGATCTGCCCTGAGGTGGACACGATGGTGAAGCAGCACTCGCGCGGAGCCTGGGGACAACTCTCAGATCTCTACAGACTGGCATACGAGAATGCGGTAACGGGTCAGAAGTTCTTGTCGGAAAACTCTTTCTCAGGGCGAGCGGCCGTTTATTATAACCTGTTGGTGACGGGCACACCGATGTCGATGGGCCGCTTTTTCCGGAATGTGGAGGACGGACTGGTGACCAGAACCATCCCCATTGTGCTGCCTGATCAGTTCGGCGCGAAAACCCCGAAGTGGAAGCCCTGGACGGCGCTGCAGCTGAAGGTGGTCGGCGACACCGTGAATCGCGTGTATCATGAACTCTCGATGAGTGAGGACGGACACGTGGCCGATGAGCACTTCATGGAGCTTGGATGGCTGAACAATGCCATTGAGGACTGGCTGGAGGAACAGCGGCTCAGATGCCTGAGGGAGATGTCGAGGTCGAGGGACCAGTATCGCCGTCGTGCTGCCAACAACGGGTTCCGTGCGGGGATGGTGGTCTACTATCTGCTGGGTGAGAAGCCGACGCCTGACGTAAAAAGGAAGGTGATAGCCAACGCCCGCTATGTGGCCGACTTCACCGTTGAGTCGCTATTGGCAAAATATGGTGAAGAGACCGAGGCCGTGCTGGTTCCCAAGAAGAAGCACACGCCAAAGACCATAGCCCTGTTCGACCTGATGGCTGAGACGTTCACGCGTGAAGCGCTGAGACAGAAGATGACGGAACTGAACATCCGTTCGCGGCTGCGCGACGTCGTGTGGCGCTGGTCATCGTCGGGACTGATAGAAGTGATGCCCGACGGGCTCCTGAAAAAGATTGCAGCCTCTACAGATGGGGGCACACCAAAGAAGCCCAGACGCAGGTAATGTACGAGAACAGGGTCCGCAGTGATGCGAGCCCTGTTTTACAGGATTTTTTGATAAATATTTGGATGTTCCAATAAAATTATGTATCTTTGCAGGCGACTACGAAAAAAAACGTAACGAAAAAAATCGTAATATGGAGAATCCTTTTAAATTCGGAACGGATGGCAATGTCATCTATTCTGATCGATATGAGATAGAAGACCCCTTCTTCAAAGAATGGATACTTAAAGAAATGCTATAGCCTATGAGACTATTTTCACTGTTATTCATCCTGCTATTTTCGCAGAGCATCAAGGCGCAGAGTGCTCACATACTGACAGTCAAGGCAATATCGACGCAGAATGGATGAGGCGGGTACACCAAAGAAGCCCAGACGCAGGTAATGTACGAGAACAGGGTCCGCAGTGATGCGAACCCTGTTTTTCATTTGCTTAATCGAGCTCGAAGTCGAGACAGCTGCGCTGGACGGTGTAGGGACGGACTTTGCCGTTGGCTACGGCCACGTGGTCGGGGTGGACTGCATAGCCCTTGAGGGCCTCTTCGCTCTCCAGTGTGCTGTCGAGCATCACGTCGGCATTCGACGAGGCCAGGCGGCCGTCGATGTGTACCTTGACGTCGAGGAGTCCGGGCACCTTGCCTACGAGTCCTTCCAAACCTGCCTTGATCTCGGCCTTTACCTGCTGCTTCTCTTCTTCGGAGAGTTCTGGATTCAGTGTCCAGAGAATGATGTGCTTAACCATAATTGATACTTGTTTTAGAGTTGTTATGCTGCAAAGATACGACTTTTTTGGAATATTTCTGCGGTTTTTGGCGTTTTTTTTGTATATTTGCGCCCAATTACTACAAACAGACAAGATTTTATGGCAACAGTTGACGACAAGAAAGTGATTTTCTCGATGGTCGGAGTGAGCAAGACCATTCAGCAGAATCAGAAGCAAGTGCTCAAGAACATCTACCTGAGTTTCTTCTACGGGGCGAAGATCGGCATCATCGGACTGAACGGTGCGGGTAAGTCGACGCTCATGAAAATCATCGCCGGACTGGATGACAAGTTCCAGGGACAGGTGGTGTGGAGTCCTGGCTACACGGTGGGCTACCTGCCGCAGGACCCTCCGCTCAACGAGGAGAAGACGGTGAAGGAGAACGTGATGGAGGGCGTGCAGCATGTGTATGACGCGCTGGCGGAGTACGACGAGATCAATGTGAAGTTCGGACTGCCGGAGTATTACGAGGATGCGGACAAGATGGACAAGCTGATGGCCCGACAGGCGGAGCTGCAGGACATCATCGACTCGACCGACGCCTGGAACATGGACTCGAAGCTCGACCGTGCGATGGCGGCGCTGAACTGTCCTCCAGGCGACTGGGGCGTGAAGAACCTCTCGGGCGGTGAGCGCCGACGCGTGGCCCTCTGCCGCCTGCTGCTGCAGAAGCCCGACGTGCTGCTGCTCGACGAGCCTACCAACCATCTCGACGCTGAGTCGATAGACTGGCTGGAACAGCACCTGCAGCAGTATGAGGGAACGGTGATCGCCGTGACCCACGACCGCTACTTCCTCGACGATGTGGCAGAGTGGATACTGGAGCTCGACCGTGGGGAGGGCATTCCCTGGAAGGGTAACTACTCGGGCTGGCTGGAGCAGAAGTCGCAGCGGCTGGCACAGGAGGAGAAGACGGCCTCGAAGCGGCGCAAGACGCTGGAGCGTGAGCTGGAGTGGGTGAGGATGGCCCCCAAGGCTCGCCACGCTAAGGGAAAGGCCCGTCTGAACAGTTACGACAAGATGCTCAACGAGGAGCAGCGCCAGAAGGAAGAGAAGCTGGAGATCTACATCCCCAACGGTCCGCGTCTGGGCAACAAGGTGATCGTGGCCGAGCATGTGGCGAAGTCGTATCCGGAGAAGGAGCTTTTCAAGGATCTGAACTTCATCCTGCCGCCTAACGGCATCGTGGGCGTCATCGGTCCCAACGGTGCAGGCAAGACCACGCTCTTCCGCCTGATCATGGGCATGGAGCAGCCTGATGCCGGTACCTTCGACGTGGGCGAGACGGTGAAGCTCTCGTATGTGGACCAGCAGCATAAGGACATTGATCCGGAGAAGACAGTCTATCAGGTGGTGAGCGGCGGTAATGAGACGATCCGCATGGGAGGCAGGGATGTGAATGTGCGGGCCTATCTGTCGCGATTCAACTTCAGCGGTGCCGATCAGGAGAAGAAGTGTGGGGTGCTCTCCGGCGGTGAGCGCAACCGTCTGCATCTGGCCATCGCCCTGAAACAGGAAGGTAATGTATTGCTTTTAGACGAGCCTACTAACGATATAGATGTCAATACGTTACGCGCCTTGGAGGAAGGTCTGGAGGCCTTTGCGGGCTGTGCGGTGATCATCAGCCACGACCGCTGGTTCCTCGACCGTATCTGCACACATATCTTGGGCTTTGAGGGCGAGGGTAATGTCTTCTACTTCGAGGGTAACTACAGCGAGTACGAGGCTAATAAAGCAATGCGCCTGGGTCTGGAAGAACCCAAGCGCACGCGTTATCGTAAGCTGATGGAGGAGTAGGGCGGTCAGTTCTTGGCGAGCTTGTCGAGGTAGTACTGCCTCAGGTCGGCCCACTTGTAATAGGGGAAGTTGTCGGTGCCTACGGGCATGGTGACTTCCCTTTCGTTGAGCAGGGCCTTCACCAGGATGTCGCCCTTCTTGCCCTTCAGCGGACGGTAGAACACGAGCTGCACGTTGCCTGCATAAGGGATGATGTTGTAGTTGCGGAAATAGGTGTCGAGCTCGCCGAGGTTGTCGACTGAGACATTGCTGCCGTCGAGTTCGAGCAGGCAGGCGATGGGCAGCACGATGGTGTCGTGGCCGAAACGCAGCGTGGCCTGTTTCGTGGTGACGGTGTCGGCCGTCTCGATGATGTTCTTCAGCAGGTTCTTGTGGGTGAAAGGCATCACGTGGTCGGTCTGCGGAGCGTTGGCATAGGCCAGATACCAGTAGTGGTTGTTGCCCTTCCACAGGTCGTAGAGCTCCTGGTCGGTGAAGAGGTCGATGAGGAAGGTGTCGTCGTTGTGGCTGGTCATGTTGACGGCGAGGTCGTAGAGCTGTCCCATCAGCTGGCTGGCGTCGATATACTTATAGACCCACTCCTTGTCGTTGAAGAGCACGTCCATGAGTCGTTCCGGCTGGCGGATCTGGTAGGTGAGCTCCATCTGGATGGGCCACACCTTCATGTCGTTGGTGCGCTGCTTGCCTTCCTTCGAGGGGTTCATATAGTACTTCAGGGCATCGCTGGCATCGTTGTGGATCTGGGCCGTGGGGTTGGCGGCTGCCAGTTCCTCACACTCGGCCACCATCGAGATGATGCTGCGGATGACGGTGGTGCTGCGGGCATCGATGGGCAGGTAGGGGGTCTTGAAGAGCTCGGGGAAGTTTTCGGTCATGCGGCGCCCGATGCCGTGATGCTCGCGTTCGCCGACGGGTGTCAGGTCGCCCAGGCGGCCTCTCGACAGCTTCTGCAGTTCAGTGAGCCGCTCCAGGGCCTGTTCGCCTGCTGGTGTGAGCTTTCCGAACTTCTTGGCAGCAGAGAGCGACATAACGGGGCCGGAGTAGTCGCGCTCGCCCAGCAGGAAGCGGGCTCCGTGGCGTCCGTAGTGGCTCAGGTAGTAGGGTTCGTAGCCCTTGGGGGCTGGTGTGAGTGCCGGGCGCGGCAGCTTGTCGTAGTCTGTCAGGTTGCCTCCGGCGAGGAATCGGTTGGCAGAGATTTCCTCGAAAGCTGTCTTCTCGAAAGTCTTGGGGGTCTGTGCATTCACGCTGATGGTGAAGGCCAGGCTCACGATGGTAATGATAGTCTTCATTTTTGCTTATTTGGGGTTTATGTTAGAAATTACGGTGCAAATATACAAAATATTTGATAAACATCTGTTATTATCTAAGATTTTTTGTACATTTGCGCACAAAATTCATTACTCAACAAAACCTGTCAATATGAAAAAACTGATGATGATGAGTCTGGCGCTGCTCGCGATGACGGTGCAGGCACAGACGGCGAGAAAGTTTACGCTTGACCTCACGCCTGACGGAAAGGCGCAGATGGTGTGTTTTCTGCCTGAGACTTCTTCGGGCAAGGCAATCGTGGGTGTGCCTGGAGGCGGCTATTCCGTGCTGTCGAACAATCACGAGGGGTATATGGCGTCAGGATGGCTCAACGGGCAGGGTATTGCCTATTTCGTGGTGAACTACCGGCTGCCGGAAGGCGACCGTACGAAACCGATGAGCGATGTGGAGAACGGTATCCGCACCGTCCGCGACTCTGCAGCCGTGTGGGGCATCAATCCGCATGATGTGGGTATCATGGGATTCTCGGCAGGCGGACATCTGGCGTCGGTCATCTCGACGCATGCCGACTTCGACGTGCGTCCCGACTTCACCATTCTGTTCTATCCTGTCATCTCGATGGACGAGCGACTGTCGCACAAGTGGTCGTGCCAGAACTTCCTGGGCGTGGAGGGACAGAAGGATCCTGCGCTCGTGCGTGACTTCTCGACGCAAAACGCCGTGCGACGTCATCTGACGCCTCCTGCTGTCATCATTACGGCCAGCGACGACCGTCTGGTGCCTTTCGTGACAAACGGGCTGGAATACTACAAGGCCATGCGTAATGCGGGTAACGACTGTGCGATGTTCGTGTATCCTACCGGTGACCACGGCTTCGGTTTCGGGCCCTGGTTCAAGTATCACGACCAGCTGCTGACCGATCTCGGTAACTGGCTAAAGGCCCGTCAGACACCTCAGCCTGATGCCGTCCGTGTGGCCTGTATCGGCAACAGCATTACCGACGGACACGGTATCGATATGGCCTCACAGTATGGCTATCCCGCCTTGTTGCAGAAGAAGCTGGGCAGCGGCTACTGGGTGAAGAACTTCGGCGTCAGCGGCCGTACGTTGCTGAACAAGGGCGACTGGCCCTATATGAATGAGGTGGCGTGGAAGGATGCACAGGCCTTCAAACCCGATATCGTCGTCATCAAGCTGGGCACCAACGACTCGAAGCCCCAGAACTGGAAGTACGGCTCTGAGTTCCGTCAGGATCTGGAGCAGATGATCACGACGCTCTGTCCTGCTTTGGCGCAGCCTGCGAAAAAGAAGGGCAAGAAAGCCAAGACGGTTGAGCCAGTGAAGCCCCTGATCTATCTCTGTACGCCTGTTCCGGCCTTCAAGGAGAGCTGGGGCATCAACGACTCTGTCATCGTCAACGGCGTCATCCCTGCCCAGCAGGAAGTGATCAGAAAGTATGGGCTGAAGGTCATCGACCTCCATACGCTTTTTGCCGACGGGGAAGACCTGCTACTGCCCGACGGTATCCATCCTAACGGGAAGGGTGCTGAGCGGATGGCAGAGATTATCTCCGAGGCGCTGACTTCCGGAACTGTATCGTCTGAGTCTCATAGTCCATCGAGTCGATGATGGCTATGGACTCCAGCCGGTAGCCTTCCTCCCGCAGTGTGCTGCCACCTTTCTGCTGGCCTTTCTCTACGGCGATACCGATGCCCGTCACTTCACCGCCTGCCTGGTGTACAAGGTCGATGAGCGCATGGACGGCCTGACCGTCGGCCAGGAAATCGTCGACGATAATCACTTTGTCTGTAGCGTGGAGGTAGGGTCGGGAGACAAACACTTGGTTCATCTTCTTGTGTGTGAAGGAATAGGCCTGAGCGACGTATTTGTTGTCTGTGCTGTTGGCCGTCTCGCTTTTCTTGGCGAAGACCACAGGCACGTCGTAGACATCGCCCAGCATCGTGGCGATAGCGATGCCGCTGGCCTCGATGGTGAGAATCTTGTTCACTTCGATGCCTTTGAACCGGCGTTTCAGTTCGTAGGCTATCTGTCGGATGATGTCGATGTCGATCTGGTGGTTCAGAAAATTGTCTATCTTCAGGATGTTCCCTTCTTTGATGACACCGTCAGTCTGGATTTTTTCTTCGAGAAAATTCATCGTATTTATAGTTTTATTTGCCATCGCCTGGCTTATTCTGTGGCAAAGGTACGACTTTCTTTCCGAAAAATCTGCATTTTCGTGGTGTTTTTTGATGATTTACGTCTACTTTTCGTTGTATATGTAGCGAAAGTATCAGAAAAATATCTTAACTTTGCACCCTGAATATGAAGAGACTAAATAATTACGGTATGAAAAAGATACTTTTGCTGGTATTGCCATTCTTCCTTGTAGCATGTGAAAGTGATGATTACAACAAGGAACTGGCAAAAAAGGCTGATGTGCTTCTTGATGAAGTGCTTCAGAATAGTTTCAATGATATCATCAATGTGCGTAAGGACAGCAAGACTTATCAGCATCTGCTGGAAATGAGCGAAGAGGCGATGCTACAGTCGGAGGGCAGGACTAAGTCGGCCCTGCCTCTGCTTTATCAGGAGCAGAACTTCCCGTATGTGTACAATTATTACACGGATTACCAGTCTGACAGGAACACTGTCTATAAGACGATGATCGGCTGGCTGACGGCCATGCAGTTGTCAGAACTCTGTCCCTCGAAGCGTAATGATCTCTACAAAGCAGGGTACGAAGCAGGGGGCTACAGCATGAACAGCAATCTCTACGGCTACCATTTCAAGTCTGATCCCAATGTGGCGCGACTTGTTGCCAGCGCTGTCTATGCTGCGATGCACACCCTCATGAGGCCAGATATACAAGCCATGAGGGCAGAAGTAGGGGGGAGACATTTCTACATGTTTCTGGCGGATATACTTGAGGAAGAGTCGCGCAACCATGTGACTGACGATGCCTTCTATGTAGACCTGCGCAAATTTATGGCAAGTGCCCCCGGTCCCATCACCCCGGCTTATGCAAATCGGAATGGCATCAATCCCACGTTTCCTGACGAGAAGGCCTCAAATGGCTGCCTAAAGGTCGATATGGATATCTACGACTATATCGTGGGCGGGATAAACCTTCCTGATCAGAGGGCTGTCCAGGCTATCGCGGACGAGGATTCTGATCTTCATCACATATTCGGCACCGACAAGAAGAACGTTGGGGGAATGTATGACTTCAATGCCGTCTTTGGGGAGTCGACGATCGGTGAGACTATCAGCCCGGAGGGCAAGATCGCAGCGCTCATGACCCTTGTACAAAAGGCAGCCAATTCGGCAAGAGGTGTCCTTCAGCACGATAATCCTGCACTAGGCCATTACGAATATGGGCGGCTGCGACCGGGCTGCGCTGAGACACAGCAGGGACTGCGTAAGTCGTTCACGGATGACAGGCTGAATGTGCTGACCAACTTTGTCATCGAGGATAATGACGGCCACAAGGCATCGTATGACGTAGGTGATACAGAGGTGCCCTATTATGATGAGAATGGCAACTGGACAAATGCTGAGATACAGTCGGCAGAAGAATATGAGAATAAGTCAAAGGACAAGCTGTATGCAAACTCTTATCCCAGTGGTCACGCATCAGGAATATGGTCGATAGCGATGACAATGATAGAACTCTATCCGCAGAAAGCCGATCTGATCATGAGGGCTGCAAACGATTTTGCAGTATCAAGAACCGTCAGTCGTTATCATTGGAATAGTGATATTATTCAAGGCAGGGTCATAGGCAGTATCATGAATCCCGTCTGTCATGCTGCATCCGATTACGGTGTCCTGCTTGATGCCGCCAGAAAGGAACGCTGACTTTGATGAACGGACATTTTGCATCGATTATATCTATCATCAAAGAAGCGTATGACCCTACAACAACTGAGAATGAAAGAAGGCTTCCTCATCGGAGGAGGTTTTATCTTTGTGGGACTAATGCTCGAACTGAGTGTCGGCCCTGTGGATTGGGATGCCTTCCGCTGGCCTGTCAACGGCATCGTGCTGGTAGGATTCCTCGCACTCATCGCTATCATCTTCCTGTTGCGTAGACGGGTGTATGGCTTTCAGTTCATCGGCACCTATAAGGCTGCGATACCCGCATTGGTCTATGCCGTCGTGCTGACCATCATCATGGGACTGACGCGACAAACGGTGGATGGCGTGTGGCTGAACAATATGCTGTCGTTCTGGCCTTTCGTGTTGATCTATGTGTATATCGCCGTGATTCTCGGGCAGATCATCCTGCGACGGACGCTGAATTTTACTAGTTGGCTTCGCCTTCGTCCGTCACGACTCGGCCATCCAAGCAAGCTTGGTGGCTCTCGCTGCTTCGTCCGTTGGCATCGCGATGTTCCTTTCTTGCTGAATCATTTGGGATTGTTCCTTGCTATGACTACTGCCACATTGGGCAATGCCGACATGCAGCGGCTGAAGATGATTACAGTGAAGGGAGAACCCGAGTGGCGTGCGCTGACCTCGCAACATCAGATGGTTGAGATGCCCATCGCCATCGAACTGAAGGAGTTTATCATGGAAATCTACGACGACGGCTCGCCCCGCCGCTTTGCCTCCGACATCCAGATTCTGACGAAGACGGGTAAAAATATCCAGACAACCGTCGAGGTGAACAAACCCGTTGAGGTGGACGGTTGGAAAATCTACCAGTATGGCTACGACACGCAGATGGGTGCCATGAGCGAGTACTCGATACTGGAATTGGTGAGCGACCCGTGGCTGCCACTGGTCTATACGGGCATCTATATGATGCTCGCCGGAGCTGTTTGTATGTTCCTCTTTGGCGGAAGAAAGAATAATGCCAAATCGCCCCAATTGTCAAATCAATCGTAAATCGTAAATTTGTAAATCGTAAATACTCATGGTGACTTGGGAACAATTTATATATTTCGCAATAGCATCAGTACTGCTGTGGGCCGTAGGTGCCTGGGCAGCATGGCGTGAGAAGACGGCGATGGCCTATACATCTACTGTCATCGGACTCGTCGTGTTCTTCAGCTTTATCCTGATGATGTGGATTTCCCTGGAGCGTCCGCCGTTAAGGACGATGGGCGAGACGCGCCTCTGGTATTCCTTCTTCCTGCCACTGGCGGGCATCATCGTCTATTCCCGCTGGCGATATAAGTGGATACTCTCGTTCTCCACAGTCCTTGCGTTGGTGTTCATCTGCATCAACCTCTTCAAGCCCGAAATCCATAGCAAGACGCTGATGCCAGCTCTGCAGAGCCCTTGGTTCGCTCCACATGTCATTGTATATATGTTCGCCTACGCCGTGTTAGGTGCTTCGGCAGTGATGGCTTTGTATTTAATATTCTTCAAACGGAAAACCATTGCTAACGAAGAATACGATATCACGGATAATCTGGTGTATGTAGGCCTCGCATTTATGACCATCGGCATGCTCTTCGGTGCCTTGTGGGCTAAGGAGGCATGGGGACACTATTGGTCGTGGGACCCCAAGGAGACGTGGGCTGCCATCACCTGGTTCGCCTATCTGATCTATGTGCATTACCGGCAAATCCCCACTCATCAGCCTCGTCTCGCCCTATGGGTCTTGCTCATTTCGTTTGTGCTCTTGCAGATGTGTTGGTGGGGCATTAATTACCTCCCTGCTGCCCAAGGCTCCAGCGTCCACGTCTATAATATGCCGTCGTAACGCTATTCCATTCGTCTACACTCATTGAAGGCGATGATGTGCGACTATCGTAAGGATCGTCGTAATGATTATTAGCGCGTTATGTGACCTTATTTGCACATGGATAAACCTAAACCTTAAACCTTTTTTCTTGACCGAAATCCTGTTTTACGACATTGAATGTTAAAAGTGGACTCCAGATTCGCATATTTTACCCGAAAAAGTTTGTTTTATTGGATAATAATGCGTAATTTTGCAGTGTTAAATATCAAAAAAGTGAAGATAAATAATAAAATGGATATATAAATATCAGTTTATTGAATAATAAATATATTAATTATGGCAGACTTTTATGAATATTCTACGCCAGAACTGGTTCGATTGCTTGGTTCACGGTTCAAGGAATACAGGATGCGCTGCAACCTCACCCAGAAGGAG
>JAEEGL011595504.1_pt1 | contig 18949 bp, 15 predicted proteins | sample 9134231 | NCBI WGS metagenome assembly JAEEGL01 (sample SAMN16246548, study PRJNA631951) | gut metagenome | biome: gut microbiome; feature: rumen; material: fiber-attached | host: Bos | place: Iran: Karaj | collected 2018-10 | reverse complement strand
TACACGAAATTGTCTCCGCCCCAGGACTCGTTGCCAAGGGACCACAAAAGTACCGCTGCGTGGTTCTTGTCACGCTCGAACATGTGCTCACAGCGTGAAAGCACCGCAGCCTTCCATGCAGGATTACTTCCGGGAACCTCGAGACCCTTTCCCGACCAGGTTCCGTTCCAGGTTCCGTGAGTCTCCAGATTGGTCTCATCGATCATGTATATGCCGTATTCGTCACAAAGTCTGTACCAAAGGGAGGAATCGGGGTAATGAGAGGTACGGACCGCATTGATATTGTTCCTCTTGAAGGTCTTAATGTCCCACAGCATTTCTTCTTCCGTGACCACTCTGCCTCCGTAAGAAGAAAACTCGTGGCGGTCCACACCCTTAAAGATGATACGCTTGCCGTTAAGGAGCATGAGCTTGTCCTTAAGTTCGAAGGTCCTGAAGCCCACCCTTGTGACCGCGATCTCCTTAAGGTCGCCCTTCTGATCGTACAAAGAAAGGCGTAAGGAATAAAGATTGGGTTCCTCGGCGCTCCAGGGTTTGATCTTAAGCCCATCCGCACAGAAGGAAACCTCGCTGCCCTTAAGGTCCGCATCCGTTTTAAGGCGAACATTTCCCTTAGCATCTGTAAGTGAAACCTCGGCACGCTTTACCTTGCCTTTGACTTTGGCAGACAGCTTAAGTACACCCTTTTCGTACTTTTCGTCCAAAAGAGCCTTAACAAACATATCCGAAACATGAAGTGAGGGTACCGCGTAAAGATAAACCTCACGGAAGATACCGAAGAAGCGCCACATATCCTGATCTTCAAGCCAGGATGCGGAAGAACGCTTATAAACCTCTACAGCAAGGCGGTTGGTGCCATCCTTGACATATTTTGTTATCTCAAAATCCGCGGGAGTAAAGGAATCCTCGCTGTATCCCACGTATTTGCCGTTAACAAACACCCTGAAGGCAGTCTCGACACCCTGAAAAGAGATAAAAAGAGGCTTGTCCTTAAGGTTCTTGGAAACCTTGAAATTCCTCACATAACTGCCCACGGGGTTGAATTCCTCGGAGATCGCAGGAGGAAGAAGGTCTTCTATGCCGTCCCAGGGATAATTGGTGTTAGTATAGTGGATCACATCGTGACCCTGCATCTCTATATGTCCCGGAACCTTAATGTTCTCAAAACCCTTGCAGTCGAAATCGGCTTTAAAGAAGTCCTTGGGTCTTTCCTTGAGATTGATGGAATATTTAAATTTCCAGGTTCCGTTAAGACTCTGCTTTAAGGGCATGTCCGCCCCGAGAGCCACATCCTTTTCTTTTTCGTAAAAGAAATGGTCCGAGTGAGCCGGTACCAGCTTTTCCCCGAAGATCTCGGGATCCTGTAAAAATTCATGAAGCTGCCTGTCTGTCATGTATCATCCTCCGATTATGGTTTTATATCGTCAAGTGCGGTTTCCATGGCCCTGTAGTTTTCGGACACCGCATCATCTCCCGCTTTGAGGCCGGCGGCATAGTCCGTCGGCGTAAAGCCCATATACCGCTTAAACATGCGGTTAAAGTAACTAATTGTGTTAAAGCCCACGTTAAGGGCAAGTTCAGATACCGAATCCACGGAAAGAGGGTCCTTCCGAATGATCTTTGCCGCTTCAAATATCCTGCGGCGGATAAGATAATCCACCGGAGTAAGATGGAGCACTCTCTTAAACTCACGGCAGCATTCGTTGGGGCTTACGTGGATCTTTCCCGCTATATCCGTAAGGGACAGGTTCTCGGGGTAATTTTCGTCAAGATAGGACTTGACCTCCAAAACTCTCAGAACCTGGCGGGAAGGAACATTCTCACCGGTATACTTGGCCTTGGGTTCCAGATATCTTTCAAGCATGGATACCCACAAAAGTGCCAGATTTCCCTTGGTGATCAGCTCAAAGCCCGGTTTCTTGGACATATTGGCTTCGATTATGACCTTTACCCGGTTTAATGACTTTTCGTCCCTGAGAGTCTTATCCGCCATAAGAAGATAAGCCTGCTTGGGTGACGACAGAAGATCCGTGTAGTAATTCTTGGTCATGGGACTGCAGGAACGCTGGACCATAATAAATTCCGGTCTGAACACCAGTGTATAAAAAGCGGTGTTTTCATCCTCCCAGGAGATACGCCTGTAGGTTCCCAGCCTAATCATAAAGCCCTGACCCTTCTCCACCTTAATGGTCTCGCCCAGGATCTCTACGGTAAGAGACCCGCTCTCCACCACGATGATCTCCATATCACGGGGCCTTACCCCTTCGAAGTCGGGCCGACAGTCCCTTTTTCGAATCTCGATAAGGCGAACGGCAACGGGATAATCGATATTCTGATATTCCAGATTCAGTTCGTTGTCCATTTTCCCTCCGCCGGCTGAATGTCCGGATTACAGGCTGAAGAAAGCACTCGCCAGTTTTATCATGTCGTCAATGTCTTTGCTTCCCATGGTCTCGCAGGCTGAATGCATTGCAAGCTGTGCCAGACCTATATCCGCTGTACGAACGGAAACATGGGCCGTTGAGATATTTCCCAGTGTTGAGCCTCCGGGAATGTTGGAGTTATTGGAATAGTCCTGAAGCTTGAGCTTGTTCTTGCGCGCCAATGCCCTTACAAAGGCTGCGGATGAGGCATCCGTGGCATACTTCTGGTTTCCGTTGAATTTAAGCACAACACCGCCGTTTAACATAGGTCTGTTCACGGGATCTGCCTTGTTCTGCATGGCAGGATGAACGCCGTGGGCATTGTCTGCGGAAAGTGCGAAACTTTCATGAAGGATCTTAAGATACTCTGTTCTGGACCAGGAAAGGCTCTCACCGATCCTGAAAAGAACGTCCTCAAGGAAGGTGGAGTCCGCACCCTGCTTGGTGCCGCTGCCCACCTCCTCGTTGTCAAAGAGTGCAAGCACACGCACATACTCTCCGGAATCGGAATCAAGAAGACCCTTTAATCCGGCATAAACACAGGCCAGATCGTCAAGTCTCGGAGAGGCTGCGAATTCGTTCTTTGTTCCGAAGGTAAAGCCCTTCTGTCTGGGATAGACGAAAAGATCGCTTCCGAGGATATCTTCGGCCTTGATACCGGTCTCCTTGGCAATTAACTGAGAGTAGACACCCTTCTTTCCCCGGGCAAAAAGGGGCGGAACATCCTTCTGGATGTCATATTTATAGCCGTTGTTGATATCGGAATTCATGTGGATGGCCACATTGGGGATCACGCAGAGATCCCTGTCGATATTCACGAGTTTTTCGACGATCTTGCCCTTATCTTCGTAGAGGACACGACCTGCTACGGACAAAGGTCTGTCAAACCAGCTTGATACGATCATTCCGCCGTATTTCTCAACATTGAGGCGGATATAATCCTCAAAGGGAAGTTCGGGATTTTCTTTGATCCTGAATACGGGTGAATCGGTGTGAGCCGCAAAGATATGAAAACCTTTGATGGGTTTCTCGGGAATGGCAAAAGCAATGAGTGCCGAAGAATTACGGGTAACGAATCCCTTGCGGGCCTTGGACAGACGCCAGGTATCACCCTCGGAAAATTCGGTAAAAGAAGCGTCCGTAAGTTCCTTTTTAACGGAAGCCACCGCATGAAAAGCCGTGGGGCTTTGGTTGATGAAATCCAGCAGTTTCTTTATATGAGCCATATGTATATATCCTTTCGGGCTCCGTGTACCCGGAGCACCCTATAATTATAGAATAACCTCCGTGAAATAGCAACGGAAGAAAGCGGTTTCAACGGGCCGTCGGCAGGGCAGAATTCACCGATATTTCACAATTTAAGGCGTTTTTCTTATTTACATATTATCAAAAAAATCGTATAATCTGTGCGTATGTCGTCCGTTGCTTGAAGCCGCGAAGCGTTTGACGCGGTTCGTTTAAGGAAATCCGGGGCAATGCGAGGATTTCAACATTACGGGCGAAAAGATATTTTTGTATCAGAGAGGATAGTTTTATGAGTGAAGAAGTTAAGAACGAAGTGACTTCCACCGACGGTGAAGTCAGCAAGAGCAAAATGAAGCGTGAACAGCGCAAGGCTGATGCCAAAGCCGCAAAGCGTAAACACAATATTGATTCCATTATCGGAACCGCCATCGGTGTTGTGATCGCCGCAGTTGTCATCGTGGTGATCGTTCTTGGTATCATCCAGAGCGTAGACAAGACCACCGCCAAGGCAGACTACAGTGCAGGTCTTACCGAAGAAGGCCGCGTTAAAGGTGCCAACCTTAATTCCGTCAAGGATATTGGACTTGACAGTTTGAGCGTAGATTATTCCGAAGTTGAGTATAAAGATGAAGAAGTTGAAAACGCCATCTCTTCTCTTTGCTCCGGCAAAGCAACCTATTCCGATGACAAGACCCTTACCGTTAAGGACGGCGATTCCATCAACCTTGACTATGTGGGCTATGTTGACGATGTTGCATTCGAAGGCGGAAACACCAACGGTGCAGGCACCACTCTCGTGATCGGTTCCGGTTCCTACATCGACACCTTTGAACAGCAGCTCATCGGCGCACACCCCGGAGATTCCGTAACGGTTAATGTTACCTTCCCCGCAGAATATCCCAACAACCCCGATCTTGCAAACAAACCCGCAAGATTCGAGTGTGTTGTCAACAGCATCCGCGTGGTTCCCGAATTCACAGATAAATTCGTTATCGAGAACTACTCAGACGTTGCTTCTTCCGCTGAAGAATACAGAGCTTACTTAAAGAACCAGGGTTATCAGACAAACTTAAAGACCTACATCGCAGACTACATTCAGAACAACGCAAGTGCTTCCTCAGTTCCTCATGCTTATGTCAAGGCTCTCAGAAGTCTTACCAAGTACATGGACGAACAGAACTATGAGTACTACAACTACATGTATCAGAACTACTACGGATATACCATGTACTCAGATTTCAACGCCTACACCGGCATGAACGATACCGACTACGAGAAGCACTTAAAGAAGACTGCCAAGACCCAGGCAGCGGTTGCAATGACCTTTGAAGCCTTTGCAGACAAGCACGGCATCACCGTTTCCGACGAAGACTACGCAGCCTTCGTTGAGCAGGCAGGCGGCGAAGCCATCGCAGAAAACTACGGCGTACCCTACATGAAGCAGGCAGCTTTACAGAATGCGGTAATCGAATATCTTGCCGCAAACATTACGGTCAATCAGTAAGTAAAACCTTCAAAAGGGGGCGCGATAAGCGCCCCTTTTTTGTAACGACGGACAGGTGAATATATGAACGGATCAAAGAAAACATCCTTTACGGGCTTTGGGATCAAACTTATCGCCCTTATAACCATGGCCATCGATCACGTCGGTGCAGCCATAGTCGAGCCCCTCATTCATAACGGAGAAACACTGGCATCAAAAACCGGCGGCATGGAAGGATTGACCGCCTATATGATTGAAAACAACGGTCTGTATATCCTTGATGATATCTTAAGGGTCATCGGCCGTCTTGCTTTTCCCTTGTTCTGTTTTCTCCTGTGCGAGGGTTTCCAAAAGACAAAGCATCTTGCGCGTTATGTCCGAAACCTGTTCCTTTTCGGCCTCATTGCGGAGATTCCCTTCGACCTGGCCTTTAACGGCGGCAACTGGTTATATCTTTACAGCCAGAACGTGTTCTTTACCCTGCTCATAGGATTGCTGGTACTCTGCGGCATCAGATTTTTCTCGGAAAAAGAACCGCGTCACGGCTTCCTTTTCTTTGATATCCTGTGCGGCGCCATGCTTGCGGGAGCCCTTTTTGCCCTCTTTATCTACGAGTCTATTATCTTCAATGCCGTAAGCGGTTCCGATTTTGCCATAAAGTTTCTCATCGGAACGGGAATTGTCGGTGCTTCGGCATACGTCATAAGAGCAGCCTTCCTGAGTCCCGGGGAACGTTTCAAACGTTGCCTGTGCCTGTTTGTGACAACCCTCGGCATGTACCTGGCCAATTTCATGCATACGGACTACGGTGCCACGGGAGTGCTGACCATAGTGATCATTTATCTTGTAACAAGAAAAGCGACGGCTTCGTTAAATCCTGCTGAAGCCGCGAATGCTGCTATTTCCGTGAATACCGGCGATGCCGCCAAAGTAACTGACCTTTCCCAGGTCAATGCGCGAAGCCTTGCTTTGGGACTGATTCCCTTAACCATCATGAATCCGGTGGAAGGTTTTGCTTATTTCGATCTTATATTTGTGAAAAAATACGGTGGAGAGCGTGGCAGATCCCTTAAGTACTTCTTCTACGCCTTCTACCCTGTGCACCTGCTTATCTACTATCTCATCACCGTTGCAATGGGAGTACACAGATTACCATGGATGTAAAGACCATCGCCAGGATCCATACGGATTTTCCCGAAAAATTCGGCGTTCCGAGACAGAGCGGGCTCATCCCCGAACTTAAGGGGCGTATCGTGTTCGAGCCCGAATTCAGAAATCCCGAAGGAATCAAGGGTCTGGAGGGATTCTCTCACCTGTGGCTTTTATGGTGCTTTGATGTGCCGGAACAAAAGGGCTTCAACGCTACCGTGCGCCCTCCCAGGCTGGGCGGTAACGAGACCATGGGGGTTTTTGCGACGCGCTCTCCTTTCAGGCCTAACCCCATAGGATTATCCTCGGTAAAGCTTGACGGTATAGAATATACCGAGGAAGGGCCCGTAATAACCGTTCTGGGCGCCGATTTAAGAGACGGCACCAGGATCCTTGATATCAAGCCCTATCTTCCCTATGCAGACTCTCATCCCGAGGCCCTTTCGGGATTCACTGACAGTATTTCGGATAACCCTTTGGATGTCAGGTTTGAGGTTTCTTTTCCCGAGGATTTAGACAAAGAAAAAGAAAACGCCCTCGTAAAGGTGCTTTCTCTGGATCCGAGACCTCACTATCAGTCAGATGAGACCAGGGTCTACGGCATGGCATTTTCGGGCTACAATATAAAATTCCGTGTTACGGATAAAACCCTTACAGTGACCGGATTTGAGAAATTAAAGCCGTAATCTCATATTTTTCGTCAAAATCTTAAAAATATGTCTTAAAATGGCTTATAGGAGGACAACATATGAAACGGATTTATTATCTTTTTGTTTTTGCAGTTCTATCTACGATGCTGCTTGCGGGTTGCGGACATGAACACGACTTTCAGATTGTAAGCTGTGATGCTCCTCTTACCTGTGCAATCTGTGGCAAAACCGAAGGTGAAGCCGTAGGGCATGATTTTTCCAAGGCTACATGTACAGAACCTGCCAAATGTACCCGTTGCGGCGAGACACAGGGTGAAGCTTTGGGGCATGATTTTTCCGAGGCCACATGTACAGAGCCCGCCAAGTGCAAAAGATGCGGCGAAACCCAAGGCGAAGCTTTAGGACACAGTTTTACCGAAGCAAACTATCAGGATGCTGCGGTCTGCACTGTCTGCGGCACCACCGAAGGAAGCCCTCTGACTCCGGGATTCGAGGCACATGGGCTTAAGATCAACGCTACGCTTGATACGGATTATCCCTATGTTACCGATACCTATGACGGCGAAGCTGATACTGTCGGCACAGCCCGTATTTCAGATTTTAAGATCTGCAGGAATGATAGCAGATTACCTGAAAAAGATGGATATGTCTGGTTATCCATACATATGGCAGTGGAATTTACCGATGATGCTGCATGGATGCACGGATATCGTCCCGGTATCTGTCTTGAAGACTATTATGACATAGAATTACATGATGATACTTTTAGGAATTATGAAGGCTATGGATTACCGGAAGCGTACAGGGCTTTTGCAAACTTAACAAACTATTCTACCTACAATGTAAACTTCCACGGAATCGACTATGAATGTGAAAGATTCACCGTACCGAATGAGGATAACGGTTGGATGGGTGATCACCTTGCGCGCTCCGGATTCACATATTACTTCCATGTTCCTGAAGGTTATGACGGAACAGTTGCAGGATTCTATCATTATGATTTCGCTCACCCCTGGGATGCGGGATTGTACATCTACGACATGGCTGATGATAATTCATTGTTTTATAAACTTGATCCGGCCCTGGCATCAAACGATTAAAACCTGATTCAGCATTGGCAAACAGTTAAAAGAAACGGCGTCTGCATAAGCAGGCGCCGTCTTTTTGTCTTTAAATATCCCGGTTTATTTTTAACATGCCTTTTCGTAGAGGTCCATTTCATTCCGTGCAATCCTGATGTATTTGTCGCAGTCGATCATCTGCTTCTGTCTTCTTCCGATATATCCGGTAATAAGAGATGTAGGGAAGATAAGCCTGAACCAGATCTTCTGTACAGACCAGAGGGGTTTCCAGATCAATCCGATAAAACCCAGTACTCGTCCTGTGCCTGCGTCGCCCAAAAGACTTCCGGCCAAATAAGCAGATTTTGCTACCGCCTTTGAAGCAAAGGGCGAAAGTGAGTCATTGTCCCAGAAAATCTTAAGCTCTCTCCAGCCGCCAAGGGGCGAAATAACTTCTTTGTGAAGACGGATGAAACCGTAGATCCAGCTTGTGAGAATGGCTAACAGCAGGATTGCGGGAATAACGCTCAAAATACCGGTTACCAGTTTGCCGAGTATTCCGGATTCAGGGTCACTCTTGGGTAAAGACGCCAGTGCAAGGGATACAGCAAAAAGTATTCCCCAGGGGCCCCAAAATATTGCAGCTATCTTCCGGGCCTCGCTTTTAAGCCTTGCAGCCACTGCTACCTTCTCTTTATACCATTCTTTGCTTTCGCTCAGGATCGTTACTGCCTCATTTGCCTCTTCCCATGAATCAAACATATATTTTGCCATTTCAGCCTCCTTGTGTTGTCCCTTCGGGACTTTGGTTTTTTGTTTCGTTCTACCTTTATTACGCATGAGGCTGCCGGCAGGTTTTAAGATTTTGAAATTTTTTTTAAATAATTACAGAAATCTGCTCAGAATAAAGAAACGGCATCTGCATAAGCAGACGCCGTCTTTTTGTCTTTATATAAATCCCGGTTAATCAATCATCCGTATCGAGAGCTTCAAGACCACGGGCATTCTGTACCTTGACGGCTTTGATGTTCTTAACAAGGGCTGTAAATACCGTGAAGCTTAAAAGCACCAGGATCCCTGCGTAGATGGGAAGCACGCCCCAGGCTCCGGAACCCATGAGTACAAGGCCCAAAAGTACGGGGGTAACGGTCTGTGCCGACATGCTGGCAGTGTAGTAAAAGCCTGTGAATTTACCGATCTTCTTGGAGGAGCAAAGCTCAACAACCATGGGGAAGGAACAGTTATGAACAAGGGCCATTCCGTATCCCTTTATAGCCCATACCACAAAGAGGATGGTGGGGAAGGTCCACTCTCCGTTGGTGCTTCCCGCTGCGGTCACACCGGTGGGACGGGCAAATACCATTACGATATAGCCGATAACGGTAACGCACAGACCTGCTGAAATGGTCCATTTTCTTCCGATCTTATCGGCGATTATACCTGCGGTGGCAAAACCGATGACCGAGGCGAGACCGCCTAAGATGGTAAGGATCATGGTCTTGCTGGATGAAGAATTCAAATAGTAGATAACATAGTTTCCTATGTAGGTTCCGATGGCATTGTCAGCCATGAACCACAAAAACTCTGCCCCAAGTATGGCAAAAAGCATACGTCTGTTGGCAGCGGACATGGGCTTGTCATCATCGATGGGTGTTTCAACCGCAGCCTGTCTTTCGCCCTCTTCCATCTCGTCCTTAAGTTCGGTTGCCAGCTTGTTTTCTTTGATCTTAGCAAAAAGAACAAAGGCGGAGATGACCATAAGTACCGAAGCGATGATAAAGGGAATCTCTATGGTCCATACGTTTCTTGCTTCGTCCCCTGCATTGATATAATCGCTGAGTTTTAAGAAAATACCGAGAACAGTGGCTGCAGCACCTCCAAAGTATCCCATGATGTTTATGATACCGTTGGCCTTGGCTCTTAAAGGCTTGGGGGTAATATCGGGCATGAGGGCCACTGCGGGGTTACGATACATCATCATGAACATGAGCACGATTGCCATCATGATCACCATTCCGGCAATATTATTCATGTGGAAGAACAGGGGAATGAACGGAAATGCCAGGGCGGCAACAAGAGTACCGGAAAGGATGTAAGGCATTCTTTTGCCGATGGCGGTATGTGTCCTGTCGGATAAGCTTCCGAAGATGGGAAGCAGGATCAAAGCGGCCAGATTGTCGCAGGCCATGATGATTCCGACGATCCACTGAACATTAAGGATCTTGGAGCTTTCACCGCTGGCTTTGAGAGCTGCGGAGGAAAGCCCGTACATCCTGCGTGCGAAAATATCCGTTAAGAATGTGGGGCACCAGGAATCGTAAACCTGCCACAAGAGCAGGATTCCGAAGAAAGCGAAGCCGATGAAGCAGGTGCGCTTCACATTCAGCTTAAGAGCCCGTGGTGCGGAGGCTGTGGTAGTGTTTTGCATAGTAACTCTCCCTTAATATAGTTTAGACGGACAGTCGGCTTTTCGGCCGTCAAATCCTTTTAAATTATATCACACATTCTCCCTGCATTTAATATTTGTTGTGAATATTTGTGTATTCAATTGATTATTGTCTTGCATAAGATTAAAATGAAAAGAGCACGTCGCATTATGCGACAACTGTAAGGAGGGAAGCAAATGACCATATATGTTAATCAGGCGGCACCCATGCAGGGGGACGGGTCCAAAGAAAGACCCTTTAAGCATATAAACGATGCCGCAAAGATCGCTATGCCCGGCGACGAAGTGGTGGTTTCCAAGGGAATCTACAGGGAGTATGTTAATCCCCTTCACGGCGGCACCAAGGAAGCTCCCATAGTCTATCGTTCCGAAGAACCTCTGGGGGCTGTTATCACCGGAGCCGAGCCTGTCAAGGGCTGGAAAAAGTACAAAGACAATGTGTGGACAGTCCGCATAAACAACAACGTGTTCGGCGATTACAACCCTTACACCACCGAAGTATACGGAGACTGGTACTTTGCCAGGGAAGTACGTCACACCGGTGCCGTTTACCTTAACGACCGTATGATGTACGAAACCGAGACCCTTAAGGAATGTGTCGAAGGCAAGGTCTACACCGCCTCCTGGAATCCGGAATACTCGATCTATAAATGGTTTGCAAAACAGGACGGCGATTGCACCGTTCTTTATGCCAATTTCCAGGAATACGATCCCAACAAGGAAAATGTTGAGATAAATGTGAGACGCCGTTGCTTTTTCCCCGATAAGATCGGCAGAGGATACATCACGGTGTCAGGCTTCAATATCACAAAAGCCGCTACCACCTGGGCACCTCCCGCAGCCTTCCAGGACGGAGCCATCGGCCCTCACTGGAGCAAGGGCTGGATCATTGAGGACTGCGAAGTTTCAAATTCAAAGTGCTGCGGTATCTCTCTCGGAAAATATTACGATCCCGAGAACGACCATTACTTTACCCACAAGCATTTAAAGAGCCCCACCCAGATGGAAAGAGACGCCGTTTGCCGCGGTCAGTACCACGGCTGGCTCAAAGAAAGAGTTGGCTCCCATATCGTACGCCGCTGCCACATCCATGACTGTGAGCAGGCAGGTATCGTAGGAAGAATGGGCGCTGTCTTCTCTCTCATCGAAAATAACCACATCCACCACGTAAATACCATGCAGCAGTTAGGTGGTGCCGAAGTTGCCGGCATCAAGATCCATGCAGCCATCGATGTAACCTTCCGTCACAACCATATACACCACTGTGTAAAGGGTATCTGGTGCGCCTGGGAAGCTCAGGGCACCAGGATCACCGGAAACCTGTTGCACGATAACTACCGTCCCGACGGCTGCACCTGGCAGCCCGGAGGCATGGGAAGCGAGGACCTGTTCGTGGAAGTCGGCCACGGCCCCACACTTATTGACCACAATATCCTTCTTTCAAAGAGAGCTCTGTTCTTTGCAACCGAAGGTGTTGCTGTGGTACACAACCTGATCCTTGGTTCCTTCGTGCAGGTAGGCGGCGGCACCGGCCCCAGATATACACCCTACCATATCAGACACAGGACCGAGGTTGCGGGCTTTAACACCATCCTTCACGGCGATGACAGATTCTATAACAACGTATTTGTGAGAAACTGGGGTATCATAAAGGATGAACAGACAGGCGAACCCAGAAAGGACGAATCCTTCCCCGGCATCGCCCATTTTGATGAATATCCCACCTACGATGAGTGGATCAAGAACTTCGACCTTGACAATCCCCGCCCCGACATGGGCAAGCTTGCCAAAGCACAGTTCGATCACTTGCCTGTATGGGCGGCCGGCAACGTATATCTCAACGGCGCCAAGCCCTGGAAAAAGGAAAAGAACAAATTAAACGTCAAGACCGCCAAGGTAGAGGTCTCTCTTACGGAAAAGAACGGACAGGTCTTCTTAAAGACCAATATCTTCGACTATATCAAGGACTATACCGGTGAGATCGTCACAAGCGATACACTTGGCAAAGCCTTCCAGCCCGAGCAGCGCTTCGAGAATCCCGACGGTTCCGCCATCACCTTTGATTCCGATTACTTCGGAGATCACAGAGGACTGACGGCTGTGCCCGGACCCTTCGCCGGCAAGGGAAGCCTCAAGAAAGCTGTGTGGTAGAAAGTTTCGTAAGTTCAGTACAAAATAACCCTGCGCTATAAAAGCGCAGGGTTTTTCTTATGCCTGTATTATACCGCCAAAATGATGACTTAAAAAATGAGGATAAAAGATGCGTGACCCAGTCACTTTAGGATCACAAAGGACTGTCCCGACATCCGGAGGGTTCCTTTTTCTACACTGCAGTCTCCCACGGAACTTAAGACCGTCACATCCTTGAAATTAGTCAGTGAAAGTTTGTTAAGGTCAACCGTTTTAGCTTCGGGTTTTGGATTGACCGCAATAGTCAAAAGCCCTCTTTTGTAGATAAAAGGCTCATTCTTTGTGCCGAGCAGTACCTCGAAGGGACCGTCTGCCCGGAGGTCTTTTTCACTGTGTCTTATGGCAAGTATCTCCTTGACCAGATTGATCAATGAATCATTTTTGCCAAGTTCGGTCTTCACATCGGGGCCGGTTTTATCTACGGGAAGGTACAGCTTATCTTCACTTGCGGAAGAAAAGCCGCAGTTTTCCGAATCATCCCACTGCATCGGTGTTCTTGTGCCGGTTCTGGTGTAGCCACCTTCTTTGGTAGGCATATCGGGAATGTATTTTATTCCGATCTCGTCACCGTAATAGATGAAGGGCACTCCGGGGAGAGTAAGGAGCATGGCGTATGCCACTTTGCGCTCTCTTTCACTGAGAGTCCAGGTAGTCCTTGGCGTATCATGGTTACAGGTCATGAAGCTAATGTAACCCTTGTCCTTGGTTTCTTCGTACTTGGGAAGATAGTCCTTTAAAAATCTTTCAATGTCACCGTCGGCATCACTCTTAAAATAGCTGTTATCTCCTCCGGGAGTGGAATAGTCTCTTAAAAGAGTATTATACCCATTACCCCAGTGATCCAGGTAAAAGTCCATATGAAAGCCGGCTGAATTAATGGCCTGACGCGGATTGCTCCACTCGGAAACAAGGGCGGCCTCGGGGTATTCCTTATCAAGGATTGCACGTATCCTGCGCCAGATGCTGCAGGTGCCGGATTTATCCTTATCATCGTCTTTAACAAGGGAATCCGCCATATCCACGCGGAATCCGTCACAGCCCTTATCAAGCCAGAAACGCATTACATCGATAAGTGCATCCTGTGTTGCCACGCATGCCGGATCTTTGTAGGATTTCTGCCACTTTTCCGTGGGATTAAAGAAACCGTAATTAAGGGCCGGCTGACACTTAAAGAAGTTTAGCATATAGGTGCCGTTTCTTTCACATTCACCGCCTATATAAGGGTGTCCCGCAATCCCCGAGATCCAGAAATCCGTCCAGATATAGCGGTCGGAATACTCGTTTCTTTCTGCTTTGCCGCTTTCTTTGAACCACTCATGTTCCTCGGAAGTATGCCCCGGCACCAGATCCAAAAGCACCCTGATACCCTTCTCGTGAGCAACTTTAAAGAGGTTATAAAGCTCTTCATTGGTGCCGTAACGCGCTGCGGTCTTCTTATAATCCCGCACATCGTACCCCGCATCCTTAAAGGGGGAATCGTAGCAGGGATTGATCCAGAGGGCATTACACCCAAGATCCTTTATATAATCAAGTTTCTCAAGGATCCCTTGAAAATCACCTATTCCGTCTCCGTTGGTATCCTTAAAGGACTGGGGATATATTTCGTAAAAGACAGCGTCTTTAAGCCAGCTTGGCATATAAACTCCTTTCATAATTTACCCATTGTTACTCTGAATACTCGTAGGTCTCGACAGTACTGTAACCAATCGAATTGACATCGGTCCGCCTGATCAGATTATCCTCATCGTCATATTCAAGTTCTATATGATTAATATAGTCGCTGAACCCTTTCTGGTCGCGGCTCGTCATATTGCCGCGATCGTCATATCGGATATTGGCCCATTCTTCGTAAACGGCACCATCGCGATCATATTTGAGGCATGAGGTGATCCTGCCCTGATCGTCGTAAGTCCGGACTTCTCTTTCCAATACGGCTGAATCATCAAGCTTGGTCTTGACGGATTCGAGCATGTGACCGTCGGCATCATATGTATATTTGATCCGGTATGGCGTAACTTCAGGATCATCCGTCGGACAGGCTTCTTCGATCTTGTTACTGTTCCGATCATATGTGTAGACATACTCTATGATAGGAGACTCATCCGCAGCAAACCGGTCAACTGCACGGATCATATTGCCGAGCGCATCATATTCGTACTCCGTATAGTAGTCAGGGCCAAAACCCTCATAAACCAGGGTTTTTCTGATTATGTTACCATCAACATCGTTTAGATATTCATACCAGGAAGGCGTAGTGAAAGGAGCGCTGGAATCAATCTCCTCTTTTAGAAGAAATCCGTTATCATCGTAACTGTAAGTATAGATATTATAATGCATAAGCTCGCCACCGGCGTAGTTGCTTTCGGTTTTTTTCAGAAGTTTTCTCCTGCTTCCTTCCTTAAATTCCTTTACGCCCGTGTCGCCGATCTTAAGGCCATCGCCCGGATTAAGCTCTCTGGTGATCTCCTCGGCTCCGATATTTGCCTTTACGTCTACAACGCCTTCATCCACCTTGACGGTGGTTACATACGCTCCGTTAAACTGTGCTACAGTCACGGTAAAGTCCGTTCCCCTGACAGCCATCGAGGCATTGGGCGTAGTCACTTCATAAGATTCACCGGGCTCAAGCTTGTTGTCTATTACCGAACGAAGGGTACCCTCCATCAGAGAAAGAACGGTCCTTGTAGACTTGAGGCCCCCTTCTGCAAGCAGTTCGAATCTGGTAAGCTCTGCTGCATATACATGCTTATCCGAGTCTAAAAGAAGGGTCAGATACGACTTCTCTTTGGTGGCCACTTCACGGCCGGATTTAAGGTGCTCTCCCTTGACAAGATTGAAGGTTTCTGCATCATCGCTTGCGGTAACTGTACCGCTGATCTCCTCCACTGCGATGGTCCTGTCGGCGGTGATATTCTCTGCCTTGCTCTCGGTCTTTGATACAGATGCACTTGCCGAAAGGCTTTTGCCGGAATCAGAGGTGTCTCCGCATGCAGTAAGTCCCAGTATCATACCAACAGCAAGGACAACAGCCATTGATTTACGAATCATTTGCCATTTTCCTTTCATGGGTGGATTTTTTCAAAATGTGGCATGGGCTCCAGCTTATGAAGATTGAGCCTGTGCATCCTGTCGATCTTATTCTTTGTATCCTCGTCGTCACAGATCCCCGTGGCGATATATTTATCAAGGGTTGCATAGGTAAAGCCTATCTTATCCTCATCGGTCATGCCGCTGAGTCCGTCGGAGGGCTTTTTATGAACAAGAAACTCCGGAAGCCCCAGATAATCTCCGATCTGCAGCACTTCCTCCACGGTAAAGGCCGCCAGTACCGACATATCTCCCGCGCTGTCACCGAATTTGGTGCTGTAACCTATATAATCTTCGGACTTATTGCAGGTGTTGATAACACGACCGCCTTCCTTAAGTCCCTGAGCCACGGCATAAAGGGTAGTCATGCGGACTCTGGGGGGAATATTGATCTTTGTATCCTTTGTGACCTCGGAACCCGCCACTGTAAGGGCTTCTTTAAGCGCCGCCACGGTATCGCCGATATTAACGGTCATATGTCTGATGCCAAGGTGTCTGACCAGGGCTTCGGAATCGGAAATATCCGGCTGAACTCCGTCAGGCATCATGACTCCCACCACTCTGTCCCTGCCAAGAGCCTTTGATAAAAGTGCCGCGGTAACACTTGAATCCTTGCCTCCGGAAATGCCGAGAACAGCACTGCATCCGCGACCGTTTTTTTCAAAATAATCCCGGATCCATTCGACCAGATCGTTTACGGTTTTTTCTGTGTTTTTAAGCATGCCCTCTCCTTAAAGATGTTCCATGCGCCATCTGATGCAGCGTTTGAGATAGTGTTCATACGCGGGATTCTTACACATCCCCTTACCCTCGGAATCCGATATCTTGGCCACATCCTGACCGTTGCACTCCGTGGTCTTCATGACGATATTGAGAGCCGGAACTTCGGTATCGTTGGCCACGTAAGTTCCTATGCCAAAAGCAACCTTAGCTCTTCCTTCGAAATGAGCATTGATCCTGTGTGCTTTTTCAAAATCCAGGGAATCGGAGAAAAGAAGGGTCTTGGTGCGGGGATCTATGCCCAGCTCTTCGTAGTGCTTTATCATCTTCTCGCCCCACTCGATGGGATCGCCGCTGTCCTGTCTCACACCCGAAAACAGGGTAGCATAGGTAAGCTGAAAATCCTGCAGGAAACAATCTGTGGTAATGGCATCCGTCAGAGCGGTTCCGTTCAAAACACCGTATTCCTTGACCCAGGCATCCAGAGCATACCAGTTGGAATAAGCAGGATTATGCTTGTGATTACCCTGCCCCACACACATGATCCATTCATGAGCCATGGTGCCTACGGGCTTGATCCCGAATTTCTTTGCAAGAAACACATTGGAGGTACCGACAAATACAGAGCCCGCAAACCTTGCCTTACAGAGTTCCGAAACTGCCAGTTCCTGTGCTTCTGCCGACAAGCGCCTTCTGATGCCGAACTCGGAAAAAGCACCTATCTTCCAGGTGCCGTCTTCAAGTTTCTTTATCTTGTCTTCAAGTCTCTCCCTGAAGCTTTCAAGGAGCCTTGAATAATCAAAGCCCATGCGAAAATAAACCCCGTTGACAATAGCCAGCGTGGGTATCTCATACATGGATGTATTAAGCCATGTTCCTTTGGTCTCTATGGTAAGGCCGCAGGGATCATCGGTGCCTATCTCAAAATCCTCGAATCTGGGATGCCAGAGTCTTAAAAAATCAACGTAAGAACGCTTAAACCAGGTGATATTGCCAAGATACTCAAGCTCATCCTCGGTGAACCTAAGATCGCAATAGGCTTTGATCTGTGCGGTTATCTCCCTCACCATTTCGGGAGTAAAATGAACATCGTTATTGCGGCATCTGAAGGTCCAGGTGGTGGTATATCCCGGAAACTGATGATAGATAGCCTGCCCCATGGAAAATTTATAAAGGTCTGTCTCTAAAAGACTGTTGATTATCTGCTCCAATTTTCGCCTCCGGATCGATCATTAACGCCAGGGTTCAACACCCTTGCCTGTAATATGTATGTGACAGGATTCCATGGCCCTGATGGCATTCTCGTGACTTGCGGGTGTTACTCCCGCACAGCAGGAGGCATCCACATATATGGGAATATTTGGGCAAAAAGCCTTAAGAAGCAAAGCATTGCTGATAACGCAGATATCCGTGCACAATCCAAACAGATGGATCTCGTCCACATCACCCTTATATACCAGTTCCGCAGCCAGCTCTCCGAGATTTCTGCTGCCAAAGGTTTCTTTGTCCAGGATTGGGGCTTCGGGGGCTATGGAAGTAAGGCTCGAAACGATCTGCCAGCCGTCGCTTCCCTTAATACAGTGAGGCACGGGAAGATTTTTTCCCTCCTCGGTCCCGCTGTAATCTTCGCCGTGGGTATCTCTGGTGAACACGATGATATCACCGTCTTCCTTGGCTTTGCTGATACGATAGGCGCAACGATCCAGGATCTTTGGAGCCTCATCTGAGCCCAGGGCTCCGTCAATAAAGTCTTTCTGCATGTCAACGACTACAATGAGTTTCTTTGCCATTTTATCCTCCGAAATCTTTTAAGGCGCTTATACGCCTTTTAGGTTTGTCACAGGAATGCGCTCACGCAAGCAATGATCCAATAAAGTCTCGCACCCTTCCAAAATCTGTCTGTACACTCCCGAAAAGTCACCTGTATACCAGGGATCATCTATATCCTCGGGATGATCGGTGAAGTCCATGAGAAGATGGATCTTCCCCGACTTATCATCTCCGAGTATACGCTTCATACCTGCAAGATTCAAGCGCTCCATACCGATAATAAGATCCCACTTTTCGTAGTCTTCCCGGGTTATCTGGCGGGCTCTTTTTGTGGATACTCCAAGTTCATTACCCGGCACTCCGATACCGTGCCTGTATAGTTCCTGCTTAGCCGGCGGATATACAGGGTTCCCCACGCCATTCCAGCACTCTTCACTGCTGGTGGCAGCGGATTCAACCAGAAATTCCCCCTCCAGGCCACGTTCTTTTAACATATTCTTAAAAACAAATTCGCTCATCGGCGACCTGCAAATGTTGCCGTGGCAGATAAATAATACTTTTATCGGCATTTCTTACCTCCAAAGCCGCATCAAATTGCTCCAGTTTGCGCCGGTTTGCCAAGCTGCTGAAACTCCGATCATTTTACAGAAAATCGGGCCAAATGGCAAAGTCGCGCAAAGTGTGGCAAATCTTGGCCGTGAATCGTAGTCAAAACGTAGTTTTTT
>JAEEGL011149880.1_pt1 | contig 18949 bp, 16 predicted proteins | sample 9134231 | NCBI WGS metagenome assembly JAEEGL01 (sample SAMN16246548, study PRJNA631951) | gut metagenome | biome: gut microbiome; feature: rumen; material: fiber-attached | host: Bos | place: Iran: Karaj | collected 2018-10 | reverse complement strand
TCGGAGACCCAGACAAAATACTCAAGATATCTGATGACGATAGCATACAATATCGTGGCAGATACGGGAGACAGCGAGGAGTGCGTTAACGATACATATATGCGCGCCTGGAATGCTATGCCCGAAGACAGGCCGGACATGCTTTCAACTTATCTTGGAAAATTTACCAGGAATCTAGCCATAGATATATACAGAAAGAGGAACAGCATGAAGAGAAAAGACTCAGAGTATTCGCTGTCTCTTGATGAACTTGACGAGTGTATTTCTGCGGGAAACACGGTGGAGAGCGAGGCAGACAGAGCGCTGCTTTCAAAGGCCATCTCAGACTTTTTAAGAGGCAGGAGTGCGGAAAAAAGGAATATATTTATCTGCAGATATTTTTACTGCGATCCCATAAAGGATATAGCCGAAAAGGCGGGCATGAAGGAAGTAAGCGTCAGAAGTGTCCTTATGCGTGAGAGGGATGCTTTGAAGGAATACCTTAGAAAGGAGGGCTTCGAAGTATGAGTACGGATAACGAAAAGAAAAAGATAGATGCCGCTATGCTTATGGATTCCATTGGCGGAATAGACGAAGACCTCCTGCGTGAGGCGGACAGTTTCAGAACCGGTAACGTAGTCGCTTTTAAACCCAAGAAGAAAAAAGCACCGGGATATATAGCTTTGCCCATAGCCGCAGCGGCAGTACTTGTTGTGGGTATTATAGCAATAGGAAGATTCGGTATGCTTTCTCCTAAGAATGGGGCATCGGAGAGCACGGCGCCTTCCTATTCAGACAGTGCTATGTTTGACAGTGCTGCAACCGACAGTGCTGCGGAAGAAGATTGGTCTTACGACAGTGATATGATGGAGGATGCGGTTTCCGAAAGTTCCTCCGGCGATTATTATGATGCCGACACTAATGCGGAGGCCACGGCAGAAATATCCGAAGGCACTGATTACCTCGGATTGGACAATGAATCGGATAGTGTGGATTTCACCGACAATAATGCTGTAGCGGAGGTAGATGACCTCAGCGAATTCGCCGTAGATCTGCCGGAGGGGTATACCTTCGAAGAATATGAAAATATATACTCGTACAGAAAAGGAATGCTGATTCTTCCCATGCAATATGAATCTGATTCGGCACCTGATTACCGGAGAGCTTCCGGAAGCTGGTCCGAGATTCAGACCGAAGCCGGCGTATACGTGAACGTCCGCTTCGATGAGAACGGAGTGCCTACAGAAGGTTCCGGAATCTTGGAGAATCACGCAACCACTGAAAACATAAAAACCTACAAGTGCGAGGAGCTTGCTGAAGGCTGGTACTGCATAGAATACTTCAGAAAGTATGACCTGTACTCCGCAGCAGAGCTGGCAAATGGTGTTACAGGCGATGAGACAAGTGATTATTATGTATTCCTGTTCGTAAAAGAAGATGCAGATATGTACTATGAACTGACCCTTTCCGCAAAATGTTTCTCACTTGAGGAGGCCGAAAAAATCGCTCAAAGTGTAAAGATAAATTGATAGACTTGACAATTTGCACAAACTTTCAAAGCATTTTTCGACACAATATTTAGGGCAGGAATATTTACAAACACACTATATGTTGTTAGAATAGTATCTCGAAGGGCACATAAGGGGAGAGTTTCGCGCTCTTACAGAAAACATTATGTAAACCGCGAAACCATCCGAGTGCACTAATACAGGAGCGATGTTTGGAAGACCGGACATCTCAAAGGAGAGAAAGATTCTAACATGAAGATCATCAAGCGCAGTGGGGCGGAAGTAGAATTCGACAGACAAAAGATCGTTACCGCGGTTACAAAGGCAAATAATACCGTTATTCCCAGTGAGAGAATGACGGATCTTCAGATACGCCGAATCGCGGAGGATGTTGAGATCGCAATATCCAATATGAACCGTTCCCTTGGCGTGGAAGAAATTCAGGATATAGTGGAGAACCAGATCATGAATCAGCGCGCATTCGAAGTAGCGCGTCACTATATCACATATCGTTATACCCGTGAACTTGTTCGTAAGTCCAACACTACAGATGAGCAGATTCTGAGCCTTATCGAGTGTAACAACGAGGAAGTTAAGCAGGAAAATTCCAACAAGAACCCTACCATTGTCAGCGTACAGCGTGACTATATGGCAGGTGAAGTCAGCAAGGATATCACCCGTCGTTTCCTTATTCCCAATGATATTGCAACCGCTCATGAGCAGGGACTTATCCATTTCCATGATGCGGATTATTTTGCACAGCACATGCACAACTGTGACCTCGTAAACCTGGAGGATATGCTCCAGAACGGTACCGTTATCAGCGGAACCATGATCGAGAAACCCCACAGTTTTTCAACTGCATGTAATATCGCCACCCAGATAATCGCACAGGTTGCATCCTGCCAGTACGGCGGACAGAGTATTTCACTCACTCATCTTGCTCCCTTTGTGGACGTGAGCCGTCAGAAGATCCGCGAGCAGGTTATGGAGGAACTCAAGGACCTTAATGCTACTCCGGAGGATGTTGAGCGTATCACCGACAAGAGACTTCGCGAGGAAGTAAAGAACGGTGTTCAGATGGTACAGTACCAGGTTGTAACCCTTATGACCACCAACGGACAGGCTCCTTTCGTCACTGTATTCATGTACCTCAATGAGGCCAGAAACGAGCAGGAAAAGAAGGATCTTGCACTTATCATCGAAGAGATGCTCAAGCAGCGCTATGAAGGCGTTAAGAACGAGAAGGGTGTTTGGATCACCCCTGCGTTCCCTAAGCTTATTTATGTTCTTGAAGAGGACAATATAAAAGAAGGAAGTCCTTTCTTCTATCTTACACAGTTGGCTGCTAAATGCACTGCAAAGAGACTTGTTCCCGATTACATCTCTGAAAAGATCATGATCCAGAACAAGGTGGATAAAAACGGAGAGGGTCATTGCTATACCTGCATGGGATGCAGAAGTTTCCTCACTCCTTATGTGGATGATAACGGAAAGCCCAAGTATTACGGAAGATTCAATCAGGGTGTCGTAACCGTAAATCTTGTTGATATCGGACTTTCTGCAGAAAAGAATCTTGAACGTTTCTGGGAGATTTTTGATGACAGAATGAAGCTTTGCCACAAGGCACTGCGTGCTCGTCATGAGCGTCTGCTTGGAACCGTATCAGATGTTGCTCCTATTCTTTGGCAGCACGGTGCACTTCTCAGACTCAAGAAGGGCGAGAAGATAGACAAGTACCTCTACGGCGGATATTCCACACTTTCCCTTGGTTATGCAGGACTTTGGGAGTGCGTATACAGCCTTATCGGAAAGAAACTGACCGAGCCTCAGGGTAAGGAACTGGGTCTTCAGATCATGAAGAAGTTAAACGAGTATACCTCACGTTGGAAGGCAGAGGAAAATATAGACTACTCACTTTACGGAACACCTCTTGAGAGCACCACATACAAGTTTGCAAAGTGCCTCCAGAAGCGCTTCGGACGTATCGAAGGTGTTACCGACAAGAACTATATCACCAACAGTTACCACGTACATGTTACCGAGGAGATCGATGCATTCACAAAGCTTTCCTTGGAGTCGGAATTCCAGGCACTCAGCCCCGGAGGAGCTATCTCCTACGTAGAGGTTCCCAATATGCAGGATAACCTGGATGCGGTAATCTCGATCATCCAGTACATCTACGATCACATCATGTACGCCGAGCTCAATACTAAGAGCGATTACTGCCAGGTATGCGGTTACGATGGAGAGATCGAGATAAAGGAAAACGAAGACGGAAAGCTTATCTGGCGCTGCCCCAATTGCGGCAACACCGATCAGAATAAGCTCAACGTGGCAAGACGCACCTGCGGTTATATCGGAACCCAGTTCTGGAATCAGGGACGTACCCAGGAGATCAAAGAGAGAGTTCTTCACTTGTAATTCAAAAAATAAAAGGCTTGCAGCGATGCAAGCCTTTTTTTGTGTCTTTAAATATTGAATTACATTAATAGTAATAATACATTCCGGGCAGAGAACTTGCCGCTGCAAAATATCCATTATAGACATAATAGATCAATACAAATACTATTGATCCCGTTATCAGCAGACCGATGGATCCAAGCACTATAGCTGCGATGGCAGATCCGGTGGGACCGAACTTCTTTAATACATTTGCACCCTTTACGATTGCTACCGGGCCAAATATAAGAGAAAGACCGAGCCATGAGAAAACAATGCTTAAGATACCGGCAGCAAGACATTTTCTTGAAGGTTTTTCATCAATAGGCTGAACCTGAGGGGTAGGAAATGAAGGCTGCGCATATGCGGGCTGTGCGTATGTAGGCTGCTGAACAGGTTGCGTATACATAGGCTGACTCTGCGGCACATTATTCTGAAGTCTGGCTCCGCAGCTCATACAAAAAGTAGAACCGTCATTGTTGTTTGCTCCACAAGCAGGACAGAAACTCATTTAATTATCCTCCGTATTAAAATAATCAGTAATTACAATATAACACATTCATATAGCATTTGCACCCATGAACTTATAATGATAAAATTATAGGTAATTATCGGAGGTAATGAATATGTCCGCTAAAAATGATATCAATAACAATATGGCGCAAAGACTGCTGGTTATGGTCATACTTCCAATGCTTCTTCTAGCCGGGGCGACTGCTATAATCGGCTATAATCTGACCTTATCTTCACTTTCAAAGAATCTGAAAAATGAGCTCAAAAACACCGCTGCAATGACTGCATATACCATAGATACCCTGGTTCCGGGAGATTATTCTCTTGTTGGTGAGGGTGAGACCGGACTGAGCCTGATGAAGGGCGACACGGATATCACAATGCGTTATGACCTGGTGGATGATGCAAATGCTCTGACCAATCTGGAAGTCAGCTTGATCTATAGCGATACCAGAATCCTTACCACCATTTGCAATAAGGAGAAGGTTCGCATAGTGGGAACCGGAATCGCAAGCCAGGTGGACAATAAACTGGCGGAATCACCGGAGGGTGTATTTTTCACAAAAACTCTGATCAACTACGAGAATTATTTTTCATACTATTACCCCCTGTATAATTCGGATGATTCATTTGTGGGAATCATAGAGGTGTGCAGTCCTTACGGCCCTCTTTCACGTAATGCATGGACCACTGTGCTGATCATAATCGCTATGATCGCATTTGTAACGATCCTTCTGACCGTGCTTATCTACCAATATAACAGAAGCTTGGAACAGGGTATCGAAAAACTTATGAACTTCACGAAACAGGCTGCCAAAGGAAATGATTCGGTAGAGCTTGATCAGGCATTACTCACTCGTGATGACGAGATCGGATCCATCGGTGCATCCGTGCTGGAGATGCACAGAGCGCTCAGGGATATGATGGATAAGGATCCTCTCACAAAGTTGTTTAACAGGCGCAGTGCAAACAGAAAGCTTGATATTATCCGCTCTCACTTCACCGATGGCGGAAAATCCTATTCAGTTGCCATAGGTGATATAGACTTCTTCAAAAAAGTAAACGATACCTATGGACATGATGCCGGAGATATTGTGTTGGTAACCGTTGCCGACATTTTGCAAAAACATCTTAAACCCCTCGGCTTTGTGGCCAGATGGGGCGGAGAAGAATTCCTTATGGTATTCGATAAGATGGAGATAAAGGATGCGGAGGCGGAACTTTGGAGCATCCTGGAAGAAATCCGCGCAACGGAGATCGAGTATGAAGGCATGATCATCCGTGTTACCATGAGCTTCGGCGTTGTATGCGCGCCCGAACTTACACAGGATGAAATAGTCAAATTGGCTGACGAAAACTTGTATTATGCAAAAGAAAGCGGAAGGAATCGCGTGATTTCCTATATTCCCGCATCGCCGGAATCTACCTAGATGTAAAAGGTATGGAACAGTAAATGAGCTTAAAGGATTTATCGATCAAAAACAGAATACTGCTTGCGGTTGTTTTTGCTGTTTTCGTAAGTTTTCTGTATATACAGTTCAGCGTGGTACAGGTTCAATATGACGATTACGGATATTTTACTTTAAACTACGGGATCAATACACCACATTACGGAACGGAATATTCTTTTTCCGAGATGTTTGATTTTCTTGGCAAGCATTATTCAGGTGCCAATGGTCGTCTTCTGTTTGACGGATTGATGCTCACCGTTTTCAAACTGGGTGGAGTGAGCCTTGTTCGGATTTTTGCCGTGATAATCGTAGGGAGTATCTGGTTTTTGCTTTATCTTACTGCTCTCAGCGGCATCAAGAAGGGGCAAGCATTCGCGGTTCCCGGTGCGGTGGTATTGGCGGTCTGTTACGGAAGCATGCATTATCTTTTACATCAGCATGGGACCTATTGGTTTAGTGCCTTTTTTACATATTACACACCTATGATTTTTCTGCTGTTGTTTGTTTATTTGCTGGATCGGTGGAAGGAAGATCTTAAGTGGTATCGTGTTCTTTTGCTGAGTTTATTTTGCTTTTTTAGCTCATGGTCGTTTGAGACATTGTCGGTAGCTATGGTTGTTTTGACCGTGGCTTTGCTGCTTATTTATTTGAGAACCAATAAGCGTTTCAGCATAGGGCATCTTTTGTTTGTTGTGGTTTCCATGGCGGGGCTTTTGATCCTTATAATGTCACCCGGAATCAGGAACAGAGCCGGCGATAGGGCATGGGGCTTCATGGGCCTCGGGGCTTATATAAAGTATACGGTACAGGTTTTTGATAAATTCTTCTCGGAATTTAATTCGAGATACATCTTTTTTGTTCTGACGGCCTGTTTCATTCTGGCGCTTTCAATGTACCTTAAGAGAAAGAAAGTGGTGGACCTTGTTTGTGCGGCAGCGCTTGCGGTGCTTGAAGCGGTGTTGATCTTTGATTATTACATCATTCAGAAACTGCTGGGACATGGGGTGTTGATCGCAGGAATGACCATTTTGATATTGATGGTGGTTATCCTGATTCCCGTTATAAGATATTATTGGGGAGAGAAAGATAAGAAACGCATTATCGTGCTTTTTACGGCGTTTGTCTCCATAGCTGCCCTTGCAGCGGTTCCGGAGATACAGTTGCGAGTGTTTATTCCCTTCGAGATATGCAGCTATTTACTTGTATTTGATGCCTGCAAAGAACTGTTTGAAGGAATCGGAAAAGAAAGTGAACTCAAGCTTAAACCTTGGATACGAGGGATAGGGATAGCTTTTGCAGCAGTATATTTCGCCGCAATGGTCGTGTATTCCTGCGGGAATATGGTTAAAACCTACCGGGGATACAGCAAAAATGCCGAGATTTTTAAACAGAATGAGGCGACCATACTGGCCGCCAAAGAAAACCTTTCCGAAGGGGAAGGCGCACCTGTGATAGAACTCCAAAAGAACGAAGACGACAGATATGCATCTATTATGCTTTATCAGCAGTCTTGGTTTGATTTTTTCGTCAGCAGGTACTACGAACTTCCCGACGGAACGAAGTATGTTTTTGAATGAATTTCCTTATACGTTAAATCTTCTTTGCAGTTCGTTAAGAACGGTTCTTCCTTTGAATATGACCGCGCCTATAAATAGCAGAATACTTACAATTGTGCAGACGATCCAGGCGATGGGAGTTCCTTTCCCCAGGAAGTAAATGAAGATATAGGGAACCACACCCACAAAAAGATTGGTCAAAAGATAGGACATGGTATTTCCCTGTTTATCTATCATTGCCAGCACGAAGTTTGCAATCATGGTACCTATCAGTGCGACGGGTACGATCCAGTACAGTGTGAACTGCAGATAACCTAGGAAATATGAAGTAATGACAGTCATAATAAGAAGTATAAATGCCATTGAAGTGACTTTCCTGGAAGATCCGGTACCGGGTCTGAACTGACGCATTATACCGAACTCGAAGACAATGAGCCACATTGCAAGCAGCAGGCTCCAATGAAGATTCGGATAGGGCGGTATGACAACGTGGAATAAGAAGTCAACCGCAAGGCCTGTGATCAACAGCGCCCATACAGTCAGCAATTGAAATTTATAATAAAGTGACCGTCTTTGTCCTGCGGTGGGCTTGGGGAAATATGCTTCCTCCGGATCACCCACCAATTTATTTTGGCAAATAGGGCATTTAACAAGATCGCCCCCAACTTCGATTTTACAGTAAAGACATTTTTTCATCAGTGGATAACCTCCGTGGCATATACCCTGATATTTACTCCGGATCCGGAGAGAGTTCTGACAAAATTCTTTATCACTCCCGTATTCATATAGGGAGAAGACACACCTAAAGTAAGATCCCCGTTATAACTGAACATAGTGGAAAACAGCTTGTTTGCACTGCAGAAGCCGCTGTAGTTTTCAATCTTTTCACCCATTTCCGAAGGCGGAGACATTACGCCCAGGTTGGAGAATACCATAGTGGCGCGCCTGTCTGATTTCCTGGAAAAGAACCATACAACGGGCTGCTTTATGAAAAGAGGTACCGCGCGCACGGGAGCAAAGAATTCCATGGTCTCAAAGCTGTCCATCTGGTTTCTGATGGCTTCGGGATCAAGTTTGCTCTTAAATGAAGCATCGAATTCCTTTGCCAGATCCTCAAGCGAGATCTCAGTATCAAACTTGTGAGATACATTTACGTTGTTAAAGAAGTTCCTCGCAGTGTGAGAGGGATAATAATTCCTCAGGTTCACGGGGAGAGAGATGGTGATGGGGAGCTTGCGCTTTCTGGGGGGAATCTGTTCGTAGATTGCGATCATCCACGCTGCGCCCAGATAGCTGGTAAGGGATACACCGAGAGCTTTGGCTTTTGGAAGGATCTGGTCCACCGGCATATGTATCTCAAAAAACTGCAATTGATTATATGAAAGCTTTAACCCTCCGGGATGATAGGATACCTGCTTGGCCTGTCTGCCGGAAAGGGAAACGTCCATTTTTTCAAAGAACTGTCTGTAACTGTCCTGGCTCAGGTCTTCGGCGGAAGCACCTGAATGGATGGCGATATCTTTAAAACTTCCCGGATATTTAAGCCTGAGATAATCAAGTACGATGATGTTTAAAAACTCAAGAGCGCCCACCCCGTCACAAAGTGCGTGGAAGATATCTAGGTTGATCCTTTTTCCGAAGTAGGTTACCTGGTAGTGCAGCATAGCTTTTGCGTGAGTGTACAGAAGGGGACAGATGCGGTCCTGTTCTTCGTGAACTTCGGGGAGTATATCCGTATCTTCAAGATAATGCCAGAATATGCCTCTTCTGATGCGGACCTGTACCTGAGGTCTGTCCTGGATTGCGGACAGTACAGCCTCCTGCAGAAGATCGGGATCTATCTTTTCCTTGAGGGTGCAGCTCACCCTCAGGGCTCGTGTGTCTCTTTTATTTACGGTAGCGAGGAATACTTTCGCTACATTATCTAATTTATACCAGTTGGTACTGCTCATTAATTGTTTACGTCTCCGTTTATTTCTTTTGCGATATGGGATGAAAGTCTCTTCATGGCCTGAGAGGCAATCTTTACTGGAAATTGCTGATATACATGCCATCCCTTTTCCTCTATATCCAGAAAGGCTTTTCCGCCTGCTTCACTTATCTTATCGCAGAGTCTGACACTGTCATCGAGAAGTATCTCATTTCTGCCCACCATAATATAAGTGGAAGGAAATTTTTCAAAGCTTCCGAAGATGGGACTGAACCTTGGGTCCGCGGGCTCACCGGCTCCGGATATATATGCTTTGGCTGCATCCTGCACGAATTCTTTTGTTAATATCGGGTCCACATCTTTGTTCCCGGTGACGGAATCTGCCTCGCCGGTCATGTCGGTCCAGGGGCTGAAAAGAACAAGTTCCCGGGGTGTGGGTCTGTTATCTGCGATGAGTTTTTGCGTGAGGCATAGAGCCAGATTACCACCGGCAGAATCACCGGCCAGAATGATATGCCCCGGCAGATACATGCCGCTTGTCAGATAATCCCATACCTTTAGTCCGTCTTCAATGGCAGCGGGATATGCGTGCTCGGGAGCAAGCCTGTAGTCGAATGTATAGGTTGTGAAACCGGTGGCAGCAGCCATTTTGTTTGCAAGAACCCTGGCGTAATCCAGTCCTCCGCTCAAATATCCCCCACCGTGAACATAAAGGATCACATAATGGGGATTATAATTGGGAAGACTTTTGACGGACTCGCAGGCAATATTGCCCACCTTGAAGCGCTCGGTTGCCACAGCGTCTTTTGGGGCCGCAAGGCGGCTCACCCTCTCGACGGAGGCTCTGTGCTTTTTTATCTCTTCTTCCTCAAGGGAACTTCCGGATATGAAATTGAAAGACTTCATAGCTTTCATAAAGAGTTCGTTTAAATCCATAAAGTATATTATATGATACCGGGGGCGAAAAATCAAAATGCATATCACACATATAAAAAAGCGTATATTGTATGAATAAATATTCAAATAAAGATTGTATACATGTATATTTAGGGTTGACAAATGATAAGGAATCTCGTAAAATTCGGGTTATAAAGCCAATGGGGGCCTTCCAAATCAGGAAGGCTTTTGTCTTATATAAGGCCTCATTGCTTTAAGTTTTGAAATAATTTTTTGGAGGAAAAAGATTATGAAAAAGAAGTTACTTTCAGTAGTTCTTGCAGGCGTAATGGCTCTTGCACTCGCAGCCTGCGGAAACACCACCACCGGTAACACCGGATCCGGATCGGGATCGCTTGCTACTGCTCCCACTGATGACGGAAGCCTTAAGGGAACTCTCAAGATCGGTATGATCGGACCCCTTACCGGAGGCGCTGCTCTCTACGGAAACGCTGTAGATAACGGAGCACAGATCGCAGTTGAAGAGATCAACGCAGCAGGCGGAGATTTCCAGGTAGAGTACAAGGCACAGGACGATGAGCACGATGCAGAAAAGTCCGTAAACGCATACAACCAGCTTAAGGACTGGGGCGTACAGGTTATCGTTGGTACCGTTACCACCACTCCTTGTATCGCAGTAAGCGCTGAGGCTAACTCAGATCGTATCTTTATGCTCACCCCTTCCGCATCTGCAGCAGATGTTACCGCAGGTAAGGATCAGACCTATCAGCTTTGCTTCTCAGATCCTAACCAGGGATCAGCTTCCGCTCAGTATATTTCCGAGAACGGACTTGCTACCAAGGTAGCTATCATCTATAAGAACGATGATGCATATTCAACCGGTATCTATCAGACCTTCAAGGCAAAGGCTGCTGAGCTTGGTCTTGAGATCGTTTCAGAGACCACTTTCATGGACGGCAGTGACAACGACTTCACAGTTCAGATCACCGACGCTAAGGATAAAGGCGCTGACCTCGTATTCCTTCCCATGTACTACACTCCCGCATCACTCATCCTTGCACAGGCTGATTCTATCGGATACAAGCCCGTATTCTTCGGTGTAGACGGTATGGACGGTATCCTTGGAATCGAAGGATTCGATACCTCTCTTGCAGAGGATGTTATCCTTCTTACTCCTTTCGCAGCTGATGCTACCGACGATCTTACCGTTAACTTTGTTACCAAGTATGAGAGCAAGTTCGGCGAGACTCCCATTCAGTTCGCAGCTGACGGATATGATTGCCCCAAGGCTATTGTAGCAGCACTTGAGTTCTATGCAGCAAAGAACGGCGGTCTTGATGTTGACAAGCTTTCCGCTTCAGATCTTTGCGAGATCCTTAAGTCAGTTCTCTCAGATCCTGCTTTCTCTGTAGACGGTGTAACCGGTGAGAAGATGCAGTGGTCATCCAACGGAGAAGTTAACAAGGCTCCCAAGGGTATGGTCATCAAGAACGGTGTTTATGTAGGTTTATAATCAATTCTTATTGAATAATGTGCTGCGCATGTCGGAAAGTTTGGCGTGCGCAGCGCAGGTTCTGTGAAAGGGACTTTTTCTTATGTTGAATTATCTTATAAGCGGAATAAGCTTAGGAAGCGTATATGCCATAATTGCGCTGGGCTACACAATGGTTTATGGAATTGCGAAGATGCTTAACTTTGCACACGGCGATGTAATAATGGTCGGCGGATATGCGGCGTTCTGTGCCGGAACATATCTGGGCTGGCCTATTCCTCTTGCCATTCTTTTCTCTATGATGATATGTACCATACTGGGAATCGTCATTGAAAAGCTTGCGTATAAGCCGCTTCGCAGTGCTACAAGCCTTGCGGTGCTCATAACAGCCATCGGTGTGTCCTATTTCCTTCAGAATATGGCACTCCTGATCTGGACATCAAATCCTAAGGCTTTCCCCAATATGGTAAACTTCATACCTTCCATCGTATTTGGTGCGGGAACCGAAAAGGAGATAACAATTTCTTCGTCTACCATCGTCACTATAGTGGCATCAATACTTATCATGATCGCCCTTACTCTCTTTACGGGAAAAACAAAGATGGGTAAAGCAATGCGCGCCGTTTCCGAAGATAAGGGCGCTGCACAGCTTATGGGAATCAATGTGAATGCAACGATTTCAATTACTTTCGCCATCGGTTCCGGACTGGCAGCCATCGCGGGAGTACTTCTTTGCTCCGCTTATCCCACCCTTATGCCCACCACCGGTTCGATGCCCGGTATCAAGGCATTCACGGCAGCGGTACTGGGAGGTATCGGATCCATACCCGGAGCTATGCTGGGAGGAATCCTCCTGGGCATATTGGAGAAATTCGCGCAGGCATACGTCTCCACACAGCTTTCGGATGCCATCGTATTTGCAGCACTTATAATTGTTCTTCTTGTTAAGCCCACCGGACTTTTAGGCAAGAAGATCATGGAAAAAGTCTGAGGGGAGGAAGAAAAAATGCCAAACAAAAAAACTTTCCTCGGAAAAGTAAATAAGAATTCACTTAAAGGACTTATTAACTACGGAATAATCGTTGTTTTCTTTGCGGTGATCACCATCGTAAAGGGAGCGGGAGGACTTTCGAATGCCCTTGAGGGACAGCTGATCCCCATCTGCGCATACATCATCATGGCTCTTTCACTGAACCTTGTTGTAGGTATCTCCGGCGAACTTTCGCTGGGACATGCGGGATTCATGAGTGTGGGCGCTTTCTCCGGTGTTATAGTGGCAGGTGCCATGAAATATCACGGAGTTACCGCGGGTGCCCCCAGACTTATTGTTGCCATCGTTGTAGGCGCAATACTTGCGGGCATTGCAGGTATTCTTATCGGAATCCCTGTACTCAGACTCCGGGGTGACTATCTTGCCATCGTAACCCTTGCTTTCGGTGAGATCATAAAGAACGTTTTAAACTGCCTTTATGTAGGTGTTGACGGAAAGGGAGTTCACTTCTCCGTAACGGATGAAGCCCATATGGATATGGCAGCTGACGGTACAACTCTTGTGCGTGGTCCCATGGGAGCCGTAGGCATTTCAAAAGCTTCCACATTTGTGGCAGGTATCATTTTGATCGTGCTGGTGCTCTTTGTGATCCAGAACCTTGTAAACAGCCGTACCGGCCGTGCCATCATGGCTATCAGGGACAACAGGATCGCAGCCGAGGCATCGGGTATCAATGTTACAAAGTACAAGATGATCGCATTTGTAACTTCGGCTGTTATTGCCGGAGCCGCAGGTGCTCTCTATGCACTTAACTATTCCACTATAGTTCCGAAGAAGTTCGACTTCAACACATCCATCCTGGTGCTGGTATTCGTGGTACTGGGCGGAATCGGAAACATGACGGGATCCATCATCGCAGCCGCGCTGCTGACGGTCCTTCCCGAGCTCTTCAGACAGTTCCAGGATTACCGTATGTTGGTGTATGCTATCGTTCTCATCCTTGTAATGATAGCCACTAACAACGAAAAGATCCGTGCAATATGGAAGAAACTGACTATTGCGATATCGGGAAAGAAAGGGGGAGCGGAAAATGAGTAACAATCCTAACGAGACAAAATATGTCGAAGTTCCCGGCCCCGGAAAGATTCCCGAGAGAGATAAGGGCAAGAGACCTGTTCTTGAAGCAAGCCATCTGGGTATTGATTTTGGCGGACTTACAGCGGTCGATGAATTCAATATCGCCCTGGGCGCTACCGAGATCGGAGGTCTCATCGGTCCCAACGGTGCGGGAAAGACCACCGTATTCAACCTTCTTACCAAGGTTTATCAGCCTACCAGAGGAGTTATCATGCTGGACGGAAAAGATACCCACGGCATGAACACAACCCAGGCAAACAAAGCAGGTATCGCACGTACCTTCCAGAATATCAGGCTTTTTGACAAACTTACCGTGGAGGAGAACGTCAAGATCGGTCTCCACAATCACATCGGATATCACCTTCCCGAGGCGGTCCTTAGACTTCCCGGGTATTGGAAGGAAGAAAAGAAAGCTCACGAAAGAGCACTGGAACTTCTGGATATCTTTGATATGGCAGATATGGCAGACGTAAAGTCATCCTCACTTCCCTATGGAGCACAGAGAAGGCTTGAGATAGTCAGAGCTCTTGCGACACAGCCCAAGGTGCTTTTGCTGGACGAGCCTGCAGCGGGTATGAACCCTTCCGAGACGGATGAACTGATGAACAACATCAGAAAGATCCGCGATACATTCAATATTGCAGTACTCCTTATCGAGCACGACATGAATCTTGTCATGGGTATCTGCGAAAACATCATCGTACTTAATTTCGGTAAGATCATTGCTAAGGGAACTCCCAGCGAGATCCAGAACGATCCGAAGGTTATCGAGGCATACCTCGGAAGCCAGGATGAATAGAAAGGTTTGAGTATGGCACAAACATTGCTTAAGGTTGAAGACCTTAATGTTTATTACGGAAGTATACATGCAATAAAGGGAATCTCTTTCGAAGTTAAAGAGGGAGAGATCGTGACGCTCATCGGGGCAAACGGAGCCGGTAAGTCCACTTCATTAAATACGGTTGCCGGACTGTTAAAGCCTAGGAGCGGCCACATTGAATTCTGCGGAAGAAGCCTTCTTGGAGTTCCCGCCCATAAGATTGTAAAACAGGGAATGGCTCTCTGCCCCGAGGGAAGAAGAGTTTTCCTGCAGCTTTCAGTAAAGGAAAACCTTGAGATGGGGGCATATTCAAGACCTGATTCAGAGGTGAACGATTCCCTTAACATGGTATACGATCTTTTCCCCAGATTAAAGGAGCGTTATAAGCAGGTGGCAGGAACTCTTTCCGGAGGTGAGCAGCAGATGCTTGCCATGGGAAGGGCTCTTATGAGTAAGCCCCGTCTTATGATGCTGGATGAGCCTTCCATGGGACTTGCGCCCATCCTGGTAGACCAGATATTTGATATCATAAAGAATCTTCACGCAGCAGGAACCACCATCCTTCTTGTAGAGCAGAATGCACGTAAAGCACTGGCCATTGCAGACAGGGCATATGTGCTTGAGACCGGAAGGATCGTAAATACCGGAACAGGATCGGATCTGCTTCACGATGACAGCGTCAGAAAAGCATATCTTGGCGGTTGATACTAAATTATATTTCATAGTAAATCAAAAGCTCCCTTGCGGGAGCTTTTTTGTGTGTCATAATTCGTATTTTGTTTTTCTTTTGTTTATCTCGCTCATGTCCCAAAAATCATACTTGCTTTAATCGGCATTTTGTGAGAAAATAACTCGGTAGTATGCCTAGGAAATAGTGTATTCCAAACCGTTTTTTCGGCATATGAATATCGAGGATTTTATGAAGATTTTGCTTTTGAACGGAAGCCTTCGCGGAAACCACAGTTCATCCCTCAAAGTGGCTCACGCATTCGTGCGAGGAATCACGGAAACTGTGCCTGATGCAGAAGTTACCGAGATCGCTTTAAAAGACAAGAAAATAGAGCACTGCATGGGATGCTTTTGCTGCTGGAAAAATGACAGAGGCAAGTGCGTCATCCATGACGATATGGATGAATTAAGAGACCTTGTGATGGCCAGCGATGTGATAATCGAGAGTTTTCCTCTCTATTTCTTCGGGCAGCCCTCCAAGATGAAGGCATTCGTGGACAGGATGATCTCCTATGTATCGGAATACAGGGGAGTGGGCGGAAATGAGGAGAGCGGAAGTTTCCTTCACAAGATGCGTTATCCCGAACTTATGCAGAAAAAGCTGGTGCTGGTTTCTGCCTGCGGATATGAAAAGACCGAAGGCTGCTACGGACCCTTAAAGCAGCAGTACGATATCATCTGCGGCGAAGGCAATTACACCCTGATCACTTGTGCCCAGGGCGGAATGATCGCAGAGGAGACTCTTCAAAGCAAAGTAGAAAAGTACCTTACCAGATATACCGAGGCCGGTGCCGAATTCGCAAAGACCGGAAAGGTCAGCGAGGAAACTCTTGAAAAACTGGCAATACCCATGCTGGGACACAATACATTTGAACGTATCATCAATTTAAACTGGGATGACCCTAATGTGGGACCTTATGGCAGAAAGGGTTAGAAAATGCCGGTTATAAATGCGATTTTGAAGGGTGTAGCCCGGTTTGCTTTCTGGGCTTCGTACCCGGTACTTAGGATCATCTTTCCCATGAGGGTTCATTGGGAGGACAAAGCGGCTACAAAAGCGGCTTTCAAGGGAAGCTGTGTTGTGTTTTCCAACCATCTGGGATATGTTGAAGGCCTGTATATGACAAGGCTTCTTCACAGATACAGAGTTTGGACTTTTGTCGGAAAAGACTGGTACGAAAAAAAGAAGATCAACTGGCTTTTCAGAAATCTTCCATATATTTCCATAGACAGAAAAGGCGGGATGGATACGGAGTGGATGGATAAGACAAGCGAAGTCATGAAATCCGGAGCATCCATTTACATTCTCCCCGAGGGACACACATCCCCGGCGGGACAGATGGACACTTTTAAACCCGGCTTCCTGGTGCTGGCAAAGCAGACAGGGGCTACACCGGTTCCAATGTTCATCAGCAGAAAAATAAAATTATTCCGGCTTACACATCTTGTGATAGGAAGGCCTTTGGATTTTGATCTGAACGAAAAAGGAAGGCCGTCTCTCATCCTCAAAAAATACTGCGAAGAAAGCAGAACCTATGTTGAGGGATTGGGAGAAAAGTTAAAAAACAATAGTTTATGATCCGCAAAGCGGTTTCATATAGATTTTTTTATGAAAGGACAGAAAAATGAACGAGAAAGAACTTGAAGTAGCAGCAAAGATTAAGAGCATGTTATCAGAGAACCTCAACATTCCCGAAGAGGAACTTGATTATGAGGTAGCTCTTTTTGGTGACGGTATCGGACTTGATTCCGTTGATTCACTTGAGATCATTTCTTGCATCGACAACGAGTACGGTGTAGTTATGACAGGTGTTCCCAAGGAGCATTTCTACAACATCACCAGCCTTACCAAGTATGTTGTTGAACATCTTTAATTAGGATGTGATCGGATTGCCTCGGAATACGGGGCAATCCGGGTATTTTTTGCTTTTTACTTTGATAATTCCACTTCCAACCGGAGCCCGAAAGGGTAAACCGGTTTAGTGTTGTGTTCAGAAATATATCAGTATTATAGAATAAAAGGGAGTACGAAAATGAACAAGCAGATTAACACCCGTTGCGTAGTTACCGGTCTTGGAATGATCAACGCAATCGGAAACAATGTTGATGAGTGCTGGAACAATGCACTTGTAGGAAAAAAGGGAATAGATGTAGTAAAGTCTGTAAACGCTGACGAGTGCTACGCTAACCTTGGCGCAGAAGTTGACTGTGATGACCTTGAGACATACAAGGGCGTAGACAGAGCTTCAAAGCTTTGCCTCAAGGCTTCCGAAGAAGCGTTTAAGGATGCCGGAATCGACATGAGCAAAGAAGATGCCACAAGATTCGGTGTTGTAATGGGAAGCTGCGTCGGCGGTGTTGTAAGTATAGAGAATTATGTTGTGGGCGGTCAGAAGGATGAGGACATCAGAAAGATGACCATTTCTCCTATTGCCAATCACGTTGCAAATAAGGTTGGAGCAGCCGGAGTTATCACCAACGTAGGTAATGCATGCGCAGCCGGAAGCATCAGTGTAGCATACGCTTGCGAACTTATCCGTGCAGGTGTTGCCGATATGTTCATAGTCGGTGGTGCAGATGCATTCGCAGCCGTTCCTTTCGCAGGTTTCCATGCGCTTCACGCCCTTTCTGAACAGCCGTGTTCTCCCTTCAACCATTCAAACGGTATAACCCTTGGTGAGGGTGCAGGTGCTATCGTAGTTGAGTCTTACGAGCATGCTCAGAAGAGAAACGCAAAGATCTACTGCGACGTTCTGGCAGCAGGCGTAAGCAGTGATGCACACCACATCACCGCTCCCAGACCCGACGGAATCGGACAGATGTATGCAATCCGTACCGCTATTGCAAACTCAGGCATTAGACCTCAGGATATCGATTACGTAAATGCACACGGAACCGGAACCGCTAAAAATGACGAAGCTGAGTTCCTTTCACTTCACGCTATTTTTGATGATGTAAACGATGATCTTTCAGTAAGCTCCACCAAGGCAATGGTAGGTCACTGCCTCGGCGCTGCAGGAGCAATCGAAGCAGTATATGCCATCAAGGCTCTTGTAGAAGATAAGATTCCTCCCACAATCGGATACACAGATGAGGATAAGGAAGCTCTTAAGGAGAAGGCAGGAAAGATCGATTTCATGCCCAACGAGATGAAGGAGAAGAAGCTTGACTTCGTAATGAGCAACTCCTTCGCATTCGGCGGAAGCAACGCAAGTATCATTTTCTCGAAGGGTGCTGGAAATGTGGCTGAGACCGCAAACGACGAGCCCATCTACATTACCGGTATGGGTATCGTAAGCCCTCTCGGAAACGGCGTTGCAAACTATATTGAAAAGGTTAAGGCAGGAGAGACCATCTCTTCAGATTCAGTATTTGCCGAGACCACAAAAGAAGTCTACGACAAGTATGATGTAAAGATGGCATTCTACAGAAAGCTGGACAAGCTCAGCCTCATGCAGGTTATCTCTGGCCTTGAAGCTTTAGAGAGTGCTAAGGTTGAGATCG
>JAEEGL016407702.1_pt1 | contig 18952 bp, 20 predicted proteins | sample 9134231 | NCBI WGS metagenome assembly JAEEGL01 (sample SAMN16246548, study PRJNA631951) | gut metagenome | biome: gut microbiome; feature: rumen; material: fiber-attached | host: Bos | place: Iran: Karaj | collected 2018-10 | reverse complement strand
GTTGCTGGAGGATGCGATGAGGAGAGCTGTGGATCAAGACGCCGGCATGAAATAATCATGCACAAAGGAGTCCGCACAGCCCTATGAACGTTGAGTCTGTTGTTTCTACCGAAGCCATTTCCCGTCCCGACTATACCCTGATTTCCCCCCCGACAGTTATACCAGCGAATCAACCAGAGCCTTGATGAACCCATCGGACTGACGACGATTTACCATATGATTAAAATGCCAGGCTTTCCATCTGTGAAGATCGGCGGTCGGTTTTATGTCATTGAAGATCAGGTCAGCAGCTGGCTGCAGACCATGACGAAGAGAACTAAAAATTAGGAGGAAGTCCATGGAAAGACGCATAAAAGGTGAGGGAATGATCCGCTATGTAAAAGAGCGGGACGAATATGTTGGGCGAATCAGGTACGGCATGCGCGCTGATGGAAAACCAAATGAGGTTTATTTCTACTCCGGAAAAGGCGGTAAAAGAGCTGATGTCGTTCAGAAGATGAACAGATGGCGGCTTGAGCATCAGAAGGATTACGCCATCGAAAACAATGTCAAACTCAGCGATGGTCTGCATGTCTGGCTGGAGACCTGCAAAAAGCAGGAGCTGAAGCCCGCCTCCTATGATCGCCTGGAATCGACAATTATCTGCCAGATAGAGCCGCGCATCGGCTGGCGGGATATTTCGGATCTCACGGACACTATCATCCAGTCTGAGCTGCTGGATCCGATCCTGATCGATGACGGCTTGTCTGTGTCCACAGCGAAGAAAGCTTACAATGCGCTGAACGCATATTTGAAATATGCGGTGTATAAGCACATGATCACTTACAATCCGATGGGGATGATTAAGGCTCCGAAGCAGAATAATTCCGAGGATGCTTATCGGGATGCCCTGGAGGATACAGAGAATGAAGCCGATCAGGCCCTGTCCAAGGAAGAAATGAAAAAGCTTCAGTCTGTCCTGTATACCTGTTGGAAGCGGCCCCCGCAGAATCGGCGCTATGTGAACGGAGGAGCCATCGATCTGATCCTGCATACCGGCCTGCGGATGGGGGAGGCGCTGGCGCTCAAATGGTCCGATATCAACACGAATAAGAATACGCTCAGCGTTACGAAGAACCTGATCCGAGTGAAAAACCGGGGAAAGGGAGACGAGAAGTATAAACTGATCCTGCAGGATACGCCAAAGACCAATAAGAGCCGGCGCGTACTTCCTCTCAATAAGGCGGCCCTGGCGGCTCTGGAGGACCTGAAAAAGGCTCCGGGATATAAGCCGAACGGGTTTATCATCCACACCTCTGAAGGCCGCCCCCTGCTTCCCCGAACCATTGAAGAGATGCTGGAAAACATGTGCAAGGCTGCTGGCATCCGCAAAATCGGAGTCCATGCGCTGCGGCCCACCTACGCGACCAGGCTGTTCGAGAAGAATGTGGACATCAAGATTATCTCGGAATTGCTCGGTCATTCCTCGACGGAAATAACTTACCGGATTTATATTCATGTGATCGATTCTCTGAAGGAGAGCGCCGTCCAGGCTCTGGATTTGGATTAAACTCTCGATTGTTGCAAAGTCATACCCCCGCTTCGGCGGGGGCTTTTTTTATTGCCTTGTGGAGATTCGTCAGGAAGTGGCGGAGGATTTCTTGTCACTATATCGAATTATCATAAAAGACACCGATGTTTTTCATGCGGAAAATCAGGTCGGATAGGATAACCAAAGGGATAATCAAGAAAAAACAGAGAAACGGGGGAGCAAGTCATGGATTACAAAAAAGAGGTCATCAATGGCGATATGACGGAGATGAATGCTCAACAGCTGGAAGATGTTTCGGGAGGCCTCGTTGAAGGTGGAGGCGTGAGTTGTTTAAAACATAAATTAGGCCCCCGATATAAGAAAAAGTCTCTCTTTGGATGGAACTGGTACGCTTTTTGTTCTGAGTGTAAATGTGAAGTGTTCGTGAAGGAGGGCCCCTGGTCAGGCAGTCCGAACGATCCGGAATGACAGAGCCTAGGCCGTCGGGGACGGTTCCTGGTGACCCAGTACGAAGCAAGGATGGGAACATTCAGGACTGGATAGCTGGTTTCAACTTCATCCAGAACTTGATCCCGTAATATATTCTGCCAACGATAAAAACTCTTTTCCGATACCCCATGAAGCCGCATCCAGTCGACCTTTTTCATCCCACTGGTGTTGCATGCGGCGATGATCTCCTTCCACCGCTGCGCTCTCAAGCTCATGACCCGACTATCCAAATGTAGCTCACCCCTTCTTCAGGATGAGCCATTTTACCAGGTGATCTGGCTATCTGTATAGAACACCGACCTATAGACGCTTACGAATAAACTAGCAAAAAACAAAAGCATGATGAAAAACCTCGGAACTGGAAGCGATTTCAGTTCGGGGGCTTTTTCTTTTTGTTGTTTCTTGGTATTATATCGGGAAAAGGCCTTTACAGTTGCTGGAACATTGTTTGACATTGGGAATTCTACGGCTCAGGCGCTGCGTACCGGACAACCATGTAAAGATGAGAGCCAGAATGGGAATGGCTCTTTGATGAGAATTCTGCCATTAGCATTTGTTGATTGTATGTAACTCTTAACAGCCATGGTGGATCGCCGAAGATAGCCTATAAACGCTTAGAATGAGGAGGGCTGGTAATGCCGGAAGAAAACAGTAGGGAAGAGAAAATGAAAGAGCTCTTTCTGAACCAGAAGCATACTCTGGATCTTTTTCTGGAACGCGGAGCGATCTCTCAGGATCAGTATGATAAGTCCCTTGTTGATCTGATCCGGAAGATGGGCGTTGATCTGGAAAGCCTTGAGAATAGATGTCTGGACTGACTGACAATTATGATGATCATAATATAATGAGGAAGTAAACTGTTTTCTTTCTTTGATGAAAATGGGAGATCTTTTGAACTGGATTTAACTATTGATTCATTTTCTCCTGTTGCTTCTGCTTAAACTCCTTCATGTTTTTAACATACTTCTCAGAGTTTGCCAGCACTTTTCCATATCCGTATGGTGTGAAGTCGACATAAACTTCCGGATTCAACACACTTTTGTATTGTGAATAGAGGTAATCCGGGTCAGCAAGAGCCTTGTTTGCCTGGGATTTGAAATGGCGGTACAGGATATAATAACCCGCAATGACTGCCAGTGTGGCAAACAGAAGACCCCAATAAAAGTCGTTGAAAGTGAAAATAATGCATAATATAAACCAGACAAGAATCAGAATCATACCTGTCCGCTTGAACCCCGGTTCTGCTAACATTCCTCCCATGCTTGTTTTCAATTCTCCGCCGGCATTGGGGATCTGGATGGTATGGCAGTATGGACAGGTATAACTGACGGAAGGGCGATTGTTCGCGGAACGAAATATATCACTATAGGTTTTGAGATATGTGTTTTTCTTGGCAAAATTGGCAATGAGTTCAATCTGATCCCCGGAATCCGCCGGAGTTGGCGCCAGTATCTGTGCATCCGGTTTGGATACACTTCCGCTGATCTTCTTTTCCAAATATATATCTGTCTGGTATTCGACGTCTTTATTGCATTTACCGCAAGTAAAACTGATGGTTACCGGATATTTGCTCTCAATGGTGGTTTCAATATATATTTTACCCAATCGATATACCTCCTCTGCGTTGTTATGTCTCTGATATTTTTCTGCAGTGCCGGATAATATTCCTGCCGCGCAGGTTTATGGACCATCCCTCCGTTCATGCGGTTCATTCGTTGGGGAAGGAAAAATGATTTATTCTGATGAATTATTTATAAAAAGAATCCAATCGCATGAACTGAATCCGTTAACAAGATCATTTGTGATAACCGGTTTACCGGATAAAAGGAGCTATTATTATGAATCTTAAATGTATATTGGGACACAAATGGAACGGATGCATATGCCAGAATTGCGGGGCTGCGCGCGATGAAGGCCATGATTGGGATAAGTGCAATGGCAGATGCCGAAAATGTGGAAAAGAGTGTCCGGTCGAGCATGAGTGGAAAGGGTGCAGATGCCTCAGATGCAATGCGCAGCGCGATGAAGGCCATGAATGGCTGGATTCAATATGCAGATGGTGCGGCAAGAATCGGCCCGGTACCGAGCCATTGAAGAAAGAAGCTGTTGTTCTTGCTGAAATAAAAGACAATCACGGACAGAATAATCACATTACTGTGAAAGAGAATGAAATAATCATCAATTCAATCCATGTCGCAATCCGTGATATTTCGAAAGTCGTATATCATCCGATAGAGGAAAAGCTTCAGGGCTGTGGCGGATGGATTAAATTTGTTACAGAAGACAATCCGGTTGTTCCGGTTTGGGGGAACAGTTTTTGGGAAGTAACAGTTAACGGAAAGAAATGCTTCTTGTTTGAAGGAAATGTATTCCTGTATGGCTGTGATTACTATGGCGGAGATGAAGGATGGGAGAAAATGAATGAAAGGGCAGCTGAAATAGCTGCTTTAGTCAATAAACTCATTTCCCCCAACAATCCAGGAGCTTGATTTCTGTTATCGATGTAACCCTGCATAGGCATAAATGATGCTGGAGGTGTGATCATAATGGGTTTCAAATGCATATTGGGACACAAATGGAATGGCTGCAAGTGTGAACGCTGTGGAGAGACGAGAGATCGGGAACACAGATGGAATGGCTGCAAATGCACAATATGCGGTATCACCAGAGATGAAGAGCATGACTGGGATCTTTGTAAGGGCGTTTGCAGAATATGCGGCAAAACACAGCCAATACAACATGAAATGGATGGCTGCCGGTGTAAGCGCTGCGGCAAAGAACAGCATAAATGGGAAGGCAATCAGTGTATACGCTGTGGGAAAGAAGCTAAAATGCTTGCCGATTTACAGGATAATCACGCCTACCATCAGCATATCACCGTTATGGAAAACGAAATCATCATTAATACTATTCATATTCCTGTCGGCGATATTAACGACATTGTCTATCAACCGATTAAAGGAAATCTCCAGGGATTGGGCGGATGGATAAAATTTGTCACGAAAGACAATCCGAATATTCCAACATGGAAAGGCGGTACATTCGATGATTGGGAAGTGATGGTCAACGGGGAATGCAAAAAAGGGTATGATCTGTTTCAGGGAAATGTATTCCGGTTTGGCTGTGATTATGTAAATTCATACAACTATAATAAGGATGAAGGCTGGGAAAGAATGAACGAAAAGACAGCCCAAATAGTATCTGTTGCAAAAAAACTCATCTGAATCTGAGACCGGGGACCTGCATATACATCATGAAATAACGCAGATGTTTTTTATGAGCTAATGGACATGGTTTATCAATACGATGAAAGGGGAATACACCATGGGAACGGCTTACACCACATCCACTGCGTCCCTCAAAGTCCCGGTTGTTCTGTCCTTCAACTGCCCCAGTTGCGGGAAATGTGCCAGTGTAAATAAGACTGCGCTGCTTTCCGCTCAGGCGACTATGCGTGGAAGCTACAGCAGTGCAGCCGGGATTGCAGCAAAACAAAACCTGGCAGCAAATGCGGACAACCAAGTCAATAATATTATCAATTACTTGAAGATGGGTGACCTGAGAGTTCTGCTGGATGAATCGGGCAGGAATGTGAGCGGCAAGGTTCTCTGCCCTAATTGCGGAATGCGACAGATTCCGGATATTCCAGAAAAACGCAGAACGCTTTATCCAAAGGGATTCGGGTGGATGCTCTTCGGGGTGATCCTTGCCGCAATACTTTTATGCGCGCTTATCATAATCCTGATCACTGGTACAGGCGGTACGACAAAAGTTACAAAAGGCCTTTTGACAGGGATGATATGGCTGGTGATCGGAGCAGCCGTCGCAGTGATTATCTTTAACAAAAAGCGTTCTGAAAAGGCTTACGCCGACCCCGCATATTTGGCGAAACACTATCGCAGTGTGCTGAATCCCCATATGCAGGCTGTTTTAACGTTAGGCGTTGGCAATACTCGCAGGGTGGATATCCCGGAACATCGTACATAAATACAGGCTATGCTGTTCCTTGGCTTTGCCTCCTGCCGACACTAAAGGAGTTGATTTTATGCGCATTTTGATTTGGCTTGGCATCTGTGTCATCTGGTTGATCATCACTATTGTGGCCTTCTTTCGGGAGGGCTTCAGCACGGTGATGAACTCGGACAAGGCCTGGGGCCTGATCGTCCCACTGTTGAGTTTCATCGGCTTCTTCATCTATATGAAGCTCGCCAAGAAAGCAGAGGTCGGACCACCCGAGCCTGAGGGAGAAAATGCTTCGCTGGACGCGTTGGCAAAGCTGACGATTATCCGCGACAGCAGCATTGTTGGGGCGATCGTACCCACTGTCGTCTTTCTGAACGGCCAGCAGGCTTGCTCAATCAAGAATGGCGAATCCGCTGTGATCGAGCTGACACAGAAGCACAACGTCCTGATGACAAATGCCACTGGTTCATCTAAGGTGCGTATTGAATTCGACGCGCCTTCGGGCGGCGTCGGATCATTGCATGTCAAAGCCAACGAATTCCAGGCCAAGACGTTGGTCTGGAAGGGTGATGGACAGGTCCGGTGAAACGAGAGTGAGACTGGGGACGGTTCCCAGTCTCATTTTCTGTAATTCGGATTTACGCGGAATCAATGCTGAGGAAATATTTATTCTTCCCTTGGAATCAGATCATATCCGCCATCCTCATTGGTTACCAGTGTATAATAATATCCGCAGCCAAATGAGAAACCGGAATCCAGGGGGATTTCCTTTACGATTTCTTCATTTGGTTCTGCCCCGCTAAACATGATATTCAGGATCGCTTGAAGAGGTTCTTCCTCATCGGAATATCCAATGCTGATTACAAGTTTCTTCCCCTTCAATTCATTTTCGTTTTGAGCGGCTAATTCATCCGGTTTCATGTCTGCGTTGATAAAGTCGTTTCCTTCCCATTGATAGGACATCTGATAACGGATAAATTCATCACCCTTGTAGACCGCAAACCGGATATATGCATATTGCGCATCGCTTTCATTCCAGATTCTGAAACGAATGGCATCCTCTGGTATTGCATCCTCTTCCGCCGTGACAAAACTGCAAGCTATCAGCAAACATACAACCAGGAGCAGAGAAACCAGTTTTTTCATTGTTATACACCCTTTCTGCTTATAAGGTATTTGACAACCTATGTATTTCAAATCCCATTATTCTTCTACATTTTCAAGATATTGGATGGATACCTCGGCATCATCTGTCGTTTCAATCGGTACAATCAGATAAGTAATATATGTTTGTGTTCCGGAGTTTATCAGCATACTCGTCTGGGTATACTCTATTCCATCGACAATGAACAGAAGATTTTTCTTTGAAAGGCTGAAAATGACACTGCCCAGATGCATTTCCTGGTCGTTCTGCTTCGCTGCGGTGTAATGGATATAAAGCAGTTTGCTTTTTTCCATATCCATATCATCGCTTTTTGCATATTGCGCCAGGCTTCCAACCACTTCTTCAACCCGATCCTGAGGAACCACTTCATAGTAGATAGTATAACCTTCCGCTTCAAACATTTTTTCTTCGGCGGGTTCTGCCGGATCCTCAGTCTCAGCACAGGCGGAAACGGTCAGTGCAATGAAGAGAATAAACAGAGCTGCCAGGATTGACCAGAAACGTTTCATAGATTGTTCCTCCTTTTTGATAATTGTTTAGTTTCCCTGAAAAGAGTAAGCGAAAGATATTTGCTGAACACATTATACCACAAACTGATAATAAAAAAAGAGCATTGCATAAGTCCGGTGAAGGCAAAATCCGTAGAAGACAGGAATATTTTCGGGGGATTGTACAACATAGTAAAATCGGTTATGCTATGAACAGACAGAAAACGAAAAAAGAAAACTGGAAAGGGGAGAAAAGCCATGGGTCTGTTTGATTTTCTGAAACGTAAGAAGAAAGATAATCCCACCCAGGAAAAACCTGCACAGCCGCAAAAACCAGCCATTCAACCAGCTGCAAAGCCCGTACCGCCCGCAAAGCCCGTACCGGCTGCGCCTGAAAAAGTTCAGAATGTAACACCTTTTTGTGTGAAAGTATGCAATAAGTACACGGCTTTCGGTGGCATTTATGCAGAAGGCAAGATCGAGGAAGGAAAGCTTCAGGTTGGAGATGCCATGTATGTATACGGAAAGGATGGCAACCTGAAGTTTGAGAATGCCCGGGTTTTGGGGATCAATAAGGATTTCGGAATCAGGGCGGACTCCATCGCAAAAGGCGAGAGCGTATATGCCGCGATCCGGCTCAGTTGTTTCCAGTATATCGGGGATGTCGAAAACGACGATATCCTGTCGACAACAAAACTGGAGATTGCAGCTCCCGCACAGAAGGCAGAAACACCGCCTGCACGCGAATTGCCGGAACCGAAGACTTACAATGATCCGGATCGGCGCAAGCATATTACCATGGCGACAAACGATCTGGCTTCCATGTGTGCGTCCGGTTCTCTGGCAAGCAACAGGGAATGGGTTCGCAATGTCGGGCAGGATTTGTATGATGCTCATGGGTTTGAAGCCATGCAGGAAGTTTTTATCAATGTGAAAACCAGATATCCGGGTGCCCAGAGCCAGTTGTCGTCCATCTGGGACGGTGTTGGCGGATGGGCAGATTGACAACCGAAAAACAATCTTGACCCCGGCAATTGCCGGGGTTGCTGTTTTTACTATATTAGATGAAGATGTTGGTTTTAGAAGGATCTTTTGAACGCCTCGCACAATGGATACAAAAAGAATTCTTCGCATCGGAAACCGCCATAGAATGCGAGAAGAAGGCGTAAAAAGGTATTTGACTCTCTGATATAGAATTACAATAGTGTCAGATCCTGTAACCAGGATACAGGCTCGAATCTCAAAAATTGAAAAGCAAAAAAGGGAGGATATCTGAATGAAAAAATGTATTTTACTGATTGTCTGCGTTGCCTTTCTCTTCGCATCCATCTCCGCTTCCGCCGAAATTGAAGGCTTTGAGCTTGGCCATATGGAAGAAAATTTCTATATCAATGATGCGCTCGGAATTTCAATGGAAGCCGGAGATATCTATCAAAACAACGGGGGATATCTGACCTATACCTGCGAGGAGCTGGATGAAACCAACGGAGCAGCCTATGATGACATTCCCGCGCTGGAAGCGATACTGAAGGAAGGAAATTCTGTAATCTGCCTTTATTACGCGAACATGGATCGCCGGATTATCGGAAAGGTCAACAACCTGAAGCTCTTTGTATATCTTGCTGCGGAAGGGGATGAGAATCCGGAGACTACGGTTCTGAATAAGGGGTTGGAGGAAATTCAGAAGGAAGCGGATGACAAGGGCTATACATTGACAAAAGGGGATGTCAGTGAGTTGGAACTGGGCGGCAGCCTGTGGTCCAGAATCTCGATAGATCTCGCGAATGGTGACCGGCATATACAGATGACCTATGCAGCCGTTCAAAAGGGTGAATGCGTCTATCTGCTTGTAATGAATATAAATGATGATACCGTTGAAGACTATTTCGCTTATTTCCAGGCCAGGTAATTGTGTGCGAAAAATCAAGCTTCGCAGGAGTTGCTTTTCCGGGACAGAACAACGGGCACGGTCTGTTTTGTTTCATCAGATCGGATGAAGTTGTCCGTTCGTTCTAAAGCCGTACAGCCCTGATCCGAGCTAATCGGACGTTTGCGGAAGCGGTGCTGGCGAACATCGGCACCGGGACTGTGGTTTCGGGAGACATCAACTGGCTGGCTACGCTGAGCGCTGGTGCGTTTTGCTTCGTGACGGCGGTATTGCTCGCTTTGACTGGTTTGCCGGAAGCAAACGAAGAAAACTGAACAAGGTCATCATTGGCTGTGAATCGGATCCCATGTTCCGGTTCACAGCTTTTTTCGTTTTTGGAGTATGTTATGGATAAATGAGCTGTTTTATTGAAATGAAAAGTAAATAAACAGGGGAATATCACTCTTGCCTTCCGGTGAGAGGTGCCTCTTTCTGGATTAAGTTTACTGGTTTTGACACATAAAAGATTCTGAAAAATCGAAGACGAGTTGTTTTGTGACAAAAGTGTCCTTGATCATCGACTACTATGCAAAGCAGCTGGTGTATGTTATCATTATATTAGCAGTCAAAAACCAGTTAAAAAAGCAGAGGGGGCATTATGAAAATGATGAATATCATTCATTCCAGAGGAGTCAGTTTTCGCCGGAGAATCCTGTTTTCGTTGTGCTTGATCTGTGTTTTGCTGTTTTTTGTCACAGTTGCCACTGGAACAGCATATGATGATCAGATCGCTGCCATTGACAGGACCACGGATCTTCAGGAGGCGGCAAATCTGCTTAGTAACGCAGAAACACTGGATGAGCAGATTGCCATGCTCCATGAGCTCTCGAAGGTGTATTCTGAAATGCTGGAGAACGGCGGATGGGATGTGGATCTGAGCCATATCCGTGCCAAATCGCCGGCGGAAGAACTGATCCCGGATTTGGATAATACAGATAATATCATTATACCGGAAGATATCTTTGCTTTGTTTGAAGACCGGAAGATCATCTCGCTTTATTCGGACGGCGGAGATATCAACCTGCTGGGTGATTTCTATGCAAGATTGCCGGAAAACATGCAGGCCGGCTCCCTCCAGGAGGCGGATACCATCCTGTACTTGAGACACTATCTGATCGCACGTACGGATTATATCGGATCAGCGTCCAACCGCTTCTATGAGATCTACCTTATCGACCGGAACGATCAGAAGGTGTATCAGCTTTATGAAACCTATACGACTCCGCCGCTTTCAGGCACGGGGCACTTAACCGGTGACATCATCCCGTTGGAGAGTCTGTGGAGATTTATCCGGAAGCATGTTTATGGAACGATCACTATTGAGTATCCCGAGGGAACAGCCGAGTTCCGGATTACTGGAAAGACATGCAGCATCTGTGCGCTGAACGGCGATTTCATTAACTATGAGATTCCGGCTGAGGTTCAGGGCTATCCGGTAAAAGCCATCGACTTAATCAGGAACGAAACAGTGGAATCTCTGACACTGCCGGAAGGAATAGAGACAATCACAAGTGTTGTCTGCCAGAATCTGACAAAGATCAACTTCCCTTCCACACTGAAAAGTATCGGATCTCACGCGTTCTATATGTCAGGTCAAGGCGGATTCAATTATTCAAATATCACAGAGTGGAATCTGAATGAAGGCCTGAAAGAGATCGGCGACGGAGCCCTGCGCGCCCGGGAATGCACCATTTCCCTTCCGTCCACGCTGGAGTATACCGGAGATTATTTCCTGAATAATGGGGTAAAGAACTCGTATCTGATCTTTCCTGAAGGTTTTAAAGGTCTGAGGGAGTTCAGCTTATATCATACCGGCCATCTGATCTGCGTTTATTTCCCCGCATCCGTGATATATATCGAGGGAAATTGCCTGGCTTCCGGCAAGAATATCCGGCTCTATGCCCCGGAAGGCAGTTACGCTGCCAGATGGGCAAAACAGAAGGGATGCGACTATGTTCCGTGTGATGATCCGGAAAGCATGCCCCGTCCGTACTATATTACGGACGAGAATTATGAATATGCGGTCGTTGAAAATGAAGTGTTTATTTACCGTTATCTCGGAAATGAAGCCTGTGTGACAGTTCCGGAAACACTTTCCGGCCTGCCGGTCACAACCCTGATGGAAGAAGCGTTCTGCTATAATGAATCACTGCGTCTGCTTGTGCTTCCGGACTCGGTTGAAAAGGTGAATCACAACTTTGTTTTTTCATGCGATAATCTGGAAGCACTCTTTATCCCGGGAACAACCAAGGCATCCGAATTGACAAACCACGCCAATGATCTGATCTCCTGCAGAAATCCGGTCACAGTATATACAACTGAGGACGCCTTATGCAAACAAAGGTACCGCTACAATGTGATCTGGTCTGAGTGGACACCCGGCTTGGAAAAGGAGCTGATCAGCCGTATTGAATCTGATTCAGCAGGCAATGAGTGAAAGATAAAGGGTTGTCTTGGCACACTTTTGATGAGTTAAGATCTTCTCATCACCCTGATAAGAATCGTGTTCATGGGGGGATCATTATGGCATATGGTACATGTACAGGCATATACGGATAGGAGGATCATGAAACATGAAGAACATTGGCGGTTATTACTACGATGCGACTGGCATTTGTCCGGCATGTGGTGAAGGTCTGGTACCTGTGGTGGTTTACAGTGCCCGCAGGCTAGGCTCTCAGGTCAGCCGCAAACGCCAGGATATTAACACTGTTGTTAAGACCACGACAGTACAGTACAGTGACATCCAACCACAGTACGTTGGTTGCTGCCTGGCCTGCATGGAGAAGGCGCAAGCGGAAAAAGAGGAAGCCAAAGTGTCGAAGAAACCCAGCCCGGTGTCACTGATTCTTGCCGTGTTGGTGTTTGTTGCCGCTATGATTGGTATCTTATCTGGAATAGGCGCGGATGGAACCGTTGATGCAAAAACTGCTGGCGGTGTGTTGACCATCATTGCCGTTTTCGTTTCCTTCCCCGCGCTTATTTGGACCATTTGGGCACTGGTTGCCTATCTCAAGAAGAGAAAACTGTATAACAAATACGCTTCCGGTTGGCGTGAGGCTTTCCAGGCACCGTCGGAAAAAGATATGAGTTCTTCCGCTGCTTTTTACATGAACAAACAGTCCACTGGCGATCGGGAATACCTTTCAATCGGGCAAGTGGAACGGATGCAAAGCCCGCTCTACGGACGATATTGATCTTATAAAGCGAATCTTTCAGTGTGATATAAAACAGGGAAAATCATCATTCATGAAGAAAGAATATAGCGATGAAAAGGAGGCTTGTATTATGAAACAGTTGTTCAATATGAAAATGGTTCGAATAAGCACCTCAAAAAAGGGATTTGTAATTCTACTGCTGTTGTTTATATCGGCATGTTTGTTATCTGGTTGCGGCGGTCCTTCTGAATCGAAGCCGGAGGATTTCACAATTGTGGATGGGGTTGTACTTGGTTATAAAGGCAATGCTTCAGAACTTATAATTCCGGATGGTGTCGTTGCCATTGGCAAGGAGGCTTTCAAAAACGGGAACTTCAACAGTGTGGTTATCCCTGACAGCTGTACTGAGATCGGAGGACAGGCTTTCTATTCCTGCAAAAAACTGACCCGTGTAGTTCTGCCGGACAACGGTATTTACCTGGGACCACAGTGCTTCTATGGTTGTACAGCCATCAAGGAGATCAATATTCCCGAATCGGCAGATTTCTCTCATACGCCCTTCAGTTATACTGAGGATTTTCACAGCATTGTGCCCAGTCCGGGATGGTTCCTGATCAGCAGCTCACCCAATCCTACATCCAGTATCCTTCTGACCAGCATGCATAGTACAGAAACGGGATTGTTACGACTGACCTTTGTTCAGGGTTCAGGCAATGTGATACCTGTTACCTTCTCTACGGATGGAACTGCACAGATTAGCCTGGATGCAGGTTTTAGCGTAACTCTGACGCTTCCTGACGGCACGGCTCTCAGCTCTGTAAACAGTGAAGTGTCGCTGGATATGGAAAACAAGAAATATTATTATGTTTTTGATTTTGATACAGATGTTCGTCCTGCAGAAATTATCTGCAATGGTAAAAAAGACAGTGTGGTGTTGAACGGTGCATCCTGGGATGAGTATCAGAACTGGGAAAAGAAATAAGATCAGAAGCTTGTGTTGAAGGGTTTGCATGAAGTGAAAGAGATGTGAATATCAATATAAGAAAAATCCCTGAGACCAGAACAACTGGTTTCAGGGATCTATTACTTTTCATTTGCTTTGTTATGAAACAAATGTGGAACGGATCAGCTGTTTAGGTCATGGGCTCCAGGGAGAGGCTGATCATCGTTGAGAAGTTCAGGAGATCAATTTCATCATATTCCTGGAAAGAGAATTTTATGACATAATCCTCAATAAAGTATAAGTAAGTGCAATAATAATTACCTTCCTCGTCTATCTCATAAAAGGCTGCCACAGGGAAACCGTTTACAAGAGCCGCTTCCATATCGCTTATGGTTTCTTCCATTTCACCGTTGTTTATAGCCGTGATGAATGCGTTGAAATCTGTCTCCGGAATGAAGCGATCAATCACCAGTTTCTGATCCGGATTCCCATTATAGATGAAGATAAGCAGGGTGTCTTCATATCCTTCTTTCTGAGGAATCTCTGCTTCAGTGATCAGCTCATTCGGAACCCAGATCTGCAGCGGCAAAGTGCTCAATTGACGGTAGCTTCCCATGGCCAGTTCTTCTTCCGTGGCCAGATCGCTGAAGTTCACGATTTGCAAGGAAGATATGATGTCAGGAGCCTCATACTCTTCAGCCGGAATGAAATGGAAAATCGGGCCTCTTTCACCATAACCGAAATCCAGAGTAACCATACCGTCCCGGAGCATGATGATCGATATGTCGAGGAGTTCGGTTCGTTGCTCATATTCCCTGGAACCGCAATGCAGGATACCGTCATTGAATTCAAAAGTGAGAGGATCAGCAGTAATCGAACCTGCATAATCTTCAAGGCCGGTGATGGTCACTGTGCCGTCTTCTTCGATCGTCATGGCAGGCACTTCTTCCATTTCGAGCGCATCGATATTGGATGCAAGGTCCATAACGATACCGTTTACTTCAATATAGAGACAGATCCAATCCCCGTTGTAATCTTCAGCAGAAGCATTTGGTTCCGGTTCGGCAATGATGATTTTTTCAATATCAACGGCTTCTCTGGTAAAACAACCCCGTGAAATTCATTGACCAGTGAAGAACCGTCATATACGAAACAGTTGTCTTTATCCTCATCGCCGTCCATGATCAGCAGATTATCTTTCAGTTCCCAGGTTCCTTCAGTACCGAGATTATCTCCGGAAGCCAAGGTATAAGTTCCGTCCTCATGCAATGTGAGAGTGAAAGCGGCGCCATACATTGAACCGAACCAGTCTCCTGAAATATCATCTTCCGCCAAAGCAGGGAACAACAGGCTGATCAAGCAAAGGGCTAAGAACAAGGATACAAGTTTTTTCATTTTTTGTTCTCCTTTCGAATGGGAAAATGTAAGGTTCCATTTCTTCCGGGAAAATGAACGGCTCTGACAGAAAATATCTATATATTCTTTTCGCTCGCTGCCGGGAGAATCCTTCTGTAAGCAGTTTAAACAGAAATTTATTGCAGAATAAGTTCTGTTTGGCAGAGTCGCAATAAAATCATTTTAAGGTGATTGTTTTGGAGATATGAGCTTTTGTTTTGCGGCGGAATATGGTAATATGATCCTGATTAATGCGATTACATCTGTCAGAAAAAGAGAATGAATCGAAGATTGAGATTCAATTCGATGATTTGTAATTATTAAGGAGGATACCGCTCATGAAGAAATGCTTGCTCGTCTTGATGGTAATTGTGCTGACTGTTTCTGTGGCAAACAGCTTTTACAGAAGAATCAGGAAGATTGGAAGAATCCGGTGTTGATTTCAAATATTATATTATGAGCGATGGAACAGCGCAGATTGTTGAGTATACAGGTTCTGCAAAGAACCTGGTTTTACCGGAGAAACTGGATGGTCATCCGGTGACACATATAGGGGATCAGGCATTCCGTAAATGCTACAGTCTGGTAATGGTTGTGATTCCGGACAGCGTGACCAGTATCGGCGAAAACGCTTTTTCCGGATGCGGCAATTTGACCAGTATTGCGATTCCGGACAGCGTGACCAGTATCGGAGGTTTTTCGTTTTCGATGTGTTCTGTATTGACAGACATTTTACTTCCGAAAGGGTTGACCAGTATTGAAAATGGTTTGTTTGAGGGCTGTTCAGGCCTGACGGATATCAAAATTCCGGATAGTGTGACAAGTATCGGGAATCGGGCATTTAATTCCTGCTCCGGACTGAAAAGCATCATGATTCCCGATGGTGTGACCAGTATCGGATTTAGTGCGTTTTCTTCCTGCTCCGGCCTGACCGGTATTGCCATTCCGGATAGTGTAACCAGTATAGGAGATTTTGCTTTTGTACTCTGTACCGGACTGACAGGCATTACGATTCCGGACAGTGTGACAAGCATGGGCATGAATCCTTTTTTGCAATGCGACAATCTTGAGTCCATCGATGTTTCTCCTGATCATTCTTACCTGGAAACCATAGACGGTGTCCTGTTCAATAAACCGGACAAAAAGCTGATTTGCTATCCATGTTCATTTACAGAAGAAACATATGTTATTCCCGATGGCGTTCTGGAAATCGGGGCGCAGGCTTTTAGTTCCTGTTCCGGCCTGACCGGCATCACCATACCCGACAGTGTGATCGGTATCGGGAGTTTTGCGTTCAGTTCCTGCTCTGCTCTGATCAACATTACAATTCCGGACAGCGTCATCATCATTGGCGCCCGTGCGTTTGATTCCTGTTCCAGCCTGACAAGCATTACGATTCCGGACAGCGTGACCAGAATCGGGGAAACCGCTTTTAATAATTGTTCCAAACTGAACGCAACAGTATCCCGCGACTCTTATGCTTTGGAATACTGCATGGCAAACGGAGTCAATTATGTTATTTCAGACTGACATGACTGAATAGCTTTTGTTCAGCTATTGCAATGCAAATAATAATATGGAGGGAATCTGAAATGCGAAGCGGAAAAGTGTGGGTATCCTTGATCCTGGTATGCCTTTTGATGAGTGTGGCTCTGATATCTTCCGGTGAAGGTGCGGGGACACTATCCTGGCGTGGATATGTGCTGACACCAACCTGGCAGACAGCTGACCGTGCGGCGATTAAAACGATGAACCTGCGGCAGGACGGATTGTTTCTTCTGGTGCGGTTGCAGCCTGTTGACCAGAAGATCGACACAGCGTTGGTAAGGGAAAACGCCTCGGGTGATTATCAGCTGCGTTTGTCGGACGGTGAATTGATTCCTCTCGCTGCATTGATGTTCCATACATTGAATGCGCCTGAAGGTGGGGGATTCATTCCGGATATTGCGCCGGAACAGGATTATTTTGATGTGCTGTTTTTCCTGAAGGATAAGGATGAAACAGCTTTGGATGGCGCTGAACTGATTGTTGCGGATAATGGAGATGAGCAGACTGTCGGTATCGCTTCCGTTTCTCCGGAACGGCCTGAAGAGATTCCTGCTCTTTCTGTGGGATTTGCGACATTCGAAACGGTTGTCGTTGAAGTTTCCGATACAACGATCTATCTTTCGCAATACTGATAATCGGTCTTCAGGCAGAAGGATTTGATTGATAGATCATCGATATGCCTGCCTCAGATAGTCAGTATGTTACCCAGATGGCTGGCCGAATCAGCTTTTTACCTTCGTAATAGGAGCCGTTATAATGTATGGTTCCTTCCATGAGCACATCAGCCAGATAATTCGATTGGCCTTTTGCTGTGCTACTTGTACGAAGCCACCAGGAGTCATTCTTTTCTTCTCCGTTTTCGATAAACAAGCATTGGCGTGCTTCATCGGACTCAAAATAGCTGTCAGCTTCATCTGTGCTGAGAAGGAATATCTTCTCCGGCAGTGTGTCATGCAGGACAGATTGGATCATCGTACGCTCCGACCTGGTAAACATCGTATCGAAACATTCCGTCTGCAGCCATTTTCGAATACTTGATAAGGACCAGATCATGTAAGAATGGCTGTATGCAGAATCATCAAAACGAAGCTTCGAAATAGCGTTTTTGGATACCAGCAGACTGCGGCCGTCTTCTGCGGCGAGGACAATCCATTCTATCTGTTCCGGCCCATCCGCTTCGTTTTCATTCAGTTCCCAATGCCCAAAGCAAATGGTCTGTCCGGGCGTTTTCAGCGCTTCCAGCTGTTCATTGCTCCAAACGAACAAGTCTTCCTGTGGCTGCTTTTCTGCTCCGGGCGTCCAGATGGCCCAGCTAAAGTCATTTTCCGTGTCTTCCCATTCTTTTGCGATCGGGGAGTCATTCTGGACATAGATTATGTTTTCCGGATCCAGATAGGTATGCTGCCAGTAACTTCCCAGATGGTGCAGTGTCACGGAAGAGGGGATGTAGATTTCTTTTAAACCGTAGCAAAAATCGGCAAACCAGCTCTGAAGTTCGGTAACCGTTTCCGGGATGACAATTGATCGAATGGCGTTGTTTTGGCTAAATGCATAACAGTGAATGGATGTGACAGGATATCCTCCGAGAGTCTCAGGGATAAAGACGTTTTCATTACTCCCGGTATATCCGATCAGAACAGCTTCATCCCCGACGATTCCGTATTGGAATCCGTTTTCATTACCCAGATAAACCTGAGGCATGTCTTCCGGGCTTTCGCAGGGTGTCCAGTTATACCCATTGTATTTTGCCCAAGAGGCTGCCCGGCTTCCTTCAGGAGCAAAAATGCGGCATGTTCCGTAGTTCAGCAGATCTGATCCAAAGGAGGTTATGCTGGCAGGAATATAAACAGCCAGCAGATTGTCGGCATCCGTCATGAAGAAATCCGGCAAGGCGGTCATGCCTTCGGGGATAATGACACGTACGCAATCCGAACCGTGTTCCAGTGTTCCTCGGCCAACAGACTTTAGAGTGGAGGGCAAAAAGAAGTTCTCGCCATCAGCATATAACAGAGCAAAGTCTCCTATCTCTTCAAGTCCTTCGTTCAGAATCAGATTTTTCAGGCTCGAAGTAACAGAACCGGTGATCCTTCGTACGGTAGAGGGGAAGTTCATGGTTTTCAGATTCTTGCTGGATATTTTTTGAATCCAGACGATTCCTTCCGGCAGGACCAGTTCTTCCAGTGTTTCGCAATTGCATTCTTCTATTCCTGTAACAGGATATCCGTTCACAGATTCAGGAATCTCATATCGGACAAATTCTCCATCGAGAGCGGCCAGACAGCAGGTATTCCCTGTAATTCTGTAGGTGGCGGTTCCTTCAGGATACTGTATTTCAATGGTTCCGT
>JAEEGL010418981.1_pt1 | contig 18952 bp, 17 predicted proteins | sample 9134231 | NCBI WGS metagenome assembly JAEEGL01 (sample SAMN16246548, study PRJNA631951) | gut metagenome | biome: gut microbiome; feature: rumen; material: fiber-attached | host: Bos | place: Iran: Karaj | collected 2018-10 | reverse complement strand
CATAGGACCACGATTTCGCTATTGCTTCTTTTCACGCTCCATTACTGGTTTACGCTTTGCAAGTTGCTATCGAGTTGGCGACAACTACCTCTCTTGGGACTTTCACCCTAGACATATAGCATGCCCGACATACTTAAAAAAGCCCCGATAATGGGGCAATTTTATTCTTCAATTTCTTCAGTTTCTGGCATTAATGAATCTAAGATATCTAAGACCTCATTTATGCCTTCCTTTTTCTCACTAGATGTAATAACCATTTTATCTAGAGGATCAAATTCAAGCTTATTAATAATCGCTTCTTTAAAAGGCTTTCTTTCAGAATTCTTTAGCTTATCTGCCTTTGTAACAATTATTGTTACAGGTACATTATAATGCTTTAAAAAGTCATACATTAGTTTATCATCATCTGTTGCTCTTCTATAATCAACAAGTAAGAAAACCATTTTTAAGTTTTCTCTATGCTTTAAAACTGACTCAATCATTTTACCAAACTCTTGAGTTCTACCTTTTCCTTTTTGCTGATATCCATATCCAGGAGCATCAATTAGGTAAAATTCATTATTGATAATATAAAAGTTTAATGTTTGAGTTTTTCCAGGAGTTTTACCTGTTCTTGCAAGCATTTTTCTATTTGTTAATGCATTTATAAATGATGATTTACCAACATTACTTCTTCCTAAAAACATTACCTCAACTGGAAGTGATTCGGGCATTGAATCTAGACCAACCGCAGATGTTACATATTCTGATTGTTTAATTCTCATACCCATACCTCCAAAACTACTTTTTTAGATTTAATATAAAATCAGCTTCTACTAAAATGTCCTTTAATTGCTGAAATTTAAGTAAATCCTTTGCGGCATCAATAGGATAAGTTCTAGCTTGCAAAATATGATTATCTAATGGATTTAATGATTGTTCATCCTCATCATATGTAGCTAGGAAATATGTTACTTCTTTAATAGACTTATTGAATACCTTATACTTGATTGTTCTCTTAAAACCTGGCAGAATTTCTGCATCAATACCAGTTTCTTCTTTAATTTCTCTTAACGCACAGTCAACATCAGTTTCCTTGCTTCTTCTGTGTCCTTTTGGAAATCCATAAGAACCATTAGGTTCCATGATTAAAACATATTCGATTGCACCGTTACGTTTTGTGAATAATACTGCTCCGCATGAAAATTCTCTGTCTAGTGGTTTCTTTTTCTTCTTCGTTACTACTTTTTCCATATTATCACCACTTCTTACTAAATACGTATTTTATATTATCACAAAATTAAAGATTATTAAAGGTTATAAATAGTTTTAAATTTATTTTTTAAATATTCTATATAGTAATTAGGGTTAAATTCTTCTTTTGTACTTAATTTAATTATTTCTAAATTCTTTTTAGTTTTACCATATTTATGAATATTATTTTTTAGCCATTCTCTAATATTTTTTAAATTACCCTTGCTAACATCACTAAATACATCAAAATCTTTTTCCATAGCATTTAAGAATTGTGCTGCATAAGCATTGCCTAACGCATATGTAGGGAAATATCCAAAATCACTACACCAATGTATATCTTGGAAGCATCCTTCCTTCATATTCTTAGGATCATATCCTAAATATTCCTTAAATCTTTTATTAAATTCCTTTGATACATCAATTGCTTTTATTGAGCCATCAAATAAGCCCTTTTCTATTTCATATCTAATTAAAATGTGAATAGGATAAGTTAATTCATCTGCCTCAGTTCTTATTGGCTGATTTGAAACATCATTAACATAGTAATAAATATCATCTAAAGTAAAATCCTTTAATTCATCTTTAAATTCTTCTTTTATAAAAGGATAAAAATATGTAACAAATTCCTTTGATCTACCAATATAATTTTCAAAGAATCTAGATTGTGATTCATGAATACCATTAGATGTACCTTGCTTTAATATAGTATTGTCATATTTTTCATCAATTTGTAATTCATAAATCGCATGTCCTATTTCATGCATTACAGAATAGATATTAGAAAATAATAATTCCTCTTCATATTTAGTAGTAACTCTTGCGTCATTAACATTAATTGAATCACTAAAAGGATGAATAGTTTCTGAAACACATCCCTTTTTATCATCATATCCCATTACATCACAAAGCTTTTTTGTGATATGACGTTGCTTATCAATATCAAATTTAATATCTTTAATTTTTTCATTATACTTTTTAGGTAATGAAAGGATCTTTTTAATTAATGGTAATATTTCTTTTTTTATTAATGAAAAGAATTCATCATATTTTGAAATAGAAAAATCATCTTCTTTTTCATCAATAATAACATCTAATGCACTTAAATTACTATTTTTATATTTTGCAATTTCCTTTTGACATTTTACTGTCTCATCTAAATCATTAATAAATTTATCATAATTTAGATTTTCTCTTGAATCTTGCCAATCCATTACTGATTTATCTAATAATGATAATTCTTTATGTAATAAATTAAGTGGAACATTCTTTTTCTTTTCTATTTCCTTTAATTCCTCTTGTATAGATATTTTTGAGACCTCATCTAATGTTTCATCACAAGATAATCTTTTTAATAATTCATAATATTCATTACTTGTTTCAATATCTAATTTTTTTCTTTCGAAATAATTTTGTACCTCATAGCTTCTTTCCTTATCATCCTTTGGACAAATTGTTGCAGAATCAAAAGACATAATAAATATTGCATATTTAATATTATTAAGTTCTTCTTGGTACTTTTTATATAATTCCTTATCGTTCATTTTCTTCACCTATCATAATAGCTGTCTTAAGTCCATCAAGTGCAGCACTAGTAATGCCTCCTGCATATCCAGCACCTTCACCAATTGGATATATTCCTTTAATACTAGACATATGTGTATCCTTATCTCTTATAATTCTTAAAGGAGATGATGAACGAGACTCTATTCCAATTAAAATTGCATCTGGATTATTAAATCCATGTATTTTTTTATCAAACTCTTTTATTCCAAGCTTTAAATTTTCTATTACATAGCTAGGTAAGCATTCCCTTAAATCTACCATTTTAATACCATGTGGATATGAGGTTTTAATACTTCTTTCTTTTTTGGCAACCTTATCATTTAAAAATTCCTCAACTAAATTTGCAGGTGCATAATATCCACTTGCTAGATTAAATGCTTTCTTCTCATATTCATATTGATAATAAACGCCATCAAGTGGAGATGATGTTTTATTATAATCAGATGGTTTAACATCTACTAATAATGCTGAATTTGAATTAACATTTTCTCTTGCCTCATTACTCATTCCGTTAACAACAATAGTACCCTCATCAGATGTTGATGCAAGTACATATCCACCAGGACACATACAAAATGTATAAACTCCTCTATCATTAAAATGAGATGCTAGATTATAGTATGCGGCAGGAAGATACTTATAGAATTTCCCATATTGAGCCTTATCTATATCTTCTCTTTTATGTTCAATTCTAACACCCATTGAAAAAGCCTTTTGTTCCATTGAAATATGCATATCATTATACAATGTTTCATATGTATCTCTTGCGGAATGTCCTAAGGCTAAAAGTAAATGATTAGTTTTTATTTCTTTAATTTCTTTTGTATTATTGTCTTTAATTTGGCATGTTGTAATTCCATTTTCATAAGAAGATTTTAAATATGTATGTGAAAACATAAATGTTCCACCAAGCTTTATAATTTCTTCTCTTATATTTTTAACAACAATTCTTAAATAATCTGTACCAACATGTGGCTTAGCATCATAAATAACATCCTCTTTGGCCCCATGTATATAAAATTCATTTAATATAAATTTAATTAATGGATTTCTAAGGTTTGTTGTTAGCTTTCCATCAGAAAATGCACCAGCACCGCCTTCACCAAATTGAACATTAGAATCTGGATTTAAAACTCTTTTTTCTAAGAATTCATCAACATCACGAACTCTATCCTCAATTTTTTTACCACGTTCAATAATTATAGGCTTTGCCTTACATCTTGCAAAATATAATGCAGAAAACATACCTGCAGGTCCAAATCCTACAATAACTGGGGAAAGCCCCTTCCAGCATGGATATTTTAATTCTTCTTTATCTTCTATATATATATTTATATTTTTACCTTTTAGTTTTTCATTAGTATCTATTAAAAGCTTATAAACAATCATGATATCATTTTTGTTTCTAGCATCAATAGATTTAGCTATAATCCTATATTTAAATTTATTAATATGAAGATTATTTTTTATTATCTCATCTAAAGCTTTGTCATTTAATGGTGACACTTTAAAATTTGTAACTTCATAAATCATATAAGCTCACCTGCAATCTTTAATGCACACATAAATGCAAATGATAAATTAAAACCACCACATGTGCCATCAACATCAATTACCTCACCTTGCGCAAAGATATTATTATCTTTTTTTAATGATAAATTATCATTTAATTCATTAATATCTATACCACCCTTACATACCTGGGCATAAACCATATCATATAAGCCTGAAATAGGTATTATAAAATTTGAAATATCAATTTTATTTTTTAATACATATTCAAATAACTTAGGTGGTAATACTGATTCTAATGAATTATATTTAGATACATCTAAGGATAGTTTTATATATGAATTTTTAAAAGTAAAATCATTAAAATAAGATGATAAATTCATAATACAAATACCAGATATACCATCATCCTTAAATATAACCTCACCATTTTCCTCATGAATTAGTTTATTATTTGTTATAAGTGATGCCATACACTTAAGTCTTACACCAGATATTGGTTTTAAATTCATTTTAGTTTTAAATCCAACAAGTGAAGGAATAAATTTATTGAATTTAATATTTAAATCATTTATATATTCATATGAATAATATGGCTTATTCATATTTGCAATACTACCTGTTGAAATTACAATCTTATCATATAATTTATTATTATCATTTATTTTATATTTATTTGATACTTTAGTTATATGCTTAACTTCTTCATCGAAGATAGGTCTTTTTATGTTTTTTAATAAAATATTTAATATTGATTGAGAAGATTCAGAAATAGGATACATTCTTCCTTCATCATCAACCTTAGTATATATTTCAAGTTCCTTTAAATAATTAAATAATGCTTCTTTTTCATCATTTATTATCTTTTTAGTTAAGCTATTATTATGATAATAAGAAGGTGAAATATTTATATTTGAGATATTACATTTACCATTACCTGAGGCTAGTATTTTTCTTCCTACCTTGCCTTTGTTATAAATGTCATATTCGATTTTATTTTTTTCTAATAGTGTTGCAAGCATTAATCCTGAAGCTCCAGCACCAATAATAGCAATTTTCATAATATCAACCTCAAAACTAATTATAGCATAAATATTATTAAATATTTAAAAAACATAAATAAAAGCCCTTGGAAAACCAAAGGCTTTTAAATAATTATCTGTTCATATTAAGTTCAGTTTCAATATTGAACATTCTCTTCTTATATTTTTCAATCTGTTGTTCGATTGGGTTAAGACGAGATGCTAATTCACGCTTCTTAGTAACAACCTGCTTCTTAATCTTATTTAATTGATTCATGTAAGCAGTTCTTTCCTTATTTGAATAAGTTGGATTGTCTTTTAAGATTTGTAAACGTAATGCTTCTTCTTCTAACTTCTTTAATTCAGTAAGTTCAGGCATCTTAAGCTTACTATTTTCAAGCTCGAATACTTCGTGATCAAGCTTAGTATGCTCTTCAAGTAAAGCCTGCTTTTCTTCAGCATGTTCAGCCCAGTACTTTTCGTTCTTGAACTTCTGTTCAACACGGTCACGCTTACGAATATCAACGAACATATCTTCAACAATCTTACGATTACGCTTGATTGCTTCAAGTCTCTTGTTCTTATCAGCAAGTGAGCACTCGATAGCAACTTTAATCTTACCACTACCAGAAACCTTATAGCCGCAGTTTCTAATAATAGCTTCATGCATCTTCTTGATATTTGATAAGATAGCTGTAACTGTACCATGACGCTTAGCTAACTTTAATAAATATTCCCAAGCATAAATACATGCATCTTGTGTTGCAACAAATTGCTTATATTTTTCTTCAGTTTGTTGTTCTTTCTTCTTACCATAATCCTTAATTGACTGCTTAGAAATTGCAGTAACAATTGCAGAAATATTAGATGCTAATTTATCTTCATAACTGATGACATCAACACCAAATGTTTGGTTAGCCTTTCTAATGATTGGCTCTAATTCATCAATTTTTGCTTTAATTAAATCAAAATTACCATTACTTGGAGAAGTCATGAATTGCTTGCAGTTCTTAATAATATATGCAACTGCAATATCAATACAGTTGGTTCTAACTGTAAATTGATAATCTTCGTAATCACTCTTTTCAGAATTTACTAAACATGTATTCCAGCAGTTAATACTTTCTAGTAATCTAATTGATGTACCATCAGTATTCTTACCAGCACAGTTACCCTTCATTAACCATGCGTCTGAGTTTGATGCATCAAGTTCAATAACTCTATTTGCATAATTTTCAGCATCAACATAGTTTTCAGAGTCGAATGCATTTTGAGAAAGAATGAATAGATTTTCAATCATTTGGGCACTACCAATACCAACGCCCTTATTTACATCTACAGTCTTTACCTGAGGTGCCTCTTGTACTACTTCTTGAGTAGTTCTAACTTGAGGTCTAACTACTACTTTCTTAACAACAGGTGTCTTTCCATCTGTTGTCTTTTGCACTACTACTTTCTTTCCAGGTTGTGGAGTAGCAACTACCCTTCTAGCTGAAGGTGTTGGTACAACACGTTTAACAGTTGTTCCTTGTCCAGGACGTGGTGCAACTACAACACGTTTAACTGTCTTTTTTTCTGGAGAGTCTTCATAGGCAATGTCGTTTGCTGGTGCTTTAGATTTGTTTTCTTCGGAATCATCTACGTCCACAAACATTGAACGTGCTTCTTCAAGAGTATATTTTGCACCACAAGCTTGGCACTCAAACATACCTTCAGTCTTGAGAAAATCAGATTCACCGCATAATTCACAAACTAATTTTTTCATTGTGTTTTCTCCTTTTTTCTATCTATCTATTTAACTTAAAGCTATGGGTAGATTACATAGTTATAATAAGTTTTTGTTCGAATTTATATTCCTTTCAATCGAGCAAAATGGGCACTATCACGTTGGGAACTACTTTAAAGCACCAAATTCGAGTTCTTCGCTTATTGTTAATTAGGCGTGCGTTTGCATCAATTTGGACCACACATCCAGAAAGAAATAACATCTACCTTTGTTATATTTTTACCAAATTTACAATTTGGATATAACCAATAAAAAATAAAAAACAATGGAGATATAGTTTAATATTGTTTATATAAATATATAAATCGATATATCCATAATCCTAGAATTATTATATCAAAATATTTATTTTTTTACAAGTTAACAAATTTATTATATAAATAATAACGTTTTTACTCTTATCATCTAGTTTTGAATACTTGTTTATATAAAAACACAAAATAAATCTTCTAATAATCAATGATTATTATTGTAATAACAAATATTTCGTGTTAGAATTTAGATAAGAAAGTTGGTATAGAAAATGAACACAATAAACGATTCACTTAAAAACTGGCTTAACGCCTTAAATAATTTTAGTTTTCAGTCATATGAACAACTTCCAGATCTAGATTTATATATGGATCAGGTTATTCAATTTCTTGACAAAGAACTATTCATTTTTCAAACATCATCTGATGATAAGCAAATAACTCCATCAATGATTAACAATTACGTAAAAGGTGAAGTTTTACCAGCACCTATAAAGAAAAAATATAATCGTGAGCATTTAGCTTTAATCGATGAAATTGCTACTTTAAAGCAAGTTTTATCAATTGCTGAAGTTAAACAAATTATAGATTCAAGATATGATAATTCTAAAACAAATTCAGAAGTATTCAAGGAATTTAATGATTTGAATAATAAAAATATTGATTTAGCAGTTACAGAAGCTTTTAAGGAATTAAATGATATTGATGAAAATGATTATAAATCTTTAACTCTTCTAGCTACAAAGTTTGCAATTACTGCAAATACTTATATCAATATTGCAAAAAGAATTCTTTATTTAGTAAGAAATTACCAATATAAAGAAAAATCTGAACAAGAATATTTAGAAAAATTAGAAGCTGAAAAACAAAAGAAAGAAAAGAAAGCTCAAAAGAAAGCATCAGATGATTCTATCCAAGAGGATATCACTGATCAAGGCGATTCAGAGTAAGAAAAAAGGTCCAATTACTGGACCTTTTATTATTTTCCTAATTCAATTGAACGCTTAACACAAGCATCATAGCAATCATAAATTGCCTTTTCAAAATTTTCTTCACGTAGCTTATCTAAACCGGCAATTGTAGTTCCACCCTTAGAGCATACATTATCAATTAATGTTTCAATTGTTTCTGATGTAGATAATACCATTTTTGCTGAAGAAATTACTGAATTTGCGCATAATCCCTTAGCAATTTCAGGATCAATTCCTGCCTTTACTGCTGCATCAATGAATGCCTTCATAAATAAATATGCATAAGCTGGCATAGAACCATTTAATGGTAATGTTGTATCCATTTCTTCTTCTGTTACTTTATAAGTTTTACCAATAGAATTAAAAATATTAATTGCTGAAGTTACATATTCATTATCCTTATTGAAGCAAACAGTTGTTACTGCAGATGAAATTAGAGCTGGAGTATTTGGCATTGCACGAATAATTGTAGCATTTTTGAAATATTTTTCTAATTGTTCTATCTTAACACCTGCGGCAATAGAAATGATTGAACGTCTATCAAAATCATATTTATCACAACAATTTAATACTTCTTTAAACATTTGAGGCTTTATTGCAATAATAATTGTCTTACAGCTATAGAATAAATCAACTGGATCAAATGTTACATTAAATCCATCTTCCTTATAGTCTTCAAATTTATCTTTAGAATGTACCATTAATAGCATATCTTTTTTAGAATAAAGATCATTTGTAAGCATTCCCTCAAGAATACTTCCACCCATTTTACCTACACCTAAAATACCAATTTCATACATATTATTCTCTTACCTGTCCTTTTCCGTAAATCTTATACTTATATGTTGTTATTTCCTTTAATCCCATAGGACCTCTTGCATGTAATTTAGCTGTTGAAATACCAATTTCAGCACCAAATCCAAAGCATCCTCCGTCAGTAAATCTAGTTGATGCATTGTGATATAAGCATGCTGAATCTATTTCATTCATAAATCTACATGCAGCAAAATCATCTTCTGTTACAATTGCTTCACTATGCTTTGTTGAATGAATATTTATATGCTTAATAGCTTCACTAACATTATTAACTACCTTTACTGATACTATATAATCATTATATTCAGTAAAGAAATCTTCTTCTGTTGCTTCATTACAAGAAATAATTTCTTTAGTTTCCTTATCTCCTCTAATTTCAATATTAAGCTCATCAAATTTCTTCTTTAGCATTGGTAAAAATTTATTTGCGATAGACTTATCAACTAAAATATTTTCAATTGCGTTACATACGCTAGGACGTTGATATTTAGCATTTACTGCAATATTTAATGCCATATCTAAATTAGCCTTTTCATGAACATATAAGTGACAATTACCTGCACCTGTTTCAATAAAAGGAATCTTTGAATTACTAACTACGTAATTAATTAACCCCTTGCTTCCTCTTGGAATCATGATATCAATATAATCCTTCATTGTTAAAAGCTTATTTGTATCTTCTCTATTTGTTGATTCAATTAAGGTAATAACATCAGGATTTACAATATCCTTTATAGCATCACGCATTACATTGCATAAAACAATATTAGTTCTAATAGCTTCCTTACCGCCCTTTAGAACAACCGCATTTAAAGTTTTAAGACCTAAAGCTGTAATATCTACACTGACATTAGGTCTAGCTTCAAAAATAGATGCAATAACTCCAATTGGTACTCTTACCTTTTTAATAACAAGTCCATTTGGTCTTTTTATTTCTTCAATAACCTCACCTGGATAAAAAGGTAAGGCAATAACCTCATCAATAGATTTAGCTAAATCCATGATTCTCTTTTCATTTAAAGTTAATCTATCTATTAAAGAATCCTTTACTACACCCTTTGCAACTAAAACATCCTTTTGATTTTCTTCTAAAATCTTATTTTTATTTTCAATTAATGCATCTCTTATTCTTCCTAAAGCTTCATTAATTCTATCTTCAGAAAGAAGCTCAAGCTCATAAGATGCTATCTTACATCTTTTTAATAGTTCTTCCATATAAATCATTCCTTAAAACAACCATTTTATTTGCATGAATAATTTCAGGCTTTAATCCATTTCTTCCTAAAATCTTAGAAAAATCAGATGAATCATGTCCAATAAGCTTTAAAATATCCTCACTAGAATAATTTGTTTCACCCTTCGCAATTATTTCACCATTATTATTCATTATATTAATTACCTTTCCTTCTAAGAAAGAACCAACTACTTTAATTACACCCTTAGAAAGAATAGATACCTTCTTTTCCTTTAATGCTTTTTCTAATCCTTCATCAACAATAATATCACCATATGAATTAGATGTAAAAATCATCCAATGCTCACGAGATGAAATGGCATTTTTATTACTTAAGAATAAAGTACCAATAACTTCTCCTTTTACAATAGATAATAATTCATTTATTTTATTAGAATTACAAATAAGCATATTACATCCAGCACTTGTTGATATTAATGCAGCATTGATTTTAGTTGCCATACCACCAGTACCAACATTAGAAGTTGCACCACCTGCATAAGAAACAATCTTTTTATCAATTTTTTCTACAACTGGTATAAGCTTAGCATCTGGATAAATTTTAGGATTTTTATCATATAATCCATCAATATCAGAGAATAAAATTAATAAATCCGCTCTAATCATTGGTGCAACATATGATGATAAAGTATCATTATCTCCAACCTTAATTTCATCTACTGCAAGAGTATCATTTTCATTAATAATTGGAATAATACCATTTTTTATCATTGCATCTAGTGTATTAGATAATAAATTAGTTCTATGTCTAATACCAAAATCATCATGGCTTACTAAAATTTGGCCTGTTATTAATCCATATTTTTTTGCCGAATTGTTATAGCATTCCATTAATTTAGCCTGTCCTACTGAAGCACAAGCCTGCTTTAAAGATAAATCCTTCGGTTTTTCTGAGAAATTTAGTTCATGCATACCTGTTGCAATCGCACCTGATGATACAATTGTTAAAGATATACCTAATTCTTTTAGCTTATATGCCATTTCCATAATGTTATCTAAAACATCAGTTTTAACACCAAATTTGACATCAGTTATACTCGATGAACCTATTTTTATTATTACTCTTTTTATCTTTTTAAAATTTCTCATAACTAAAAACCTCTATGTAATTATACAATAAACTAAGTTTATTTTAAACTTAAAAATAATTTTAGTCTTATTATCTTTTAAGCTTTAATATAATGTCTTGCATTCTAACCTTCTTCTTATAAACTTCATCACCAATGAATAAATCATATCCATTGTTTCTAATCATATCCATATCATTCTTTTTAACACCATAAAGAATCATTCTTACATTATGATTTTTGCATAAATTCTTTACTTCCATAATAGATTCATCAGTAACCTGATGATAGTCATATAAGAAATAATCACAGTTATTTCTATAAATATCCATTATATCCTTTGTACAAATCTTATATCCTGCTTCTCTTAATGTTCTAAACATAACATTAGATGCACTATTAACTATTAAAGAAATATTCTTTGCATCTATTCTAAAGAATCTTTGCTGAGTTAAAATCCATTCATAAAAAGTATTATCAATAGTATCATCACTAATATTTATAAATACATTAATTCTACATTTATCCTGATCCCATAAATTCTTTAATTCATGGAATAAAGTATATACAATATGCTTTTCTAATTCCTGAATAATCCCTTTTCTTTTGGCAACAATCATCATATTTTCATATGTTGTTTCCCTTGATTCAAGATTAAATGTAACATAATATCCATAAACACTAGTTTCAACTATATCTACAATTTGTTGATAGAATGATGCAATTTTTCCCATATCCATTGCTTCACTAATATCTACAACTAATTGCTTTTCCTTCCATAATTCCTTATTCTTATCTCCATTATAAAAAGAAATATGATCTTCTCTTGATTTTATAGATTTAGAGTCACTTAATGCTTCATTAACTCTAGTAATGAAATCATAAGTATTAGATACCTTAATACCAGCCTGGCAGCGTAGGATACCTATATCGAAATAAACCTTAGCACGCATTGATTTTTGATTTAATTTCATTCTAAGCTTATCAATAAATCCTTTTATTTTTGTTTGTGCTACTCTCTTATCATTCAAATCCTTAATCATTATTATATATTCTTCGTTGAAGCAATAATATAATGAAGAATTAAATTCAGATTCTAATATATCCTTTAGATATTGGGCAACATTATAAATAATTTGTTGTTTGAAATTAAATCCATATAAATCCTCAAAGAATTTAACATCATAAATAGACATTGCATATAAATAAAAATTTGAATTATCTCTATATGCTTGATCTAAATCCTTTAGTAATCTAATTTCAGTATTTAACTGAGTTAGTGGGTTAGTATATGCTAGATTCATAGCCTGATCAATCATACTTGTAACCTTAGATACATCACTTATGATACTCATAATATAAATAACCCCATCAATTTCTAAATGATGCATTTCTTCTGAAACATCAACCTCACCATTTGGTGTTCTATATTTATATTCAACCTTAACCCCATTTAATCCCAAATTATATATTTTATTTAATGCTTGCTTATATGCCATAACATCAATAGATGACATATGCATATAAAAATCATCTAATGATAAATCTGGTAATAAAGATAAAATTTCTTGAGCTTTTTTTGATAAATGAATTTGATTATCATGCATCTCTTTAATACCATCTTTATTATTTTGGTATAGGAATAATAATTTTTTATTTGATAATTCAAAATTCTCTTTATCAATAGAATAAAGTAGGCTTTTATTTATTAAACCATTTAATATTTTTATTCCTTCATATGTTAATCCTTCGCTCATAAAATCATTATTTGATGATATATATGAAATTGATGCATATGTTTCTAAATTATTTCTTAAAGGGAAAGAATAAATAAATGTATCATCTGTATATTCTTCCTTAGTTACAATATTTTTATTATATGTAGTATCAGTTTCATCTCTAAAGCATTCTTTATTTTTTTCTAAAGAATATAAATTAGCTGTACCTAATAAATCATTATATTCTAATTCCTTATCATATAATCTTTCTTTTTTATAATGGAATCCATAATATTTATGATTTAAAACTAATAAATATGCTTCTTCTATATTAAATAATTCAGTTACCTTAATTAATGTTAATCTTAATATTTCTCTAAACCTTAATGAACTATCAATAGTATTGATATATTCTACTACCTTACTTATTTTTTCATATAATGGAGAAATATCAACATTTTTATAGTTCTTTACTACATTAATTATTTCATTTTGAGGCTTATTTAGAATTACACTTCTAGTCTCAACAATAGTATTTTCATTAGTTAAAGTATTCTTTTTTCTAATTACAGGAACCTTTATATCTGAAAGCTTTTCTTCTTCCTTTTTTCTTTTCTTTTCTTCTTTTACAATAGGTTCTTTTAATTTATGATAATGCTCTAGCTTTAATTGATAATCCTCTATTATATTTAATGTGTTTGTTGCTTGATATATTTTTATTGCAACTTTAGAAAATTCAATAGATGCATCAATATAATCATCAGATAAATAATCAATATAATTACTTTCTACAATTGATGCTTTTTTATATTCATCTGATTTTATATATGAATCCATTATGTATGCTGCCATATATAATTTATTATCATCATAAAATGAATCAATATCATAGTTATCCTTTTCATTTAATACTCTTATATAATCTTCTATTTCAATATAAGATTTAAATATTTTTACAACTATTTCTTCATATCTTTTCTTATTTAATGTAACTGTATAATATTCTAATAGCTGTGGTGCTAGTGCTAAAAAATCATCATATTCTTTTTTTTCAAAGAATATATTTATTAATGTATATTTAGCCCAAATTTGTTCTTCCTTAGGGAGGTTATCACCTAAATATCTTCTTAGAACATCACTTGCTTCATCATTAAGGCCTTGTGCTAAGTATAGGCTTATTTTATCTTTTAAATATAAATTAGATCTAGATATAGGTAAATATTCTTTTTTAATTTCTATATATTTTTCTACCTGATCAAATCTTTTAATTTTTAAGCATATTAAAATAATTGCATCACATATAGTAATGACACTTGAATCTTCTAGTGTCTTAAACTCATCAACAAAACCAAAAAGAAGCTTTAAAGCTTCTGTAGGTTCGCCTAAGTTATGCATGATGATTGCCTTCATGCTTACGGCTTTAACATAATCATATGAATTTTTAATTGTATCTTCTAAGAAAAGGTCAATCTTTTTAATTGAGCCTTTTGATGAATCGAGATTCATTATCTCTGTTAAGCCAAGCTTAGCCAAAATATCACCAACTTATTTTAAACTTCCTATAAACCATACTTTTTAAATAGAATGTAACATATTCATCATCAATTACAACATAATATCCATCCTTATAAGCACCTGGGTTTATAAGCGTTAAATTATCCTGTTTAACCATATTTGGAATATGTGTGTGTCCATAAAATGTATAATTAGTTTCAATTTCCATTGAACGATATACTAATCTTTGTAGATCCATTTTAACATTGTAATTGTCTCCATGAACTACATATATTTTTCTCCCCTTAAATTCTAATTGTAATTCCTTTGAACCAAGATAATCACAATTTCCCCTTACAAATTTAACATTGTTTTTCTCTAAATATTCCCTATCCATTCCAAAATCTCCACAATGTATTACTAAATCATAATCTTTAAAATTTAGTGATACATGGGATTCATGAGAATCACTTAAGAGTAAAATCTTCATTAATTTTTTTCTTTAAGGCTTTTATAGCCTTGCTCCTATGAGATATTGTATTCTTCTTTTCTAATGGTACTTCAGCAAATGTTTTTCCAAACTCGGGAATATAAAAGTAAGGATCATAGCCAAATCCATTTTCTCCTTTTGGTTCATCATGGATAATACCAAAGCAGTATTCCTCAACCTCTACATGACTTCCATCAGGATAGCATAAAGAAATCGCACAGGTATAATGTGCATTTCTATTTTCTATATTTTTTAAATTCTTAATTAAAAGCTTATTATTATCGTCATCATTATGAGTACCAGCATATCTTGCTGAATAAATACCTGGCTCTCCATTTAAACCATCACAAGATAAGCCTGAATCATCCGCTATTGCAATAACATTTAGGTCGTGTGCAACTGTTGATGCTTTAATATATGCATTTTCAATGAATGTTTTACCATCTTCCACTATGTCTTTATCGTATCCAATTTCCTTTAATGTCTTAAAGCAAATATTGTCATTACCTAATAAAGATTTAAATTCATATACTTTATTTTTATTGTTTGTTGCAATAACTACTGTCTTCATTTGAATCACCTTATCCTAATTATACCAAATTTTATATTATTTAATAATTAATTATTAAATTATCCTTCATATTTATAAACCTTTGGACTATTATCAAAGGGATTAATTGCCTTTGACATGTAATAAACACCTAACCATTTATTATTTTTAAATCCATAATTTTTCATTATTCCATCAACTAAAAATCCCATTTTAGTATGGAAATTAACACTTGGCTTATTTTCATCTGTTATTAAAGAAACAATAGTTCTAATTCCCATATGAATAGCTTTTGCTTCTAATCTTTTATATAATATTTCTCCTATACCTTTTCTATTACATCCATTTTTTACATAAATAGATAAATCTGCAGTAAAGCGATATGCAGTTCTGATATTGAATTTATCTAAATATGCATATCCTAGGATTTGCCCATTTTCTTCATAAACTAAAAATGGATATATTTTCATTATTAAATCAGCTTTTCTTTTGAATTGATCATAAGAAACTAAATCCTCATCAAATGTAGCTGTTGAATTTTTTATATAATAATTATAAATATCTGTAACTTCAATAATATCAGTATCAACTAAATCTCTAACCATAAAACTAACCTCGTTTTAATTTAAATTAAAAATACGCTAATATTATACCATGTTTTAATATTTTTAATGACAAAAAATAAGAAATGTTATATAATAAAAACCGTTTTAAGGAGGCTTTTATGAGAAAGTGTGTATACCCTGGTTCTTTTGACCCAATGTCTAATGGACATCTAGATATTATAAGACGTATTTCAAAGATGTTTGATGAGGTACATGTCTTAGTTTCATATAATATGTTTAAGCATCCTTCATTTAGTGTTGAAGAAAGAGTTAATATGGCAAAGAAGGTATGTCAAAACCTTACAAATGTCGTTGTAACTGCATATGATGGTTTAGTTGTTAATTATTGTAAAGAGAATAATATTCAGGTAATAGTTAGAGGAATGAGAAATTATAGTGATTATGAATCTGAATTCTCTTTATTCCAATACAATCGTGATATTTATTCAGAGGTTGAAACAATTTTAATGATGCCTACATCTAAGAATCAATTCGTTTCTTCTTCTGCAATAAAGGAACTTGTAACCTTTGGTGTAGATATTAAAAAATATGTACCAAAGGAAATACTTGATGAAGTTGTTAAAAAATTTCAATCATCAAAGTAGAGGTAATATATGGCAGATTTCATGATAGAAACAAGTGCTAGACATGTACATGTAACTAAAGAAACTTTAGAATTATTATTTGGGCAAGGCTTTGAATTAGTTCCAAGAGCTTGGTTATCTCAGCCAGGTCAATTTGCATCATGCCAAAGAATTGTTGTAAAAGGACCAAAAGGTAATATTAAATGTTCTATCTTAGGACCAGTTAGAAACGAAAACCAAGTTGAATTATCAATTACTGATGCAAGATCAATTGGTATTTCTGCCCCAGTAAGAGAATCAGGAGATTTATTAGATACTCCAGGATGTACATTATTAAATCCAGATAATGGTAATGAGGTTAAGATTAATTCTGGTGTTATAATTGCAAAAAGACACATTCATATGACTCCATCTGATGCAGAATCATTTAATGTTAAAAATGGTGATATTGTTAAAGTAAAGATATTAAATGATACTGGAAGAAAAGTAATTTTTGATGATACTGTTATAAGAGTATCTTCTAATTATAGATTAGCAATGCATATTGATACTGATGAGGCTAATAGTGCTGCATTAGGAACAGTAAAAGGCATTGTTAAGGGGGAAATAGTTGATTAAAAAAGAGAATCATACAATTCTCTTTTTATTTTAGCCATTCTTCTATTTCCTTATCTGGTATTTGATATGTAAATTGTTCTTTATTTATCTTATCATAAAAGCTAATATAGTAGCTTAATAAATACATTTTATCTAAAATTCCGTTCCCATAAAGCTTATCTCCAATAATAGGATGTCCTAGGTATTTAGAATGACATCTTATTTGGTGTGTTCTTCCTGTTTCAAGTTCAAATTCAACTAAGCTTTTGTTATCAAATTCTTTAATAACCTTATAGTTAGAAATTGCAATTTTACCATTTATTTTATCTTCTGTAACTTCTCTTTTATTAAAATCATCTGTTTTAATTAAATAGTTTTCAATTCTTCCTTCTTTAATATCTAAAATACCATCTAATAATGCTAGATATTTTCTTTTTATATTTTCATGAACAGGAGACATTAATGAGGCTGCATATCTATTTTTAGCAACAAGGCATAATCCTTCAGTTTCATAATCTAGTCTATTAAGAATAGAAACCTCTAAAGGTAAGCCTTTAGTAGATAAATAATATAAAACCTCCTGATATAAGCTTTTAGGATCACTTTTTTTAGGGATTGATAATAATCCTCTTCTTTTATAACAAACTATATAATCCTTATTCTCATATCTAATATCTAGGTTTGATGGATATAAGTCCCATTCAATTTCATTTTCTCTTTCATAATCAAATGAAATAACATCACCTTTATTTACCATCTTATATCCAAAATATTCAATTCCATTTCTAAAAAAGACAGTTTTATGAGCTTTAATATTTTTATAAAACCTTTTAGAAACATGTCTTTTTAATTCTTCTGTTAAAATGTCATCCTGAGTTGCAATAAATTTATATTCCATACTACATATTGTATCATAATTTAATATTTTATATTAAAAAATTAATAATATTTTGATATAATATAATTACTTAGAGAAAGAAAATAGATGAGGTGTTTATATGGCTGATATAATTCAAGAAGCACAAAGATGTCTCAAGTGTAAAAAGCCTATGTGCAAGGAAGGATGTCCAGTTAAGACAGAAATTCCTGTAGTTATGCAGATGTTTTTGGATGGTAATATCGATGAAGCGGGAGAAAAATTATTTGGTAACAATCCTTTAACAGCAATGTGCTCTTTAATATGTCCACATGAAAAGAATTGTATGGGACATTGTGTATTAAATAGAAAGGGTGCTCCTATAAAATTCTATGAGGTAGAACAATATATTTCTTCATTCTACTTAGAAAAAGCAAGATTAGTTCGCCCTAAATCAAATGGTTTAAGAGTCGGAATCATTGGTGCAGGTCCTGCAGGATTAACTATTGCGATAACTTTAGCTAAAAGAGGATATGAGGTAACAGTAATAGATTCTAAAGACCAAATTGGTGGTGTCTT
>JAEEGL013609120.1_pt1 | contig 18954 bp, 15 predicted proteins | sample 9134231 | NCBI WGS metagenome assembly JAEEGL01 (sample SAMN16246548, study PRJNA631951) | gut metagenome | biome: gut microbiome; feature: rumen; material: fiber-attached | host: Bos | place: Iran: Karaj | collected 2018-10 | reverse complement strand
CTACCAGAAGGAGGAAACATATGCAAAGCAACAATTCTAAGACCTATGAGCTCGTGCTCACAGCGTTATTCGTAGCCATTATTGTAGTTATGGCTTCAACCCCACTCGGATTTATTCCACTCGTAGTTATTAATGCAACAACACTTCACATCCCAGTTATCATTGGTTCATTATTCTTAGGACCAAAGAAGGGCGGATTCCTTGGAGGTGTATTTGGACTCACAAGCTTAATCAAGAGTACAATCGGTGCAACGACACCATCAGCCTTCATTTTCTCACCAGTGGCAGCTCTCACATTGCTTCCACACGAGACAGTTGGCGCAGCAATTTTACTTGTACTTAAGAGTACATTTATTGCTATCGTTCCACGTGTGCTCATCGGTGTAGTTCCATATTTCGTATACATCGGAATTAAGAAGGCAATCAGCTCTGATAAGAAGGCAGTTTACGGCACAATCATCAACGTAGTGATTTCATTCATCCTTGGTTTTGGCGTATTCGCTTTCTTCAACAAGATGGTTTCTGAGGGAAACATCGGCTTATCTACAGCTGTAGTTAGAGTACTTGGTATTGTGGTTGGTGTAGCTGCATTTGCAGGTATCGAGTATTTATTTATGAATAAAGATGCAAAGGCTCTTGGCTTTATCACATCAGGTATCGCTGGTGCCATGACAAACACACTTCTCGTAATGGGAAGTATCTACTTATTCTACAAGGATCCATATGCTCAGCTTTTACAGGTTGACCCAAGCGCACTTATGGCAGTAATCCTTGGAGTAATCAGCTTCAACGGTGTTATCGAGGCTGTTGTAGGCGCTATCATCGTATATCTTGTAGGTATCGTATTAGACAAGATTAAGCCAGCAGGTGTTTACGCTGGAAAAAAGAATGGTAAGGTGCAGACAGTAGCTGAGAAGGCTTCTGTTCAGCAGATGGCACAGTAATACACACAGAATAGTAAGCTAAGAGAAAAAACAGCATTTTATAGTCCCGGAGGTAATTATGTTAAAAGGAAAATGTGTGGTTCTAGGAGTGACAGGCTCCATAGCAGCATACAAAATAGCTAGCCTGGCGTCAGCCCTTGTGAAATTAGGTGCAGACGTAAACGTCATCATGACCAGGAATGCCACCAATTTTATCAATCCAATTACCTTTGAAACATTGACTAGCAACAAGTGTCTTGTGGACACTTTCGACAGAGATTTTCAATTTAATGTTGAGCATGTGGCATTGGCAAAAAGGGCTGACATCTTTATGGTGGCGCCTGCCAGCGCTAATGTCATCGGAAAGATGGCTCATGGCATAGCAGACGATATGCTGACCACCACCATCCTTGCAGCAAAGTGCAAGAAGCTGGTGAGTCCAGCCATGAACACCAACATGTTCACTAATCCTATAGTTCAGGATAACATTGAGATTTTGAAAAAATATGGCTTTGAGATAATAGAACCTGCCTGCGGTTATCTGGCCTGCGGCGATACGGGGGCCGGCAAGATGCCAGAACCAGAGGTTTTGCTTCAATACATTTTGAGGGAACTAGCCCATGAACATGATCTGGTGGGCAAAAAAGTTCTCGTCACTGCTGGACCTACAGCAGAGGCAATTGACCCAGTTCGTTACATCACAAACCACAGCACTGGTAAGATGGGATATGCCATTGCCAAGGCAGCTATGGAGCGTGGAGCTCAGGTGACTTTGGTCAGCGGACCGGTTGCCATCGAACCACCTATGTTTGTGGATGTGGTAAATGTAAGAAGCGCAGCAGACATGGCAGAGGCTGTTAAATCCAGAGCCGGGGAGTGCGATATCATAATAAAGAGTGCAGCAGTGGCTGATTACAGGCCAAAGACTGTTGCAGCTGAAAAAATAAAGAAAAAGGACGGCGAGGACAGCAGCATCGACCTCGAGCGTACCGAAGATATCCTGAGCTATTTGGGTGCACATAAAAAAGAAGGACAGTTTATCTGCGGATTTTCCATGGAGACGGAAAACATGCTTGAGAATTCACAGGCTAAGCTGAAAAAGAAAAATGTGGACATGATTGTGGCTAACAACCTACGCACAGCGGGCGCGGGCTTTGGCACAGACACCAATGTGGTGACATTAATCACCGCTGAGGGCGCTACGGAGCTTCCAATAATGTCTAAGGAAGATGTGGCACATGCCATATTAGATGAAATTATAAAATAAACCTGATGAGGGCAAAATTCGCAACATTTTGTGAATTTTGCCCTTTTTTTCTCCAATCAGCTAAAATATTAATATGGTTAACTGTACGCAGGGGGAGGCCATATGAGAAAATACAGATTTAAGGTTGTTGAGAATTATATTAAGATTTTCAAGAAAGTCAATGATGAGGTACATGCACTGCTGTCACAGAAGGAGCCTGATGTTCAGGGGGCCTGTGTGTATTTGGAAAAAATACAGCAGAAGGCCATTGAGCTGGGGGAATTTATTGAAAAGGAAGAGCCTGAGGCTGTGTCTGTCATTAAGACGCTAGAGGAATTTTGTGAGGTTCTTTATGAAATTCATGAGGAAATTTTGTCTGAGCGAGGCCTTTCTGCCGACTCTGCAAAGGGCAGGCTGGAGCACACTGTAAATATCATCGAGAAGACCGCAAACTCAGATATTAAGCTCACAAGAGTCGCTGTATTTTTGCCATACAAGGCTACTATGTGGGATTCCCTGGAGTCAGTGTGGTTGGCAGCAAGAGCAGATGAGAACTGCGAGGCCTATGTAATTCCTATCCCATATTACGACAGGAATCCGGATACCAGCTTTGGCACAATTCACTATGAGGCGGAGCTTTTCCCAGATTACGTGCCTATTACCAGCTTTGAGGATTTCGATTTTGGACAGATTCATCCAGAGATGATTTTCGTCCACAATCCATATGACCAGTACAATTATGTCACCTCCATTCACCCGTTCTTCTATTCTGCGGAGCTAAAGAAGTACACGGAGTGCCTGGTGTACATTCCATATTTTGCAACTACAGGAGGTATGGGCGAGCCACAGTGTTACTCTCCATCCTTTGAAAACTTTGACTATATAATTGCCCAGTCAAACACTCTGAAGGAATATTACAAAAGGATAAATCTCGACAAGGTGCTTCCTCTGGGTTCACCAAAGTTTGACAGCGTAATCAGACGTTGTCAAAATCCTCCGGAGCCAGCAGAGGATTGGAAGGAAAAAATGGCTGGCAAGAAGGTATATTTTTACAATACCAGCTTAAATGGCATGCTTCAGGACCCGCTGAAATTCATGCAAAAAATGGTGTATGTTTTTAACACCTTCAGGGAGCGGAAGGATGTGTGCCTGCTTTGGCGCCCACATCCACTTTTTGAGTCCACACTTGAGTCAATGGAACCACAATTCCTGCCTATTTTCAGGGATTTGAGGGATAAATATATAAATGAAAATTGGGGAATTTTTGATACCACACCTAGCATAGAGGACACCATTGCTCTGTGCGACGTATATGTGGGTGATTCGGGAAGTAGCGTTACTTCCCTGTTTGGCGTGGCTGGAAAGCCTGTATTTGTGCTGAATAATAACCTTAGCGAGGCCCCATCTGATACCGACTGGTCGGCTAATGTATGGCAGGGCTATTTTGAAAATATTTATGGCCAGGCCCACAATAAATACTGCATTATAGCTGGCAACAAGCTTTACAGGTCCCCTAAGGACGATATGAATTTTGAGTTTTTCATGGATTTGCCAGCTGATGTGTTCCCATGGGATTACGGAAGGGCCATTGAGCACAACGGAAAAATACTGATGATTCCTGTGAATGCTCAGGAGTTCCTGATTATTGATAACAACAAAAAGATTAAAAGGGTGCCTTTGGAAAAGCATGCAGAGGTTCCAGGTGCTTTCAGAGGCTATTTGGTAGATAAAAATTGCGTATTCCTGTTACCTAACAAGTATCCTTACCTGGTTCGCTACAATATGGATACCCACGATTTGGATTACATTTCCAATATTGGCGCCTACAACTATATCAAGACTGAGGATGGCCAGGAAATACCAAACGCTGTATGGGAGGATGAGAGCACGATTTACATCCTTTCTGGTGCCGGTGACGAGCTTTTGACTGTGGATAAAAAGACCATGGAGATTAAGCGCCAGCCGACAGGCTTCACAGGCCTTTATTGGAGCTGTACAGTAGAAAAAATCGGTGGCGACGAGGTATGGCTTAATCCATTTGAGGGCACAGTCTGGAAGCGCTACAACTTCAAGACAGGAGCTACCAGGGACTTTGATGTAAATGTGGACGGTATGGTTGCCATAGACCGAGGTCTGAAGTCCGCTACAGACAGGCGTATTTTTACAAATGTAGCATTTAACGGCGATGAGCTGATTTTTGCCCCATATTGGGGAAATATGTTTATCAGTATGGACAGGAAAACCGGCAAATGTAGTCAGTGGGAAAGCCCATTTGAATGTGGTCACGAGGATAAGACCCAGTACCAGACCAACTTTGGTGTGGGTGGCTTCATCCATCATTGGAACACAGACACTTACAGCTATGTGGATTACATAAATCGCAAGCACTATTCCATTGACCTGAAGACAAAGGAGATTACCCTTGAGGAGCAACACTTTGACAGGGATGAGGTAATCGTTCACAGCATGGGCTATGGAAATCAGGCCAGAAATCTTACCTATATGTGCTTAGAGAATGAGTTTAACACCTTGGATGACCTGCTGAACGACACCATCCATGGAAATCAGCATTCTGTGGAGGAGCAACAGGAGGCATACAAGAAGATTAACGCCAGCCCGGCTGGTGATTGTGGCGAGAAAGTTTATGAGTATTTGAGGCAGTAAAATGCAACAGCCAGTGACTATTGCTGGCACGGGGTAACGGTTATGAAGAAAGTTATAACCTATGGTTCCTTCGATCTTTTTCACGAGGGACACTACAAGCTTTTGAAAAGAGCCAAAGCTTTGGGGGACTACCTGATTGTGGGGGTCACCACGGAGCACTATGACTTTTCCAGAGGAAAATTGAATCTCATCGACCCGATTATGACCCGAATAGAAAATGTTCGTGCCACAGGCTTTGCAGATGAAATAATCGTGGAGGATCACGAGGGCCAGAAGATTGAGGACATCCAGAAATATAAAATCGACGTGTTCACGGTGGGCTCTGACTGGACCGGAAAATTCGACTATCTGAATGCCTATTGCAAGGTTATTTACCTGGAAAGGACCCCGGATATTTCATCAACCATCATTCGTCATGGCAGGGGGCAGCTCATTCGAATCGGCATCATCGGAACGGGCCGTGTTGCACCTCGTTTCTTCGAGGAATCCAGCTATGTATCTGGCGCGGAAGTAGTGGCTGCCTACAATCCAGATGTGGATTCCGCCATGGATTTCAATGAAAAATATCAGTTGCCTACCTACGTGGACAATTTTGATAAATTCCTGGATAAAATAGACGCGGTCTACATTGCATCACCAAACGAGACCCACGCGGAGTACGTCCGCAGAAGCCTTATGTCGGGAAAGCATGTACTTTGCGAGAAGCCTATGACCTTTACCTATGACGAGGCGTTGGAGCTGTACACCTTTGCCAAGCTCCATGGCCTGAAGCTTATGGAGGGTATCAGAGCCGCCTATTTGCCAGCTTTCCAGCAGATTTTGGCTGTGGCAAAAAATGGCTCAATAGGTCGTGTGGTAAATGTGGACGCCACCTTTACCCGACTTCCGGTGATAGGTTCCAGGGAGCAATGCGATTACAAATACAGTGGTGCCTTTTTGGAGTATGGATGCTACGGCATGTTGCCAATTTTTAAAATATTAGGTGTGGATTACGAGGATGTGGAGATAAAGTCCATCCTTGGAGAAAAGGGAATTGATATTTACACAGAGGTTCAGTTTACCTACAGGGATGCCCTTGCAACAGCAAAGGCGGGAGCCGGCGTAAAGTCCGAAGGTGAGCTGATTATAGCAGGAACCCAGGGTTACATATACGTGCCGGCACCATGGTGGATGGCGGACAGCTTTGAGGTAAGGCACGAGGATCCAAATGTGGTGGAGCGTTATCGCTCAGAGTTCAAGGGCGATGGCTTTAGATACGAGATTGCGGAGTTCATTTCCAAGATAAACGGCGTGGGCCAGACTGATTACAAGCTCACAGCTGGAGAGTCAAAGGAGATGGCAAAGATAATCGAGCAGTTTATGAAGCAGAGGAAGAAGGCACAAGGAGACTAAATTATGAGAATTGGAATCATTGGAAATGGACGAATTGCAAGTCGATTTTTGAAAGAGGTTGATTATGTAAACGACACAAAGGTGAGTGCTATTTACAATCCTCACGAGGGCAGTGCAGCAGCATTTGTAGGCAAAATGCAGGATTCCATAGTAGGTGACTATGGAAGTGCTGTTGGAGGCCTAAGCAGATTTAAGTTGCCTGAGCCTGTCAGTGACATTAAGGAATTTTGGAATTTGGTGGACGCGGTATATATCGCTTCCCCACACGAGACCCACCTGGATTATGCCATGGAAGCCTTGAAAAATGGCAAGCACGTCCTTTGTGAAAAGCCATTTGCCTTTGACAAAGCAGATGTGAAAAAGGCTTTCAAGCTGGCAGAAACCAAGGGACTTGTTTTGATGGAGGGATTGAAGACCGCTTATATGCCAGGCTTTAAGCAGATGCTGGAGGTGGCAAAAAGTGGAATAATCGGAGATATTGTTCAGGTGAATGGAGCCTTTACAAAGCTTGTACCTGAGGATTCAAGAGAATTAAACGGCGAAGCTGCCGGTAGCTTTATCGAGCTTGGAACCTACGGAATGCTGGCTATTTTCAGCATCCTTGGAACAAAGTATAAGGCGGCACATTTTGATTCTCTTAGAAATAAAAAGGGTGTGGATATTTTTACAGTGGCACACTTTGACTATGGCAATGCCTTTGCCACCTGCACCGCAGGTCTAGGCGTAAAGGTAGAAGGCAGTCTCGTGGTTGCCGGAACCAAGGGCTACATCACCGTCCAGGCTCCTTGGTGGTATGCTAAGCACTTCGAAGTGCACTTTGAGGACCCAAAGAAAATCATCTCCTATGACGAGGAGATGGAGGGCGATGGCCTAAGATATGAGATTAGAGAATTTGTAGCCAGAGCAGTAGGCAACGCCCCATCAGTCGAAGCGGACCTGGAAACCATCTCAGTATCAATGGCTGAGGTGATGGGTGCCTTTAAGAAAGGCGCCATCAAACTCCCATAACCTACGCAACTTTTGCGGCTTCCCGTACCGGGAAGCTTTTTTTATTACCATTCACTGCCCCCGAAACCTATAACCTCGCCGCCCTCCCCCTCCCGGGCCCCAAGCGCCTGCCTCTATATAGTTCAAAGACTAAGAATCTGCTTTTTCTAAATACCAGTCTTCGCTTCCCTGTACGCAGCAGTTCTTTCAAAGTTTTACAATTCTCATCAGATGAATGCCCTGCACAGACACATATATAGTCTATGGATTGCTTCTTCAGAGCAAGGTCTAGGAATAATTGTGTGATTTAGGAATGAGCATAGTGGAAACAAAAATGGTGTTTTGCTGGATATGGGCATGCCGAGCCATGGACGGCGAGGCAAGCTAGAATCTGAACATGGATGTGAATTTCTAGCGGTGCCCATATCCACAAAACCCATTTTTATATTTCCACTTAGCGAATGTATCATGAACACAATTATCCTAGACCTTGGATGAAGAAGCTTATTAATATCTAATGTGTCTGTGCAGGGCACACATCTTCTTTGAATTGTAAAACGATGAAAGTACAGCTGCGGAAGCTCATTGGTGGCATTAAGAAAAAGCAAAATTCTTAGTCAATCTTTCACTATATAGAGGCAGGCGCTTGGGGCCCACGGAGGGGGAGGGCGGCGAGGACCAAAAATAGTGAGGCAGTGAATAGGGGAAAAAAAGGGTGGGCGCAAAAATGCTTGACAGTGGGAGGACGATGTGCTACAAGTGTATTAGAACAGGTAATACAGTACAAGGAGGTATTAGATGATCCAACTGAACTACAGGGACTCTAAGCCTATATATGAGCAAATAAAGGATGGGCTTCGCCGTCTGGTAGTTTCTGGGGCGGTAAAGAAGGATGAGAAGTTGCCAAGCGTGCGGGAGCTGGCCACTAGCTTATCAATCAATCCAAACACCATCCAAAAGGCTTATAGAGAGCTGGAGCAGGAAGGTTACATCTACACCATAGCTGGCAAGGGTAGTTACGCCGCTGAGCGTGCGGATGTTGCAACAGGGAGGAATGAAGAACTCATGAAAGAATTTGATGAGATTGTAAAGGAACTTCTATATCTATGCCAGGATAAGGACATCCTTATCAGAAGAATTGAAGAATTAGCGAAGGGAGGGTCAGAAAGTGATAGAAGTAAATAATGTTACGAAGAAATTCGGTGACTTTGTGGCCCTTGACGATTTAAATATGCGAGTGCCAAGGGGTGCCATATATGGCCTTGTTGGCCCAAATGGAGCTGGAAAGTCTACAATTATCCGTCATCTTTGCGGTGTGTACAAGCAGGATGCAGGTCAGGTGCTTATCGATGGACAGACAGTCTATGAGAATGAGCCTCTGAAGCAACGCTTTACTGTTATTCCTGATGACATTTTCTTTTTTACCCAGGCAAACACCTTGGATATGATGAAATTTTACAAGAGCATGTATCCAAAGTTTGACGAGGAGCTTTTCAAAAAGATTATGGGGTGCTTTCCAGCCATCAATCCCAAGAAGATGGTCCGTAGCCTTTCGAAGGGTATGCAAAAGCAGGTGGCATTTATGCTTTCAATTGCTGCCAGACCAGAGCTTATGATTCTCGATGAGCCTGTAGATGGTCTCGACCCGGTTATGCGCCGTCAGATTTGGAGCCTGATTATGTCAGATGTGGCAGAGAATGGCCTCACAGTTCTTGTAAGCTCCCACAACCTTAGAGAGCTTGAGGATGTGTGTGACCATGTTGGCATCATGAACAACGGCAAGATTTTAATCGAGCGCTCACTTGACGAGCTTCAGACCTCAATCACAAAGATTCAGATTGCCTTTGAGGAGGATTTACCAGCACTTCCAGAGGGAATTACAGTGCTTAAAAAGATTTCAAACGGTCGTGTACATACACTTATCGTAAAGGGAGAGCCAAAGGAGGCTGAGAATGCCATCAGCCAGATGAATCCACTTTTAATGGACATCCTGCCACTCACCCTTGAAGAAATATTTATATACGAGTTAGGAGGTGAGAATTATGCAGTCAAAGACATCATTTTTTAGTATGGGTCTGTTCAAAAAGAACGTGAGTCGTACATGGATTGTTGGCTTGCTATATTCCATCCTTCTATTATTGATGCTTCCGGTATCTTTTATAATCAGTACAGCCCACAGCGAGGAAGACTGGATGTCGGAAATGGGCTATACAATGGAGATGCGTCTATATGAGCATATGAAACTTCAACCAGCAGCGAGCCTTGCTATAGTAGTCGCAATCATTGTTACAGGAATTACCTTCTGGTATCTGTTTAATAGGCGTGACAACTATATGATGCATGCATTTCCTGTTGGCAGGAAGAGTTTGTTTTTTACAGGGCTTTTATCCAGCCTTGTGATATCCATTGCGCCAGTACTTTTGGCGACTATCGTTATGACAATTGCAGCAGCGGTGTCAGGTGCAACAGGCCTTGGCTGTATTTGGTACTGGGCATTGATAGTCATTGTTGCCACAGTGCTATTTATGGCAGTAGCATTGTTTTCACTGATGACCACAGGGCAGATTGTGACAGCAATTGTGTTCTATTTCATTTTTAACTTTTTACAGATATTGATGGAGATAGCCTTCAGAATGACTGCAAGCCTTCTGATGTTTGGTATGAGTCAGGCAATGAATGGCATCAATTTCAAGATATGGACACCAGCTTTATTCATCGGTGAAAAAATCAAAATTATCTCAAATATTGAGACAGACGAAATGGGAAGCCGTGTAATAGGCTTTGCACATGAATTTACAGGTGCTAAATTCCTTGCTATTTATGCAGTAGTGGCAGTGATTATTATTCTTGTCAGCTACATGATGTACACCCGTAAAAAGCTTGAAACAGTTCAAGATTTCATCGCTGTTCCATTTATAAAGCCTATCTTTTCTGTGGGAATGTCATTTTTCATTTCCATGGTAGCAGGTGCTTTCGTGGCAGGAATGATTGAGGCAGTGAAGCCACTTAGCTATAACACACGATATTTCATAGCAATTCTGTCGGCGATAATCATTGGCATAATCATTTATTTTGCCACCCAGATGCTTATTGAAAAGACTCTTAGAGTTTTCAGCTCAAAGACTTTAGTTCATGCATGCATCTACAGCTTGGCAGCAATAGTGGTACTGCTTGGAATGCGATTTGATGTGGTCAAAGTAGAAAATAAAGTACCAGACGCCAAGGACATTGTATGGGCAGGTATTTCAGATCATTACGAGATGGTATTTACAAATGCTGACGAGATAGATCAGGTGCGAAAGCTTCACCAGAATTTCCTTGAAGATAAAAAGGAGCTTAGAGATGTAAGTGTGATTTATCCTGATACTGATAGCACAAGCTACAGTATCAGATATAAGCTGAAAAATGGTGACATCATTATCAGAACCTACACTGTTGTAGACACTGAAGCTCCAGAAGTGAGTCCTGAATATGTGGCAGCCACTCAGCCAATACTGGACTTCATCAATGAACCATCACGAATCAAAGAGCATGTCATAGGCAACACCTGGAACACAGGCGAGATTACCCAGATGACATTTTCAGTATACAAATACAACGATAACATCCTTGATTACGAGTATCAGGCTAATAGCTTTGATGAGCTTAGCACAAATGAGAAAAAAGAAAAGTACGGCAGAGTTTACAAGGCTTTGCTTAAGGATGTAGACGAAGGTAAAGTATTTGTACAGAAATTCAATGGTCATGATGGCTATGAATATGATGAAGAAGCTCTGTATAACGACTTTGACTTTACTATCACAGATAAAGAACACCCATATTTCTCAGACAGCGAACACTTCTGGGATTACGGCGATGATTATTTCAATTCATATCCTAGATATGAACAAAATATATATGTGTCACTTAATATGGATTGCAAAAACACTCTTAAGGCTCTCAAGGAAGAAGGCTTCTACGAGAGCGACGAGGAAATATTGACCTACTCTGATTACAACAAAAAGATGGGCTACGAAGATAACGACCCACCTGTTCAGCTGTATGAGGACTAGTTATTAAATTGCTTACTTCTTATTCTCTATCCGAGATACAATATTCTCATTTTGCCCCAAGGACCTCTCAACCTTGGGGCCTTTTTTGTCGATATAAAAGATGTACAGGAAAAATTTGAATTTTTTGTTAATTTTTTTATTATAAGGTATAAAGTTTTTTTATGGACAATCCGATAAACTAGATGTAAAGCAATAAGATGGTCATGAAAAAAATGGTTAATTGGACTTGAAAACAAGGGAGGAAAGGAGTGTGGCGTATGCGTATAGAGGCTTACAATCAGGTAGCACAGCTCTATCAGACATCAAACACTAAAAACACTACACAGGCTGCTAAGACAAATGGAATGGGCCGTGACCAGGTTCAGATTTCATCAACAGGTAAAGACTACCATGTTGCAAAGGCAGCAGTATCTGAGGCATCAGACATCAGAGAAGACCTAGTTGCGGACATCAAAGCCAGAATTAAGGACGGCACATATGATGTTAGTACAGACGACTTTGCTGAGAAACTATTGTCTCAGTACAACTCAATTCTTTAGTTATGTGAGGATGAATGCGTGGCTAGTTTAATGGATGAATTGCTCTTAACTATGGATGGTGAAGCGGAGCAGTATGAAAAGTTAATTAGTCTTAATGGAGAAAAGAAGGATTCTATTATCCATAAGAAGCTTGACGTGCTGGAAGCTATTACCGCTCAGGAGCAAGCCATCGCAGACTCCTTATTGGAGTTTGAGAGAAGACGTGCAGAGTTATTGCGTAACATTGCAGCAGTGATGGGCCACGATGGGGAGCAGATTAGTGTATCATGGATGATAGATAATCTGGCGAACCAACCTGTAGAGCAGAAGCAGTTAATCAATGCCAGAGGAAAGTTAATAGAGGCGGCAGACAATGTTCAGGTCCTCAACGACCAGACACAGAGTCTTTTGAGACAGGCACTTGAGATGGTGGAATTCGACATCCAGCTTATCAAGAGCGTGAAGCAGGCACCTCAGACCTCCAACTATGGCAGGGATGCAAATACTACAGGAACCATTTTAAGTAGATCAGGATTTGATGCTAAGCAGTAGGAAAAGGATGTCCTTAAAGTTTTAGCAAGCTTTGAGGAGGACCTATGGCTAATAGTTTTGGTAGCTTATATGTTGGAGCATCTGGCCTACAGTCAGCATCACACGGTTTAAATACAACAGCTAACAACCTTATGAACGTTAACACAGAAGGTTATGTTCGTGAGCAGGTTGTTTATCAGGATAGAAATTATCAGAAAATAGGGGAAGCATCCATCAGTGACCAGTATCGTGGTCTCGGTGTGGATGTAGGAACAATCGTCCATACTCGCGATATCTTTTTAGACAAGGCGTATCGTCAGGAGAATGGGCGACATTCTTTTTATGACGCTAGTTCAGAAGCGGTGCAGGAGGTTTACACACATCTGCAGGAAATTGACGGCGAAGCTTTCAAGGATGCCATTGCGAATTTCGAAGAGGCATTTGAGGAGTTTGCCAAGGATCCTTCGGATACTGTAAACCAGAATCTTGTGTTGCAAAGAGCTAGCCTTTTTTTGGATAGAGCACAAAAGGTGCAGGACGGCTTTGAAGATTACCAGACTATCATCAATTCCAAGATTACAGAGGATTTGACCAGGATTAATGAGATTGGAAAATCGATAGTTGAATATAATTTAAAAATCCAGACAATCGAGGCTGGAAAAGTTGAGAAGGCTATGGAGCTCAGAGACAAACGAGATTTACTTTTAGACGAGCTGTCAGGCCTTGTTCGTATGTCTTACGAGGAGGACGCCAACGGTGTAGTTAAGGTCCAAATCGAAGGCGTTGAGTTTATTGATGAGGTTAAGTACAACCCAATCGGCAACCTGACTGACAAGAGAACAGGCTATGTGACACCTTACTGGCCACACCTTTCAGAGATAGTTGACGAAAAGGACGAATCAAAGAACTTCTACTACGAGGCCTTTGATACCACAAATGTAAGTGCCGAGCACAACTCAGATATGGGCGAGGTAAAGGCACTTCTGATGGCAAGAGGAACAGGCTGGAGCAATTTCCTTGGCTTCTATGATGAGAAGGGTAACCCAATTTCTTCAGACGATTACGAAAAAGGAATTGCCAACTCAATAATGATGAACTCAGAGGCAGAGCTGGACACATTGGTACACCAGCTGGTTACAGCCATCAACGATATTTTAAGTCCACTGACAACTGTTTCTAACGTATACTCAGGAGCAATTTCAGCATCCTATGAGGATGAGGACGGAAGCTTAGTTATCTTTGATATGGATACCACCAGAATACTTGACGAGGCAAATTGCTCGGTAGGTAGCGATGATGAGCTTCCTCCTAGAGAGCTTTTTATCAGAAACAGCTACCCAGACAGATACGTGAAGCGCACCGTAACCCTTACTTATGAGGACAAGGACGACAGTGGTAACGTAACTGGTTCCCATACAGAGGAGGCTTCAATGTGGTTCTACAACGAGGAGGACTACACCGATCCGGATACCTGCTACTCAGTAAAGACAATTCATATCAACGAGGATTTGGAGAAGCAGGAGTCATATATTCCACATCTTAAGTATGGAGATCATAAGGGTGCAGTAGATATGCAGCTTGGTGCAGCGCTCAGTAAGATTTGGAGTGCTACAGATTTTAATCTGAATCCTAGCGATACCACTCCTTGTGGATACACAGGCTTCTACGTTAAGTGGATTGGTGAAATAGGAAACGTAGGCAACGTCTACAAGACCACAGCCAAGTCCCTTGAAGGCACAAAAGAGGAAATAGAATTCAGCCGCCAGGGAGTAATCGGAGTTTCTTCAGATGAAGAATTGACAACAATGATTAAATATCAGTCAGCTTATAACGCAGCTAGCCGATATATAAATGTAGTAAACGAAATGATTGAACATGTGCTAACAACCCTTGGTAGAAGTTAGAAAGGATAGCCTATGGCATCGACATTTTTCGGATTAACAATTGCAGCATCTGGTCTTAATACTTCCCAGGCACAGATCAATACCACAGCCAATAATATTTCTAACGTAAATACGGATGGCTACAGTCGCCAAACCGTAAATACGGTAGCATCCTCTGCCCTTCGTGCATATGCAAGCTGGGGCACCACTGGTACTGGTGTTGAGGCTGTATCTGTAACACAGCGTCGAGACATTTATTATGATGAAAAATATTGGAATAATAACTCAGCCCTGGGCTTCTACACAAAGAAGCAGTACTACATGAATCAGATAGAGGATTATTTCAACGAGAACAACAGCAACACAGGTTTTAACACTGTCTACACAAAGATGTTCAACGCAATGAGCACAATGCAGGGTGACCCTGGTGACGATACAGTCAGACGTCAGTTTATTTCAAATGCAAAGCAGATGACAGAGTATTTCAACCAGCTTTCCACAAAGCTTGAGGATTTACAGAATAATGTCAACGATGAAATAAAGACAGCTGTTGATAACATTAATTCTATTTCGAAAAAGCTGGCAATCCTTACCAAGCAGATTAACGTTATCGAGCAGGGTGGTGGCCACGCAAACGAGCTTCGCGACCAGAGAGCACTTCTCATTGATGAGCTTTCTGACATAGTAGATGTAAGAGTTAGTGAAGTGGATGTAAGAAATTCCAACGACCCTGACGTTAAGACAGGAGCCACATACTATACAGTTTATATTAATGACCAGGTACTGGTAGACACCTACGAGCATTTCGAGCTTGCAGTACAGGCCAGAGATTATTCTCAGAAGCACAACCAGTGCGATATCGACGGTCTTTATGAAATCGTTTGGGCACAGGATGGCAACGTATTCAATGCCACACCAAGCTCCAGCGGTGGAAGCCTTAAGGCAATGTTTGAGGTTCGTGATGGAAACAATAACGAAAATATGCACGGCGTGGTAACCAGCGACACTAGCAATTCAATCACCATCACAGGCCTGAGCATTACAGATATCAACGAGCTGAATATGCCAACAAGAGGTTCCCTGGACGTTAATGCCACTGAGTATACCTACCACGATTTTTCATTCAACACCGACTCAAATGGAAAGGTTACATCAGTGACCTTCTACATCAACGAGACCTTGGATGTTGGGGTGCAGGACGACCTTAAGGGCCAGAAGCTTCAGGTTGGTGATGATGTAAATTACATGGGTATCCCATATTATCAGAATCAGATGAACCTTTTCCTTAGAAATTTCTGTGAGGCCTTTAACAAGATAGAAATAGGAACAGAGGCCTATGATGTAGACGGAAATCTCATACTGGAAACAGATATAGATAAGCTTGTGGTTGGTGATGTATATGATGCAGCTGGCAACCAGCTTACAGAGGAAGAACTGACTGAATTGAAGGCAAAAATGGGTGTGGATATTAATGACGACAGGATGGGAGCCTTCTTCATTTCAAAGGATAGACTTGATTTGAGCGTGGAGCATCAGATGCGTGAAAAAACCAGCAACGCAACATTTTACAGTGCTCAGGACACAAGTGATAGCAACAAGAAATACGAGTCATATTATCTGCTGACAGCAAAGAATGTTTCCGTTGCAAAGCAGTCCGACAAGGACGCTGGAATCTTTGCCACCACAGTACATGGCAACTACAGCTCAGGTGTGGATGCAGCAGATTTGATTGTAAAGCTTCAGCCACTCCAGTCAAAGACACAGCTCTTTAGAGGTGGCGGAGGAAATGCTTTCCTACAGTGTATTTATTCAGATGTGACTGTAGATACACAGGAATGCAAAATCTTCACCAAGAACTTTGAAAACATTGGAGAGTCCATTACTCAGCAGAGAATGTCAATCTCCGGAGTTGATGAGGATGAAGAGGCTCTGGACCTGATGAAGTTCCAGAATGCCTACAACTTGGCGTCTAAATGTATTTCAGTTTTCTCCGAAATATATGATAGGTTAATCCTTAACACAGGAGTATAAGGAGGCTTCCCCTTGAGGGGAAGCTGTCACCGAAGGTGACTGATGAGGTGGAAAACTAAAAGGTTGAGTACTATCGAGGTGTCACTATGAGAGTTACAAACAAAATGATAATGAACAACGCGTCCTCAAACATCAATACAACAAAGGAATGCGTCAACACACGAAACAAACAGATGACCAGCCAGAAGAAGATTGACCGTCCTTCAGACGACCCTGTAATTGCAGTTCGTTCTCTTAGATTGTCAACGACTCTCGCACAGGTTACCCAGTATCATCAGAAGAACATTCCTGATGCAACCAGCTGGATAGAGGTTACAGAGACTTCACTTATTAATATCAGAGCACTTCTTGGCGATTGCAAGACTCTTTCCAACACAGGTGCCAACGATACCTACAATAAGGACGACCGTAACACCCTGATTACCCAGATGGAAGCTTTACAGAAACAGCTTTTTGCTGAGGGCAATGCAGATTACGCAAATCGTACTGTATTTACAGGCTACAGAACCAACAACACCCTCACCTTTACAGAGGATGAGAAGGAGACCACCTACAAAATCACTCAGCGTCTTTCTATCGAGAAGGATATGGAAGAACACCGTTACTATGACGGCACAAATGCTATTCCTACCACTGAGGATGGTATCCTTGCTCCAACACTTGACCCAAATGATGCTGACTATGTAAAAATTAACGATATTTCCCAGACTAACTACTACAGAATGCGACTGAGCTACGATAAGCTGGATAGTATCGATAAGGTGACCATAATTGGTTCAGATGCATCAGAGCTTACAATGACAGTTGAGACCTTCAAAAATGAGACCGAGTGGAGTGAATATGAGATTGCAGCAGCTGACCCTGCCGATGACCCAATTAAGGCAAAGGGTACAAAGACCGTTCCTGACGATTCCATTTATATTATCAGGGAAACCGGCGATATAATTATGGGCAAAAATGCAGCAGCTACCTTGAAGGAAAAAGAGGCAGTTTTTGATGTGACCTACACCAAGACGGGCTTTGACGAAGGTGAAATCCGCCCAGAGTATTACCACAATTGCACCAAGACAGCAGACCCTAAGAACAAGGTGCCTGTAGATTACACAAAGTACACTTACGACGAGAGCACAAACAATTACAAGATAAACCGAATTTATTTTGATATCGAATATACGGTAGCAGCAAATCAGACAATGAATATCAATACCGAGGCCTGTGATGCTTTTACAAATGACATTCAGCGTGACCTTACAGAGTTGATTGATGCAGTTAAAAATCAGATTGCCGCTCATGATAAGTATGACCAGCTTAAGAAGATGAAGAGCGAGACACAGTACCAGTCTGATACCGTTCAGGCAGAGCTTGAGATCTGGATTGAGGCCCTGAAAAAGGAATGTGACTACTTCGACGATAATATTCAGAAACTTTTTAAGACAGAAATAGGCAAAATTGATGAGTATTATGCTACAATAAGTTTATCAATTACTGATTTGGGTTGTAAGAAGGATTCTCTTAATCTTACTGGAAATAGAGTGGGGGACCAGCGAGAGACTGTACAGAGTCTGCAATCACAGAATGATGACCTAGATTTATCCCAAATCATCATAGACTATACAGCCGCTTACACCGCATATCAGGCATCGCTTACAGCCGCTGGAAAGCTGGGCGATTCAACACTACTGAACTACCTATAATTTTCACAAAGGAGAAGGGATAATGCAGGTAAAAACCAGATTATTCGGCGATATTGAGATTTCTGATGAGAAAATCATCAATCTTATTCATGGGCTTATAGGTTTTCCAGACATGAAGAGATATACCCTCATTTTCGACGAAGAGAAGAAGGACAAGGGCAATATCATGTGGCTGCAATCTCTGGATGAGACAGATTTTGCTATGCCGGTTATGCTTCCACATGTTGTAAAGCCAGACTATGCACCAGCATTTAATGAAGATGCACTGGAGCAGCTTGGGGAGCTGAATGCAGAGAACACATATCTGCTAGTAACAGTTAGAGTTCCAAAAAATCCAAAAGAAGCATCCATCAACTTAAAGGCTCCTATTATCATCAACACAGACACAAACGTAGGCGACCAGATTATCATCGATGGTAACGAGCCAGTTAGATACCTTATTCATGACGCAATACATGGAAAGGATGGTGAGTAGCGATGTTGGCATTAACTAGAAAAACAGGCGACGCGATTATGATCAACAACAACATCGAGATTACAGTCCTTGAAGTTCGCGGTGATCAGGTCAAAATAGGTATTTCGGCACCAAAGGAAGTGTCTATTTATAGAAAAGAAGTTTACTTAGAGATTCAGAAGGAAAATGAAGAAGCTCAGCAGATCAGTATGGATGATGTTGAAGCTCTCAAGAATTTACTTTAATAAAACAAACGACAAAACAGTGGATTTTAATGGTCCACTGTTTTTTTGCTAAAAATAAAGGAAAAAAGTAAATTTAACTCATTAATGAGGCTTCCCCTTGAGGGGAAGCTGTCACCGAAGGTGACTGATGAGGTGTTTGATTAAAGTTATATGACCATTCATTTATTTCAACCTGCTAGCTACAGATTATATGGCTCTGTCTTGTGTCAAGAGCAAGCCCTTCGGGTGCTAACGCACTCTTGACCCTGCGCCATGAGCCATATAAAGGGTAGCCAAGCAGGTTTGAAACTGGGGCTGTGGCAAGGCCACACGGGATACTGGAATAGTGTATATT